>JADMIO011000809.1_pt1 | contig 20165 bp, 21 predicted proteins | sample 8958161 | NCBI WGS metagenome assembly JADMIO01 (sample SAMN16585339, study PRJNA669376) | soil metagenome | isolation source: Crop rotation soil | place: USA: Cullars Rotation, Alabama | collected 2011 | reverse complement strand
GGATGGCAGGCGGCAGGGCGAGAAAAGTCGAGAACACCCGCACTATCTGAGGGGCACGATCTTCTGCGGTCACTGCGGCAGCCGCCTCATCATCACGTATGCAAGAAGCAAGACCGGTCGCCACTACGCCTATTACATGTGCCTCGGGAGACATCAACGACGCACGAACTGCACTCTGCGAGCCCGTCCGCTCCACATCGTCGAGGACGCCATCGTCGAGCACTACGGGACGATGGAATCGACAGCCGAACTGCTGGAAGCCATCCGGCCCGAACTGGAAGCCGAACTATCGAGACAACGGCACGCCATCGAGGACGAGCGGAAACGCCACGAGCGACGGGTCCGCAAACTCGAACGAGAGCGACGGAAGCTGCTCGAGCTTCACTATGCAGACGCCGTGCCGGCGGACCTGTTCAAGGCTGAGCAAACCCGAATCAGTCGTGAGCTCGCTGTCGCCAGCGCTGTGATTCAGAGAATGGCTGTGGGCCTGCAAGAAGTAGAGGCGACGCTCGCGAAGGCGATTGCTGCGGCCACGAACTGCCAAGCGAGCTATCGCACGGCTTCACCCAGCCTTCGGCGACAGATGAACCAGGCCTTCTTCGAGGGAATCTGGATAACGGAGGAAGGCATCACCCGAACCGAGCTGGCCGAGCCATTCGCCTCGCTTGTCGGCTACACCCACACCAACGATGAGTCACTCACCGCTGCTCTTGACCGTGAGGGCTGCCGGCGTTCCAGCGCCCGCAACACCGTGTACTGCCGCGTGAGTTTGAAAGAGACCACTTTGGTGGAGAAGAAGGGAGTCGAACCCTCGACCTCAGCAATGCGAATGCTGCGCTCTAGCCAACTGAGCTACTTCCCCGAGAAGCAACACCACTATAGCATATCTGATAAGGGGCGGAACTGGTACAATACGTGCATGGCTGTACAAAGCAGCAGACACTCTGTGAAGCGTTCCGTCGCAATCTTATGCGTGGTCGCAGTTGGTTGTTTGGCCGCTGCTGGCTGGACGTGGTTGCATCATAATTATAATGATCCGCAGCGGGCTTTCTGGAAGATGCTGGCCACCAGTTTGAGTACGTCGAGCGTAACGAAGCGAATAACACAACCCGATCAGACAAGTTCGCAAGATCAGGTAGTGCGTTTATCACTCGGTGGCAAAAGCACGGCACGAGCCTTGACTACAATTCAGCAACTGTCACAGGCAGGAGTAGATACCGTTAAATCGGAAACACTTGGTACGGCCCATAGTGACTACGCTCGTTACATCAGCATTGATACCAAACAACTCGGGGGCAATAATCAGCCACTCAATTTTGGCAGTGTGTTAGGCGTATGGGGCAAAGGCGATGCTAGTGGTGGTCAGTCGGCACAATTTCTAAGCGGCACTATCTTTAACGTCATTCCATTTGCGCCATTGAATGCACGGCAGCGCGAACGTGTGCTCAAGACCATAACCGACAATAATACGTTTAAGGTTGATTTTTCCCAGGTGAGCAGCCACAAAGTAAATGGACGGAGTGCCTTTGTCTACTCGGTGGAGGTAAGCGCCGCTGGTTACGTGGCCATGCTCAAGAGTCTGGCGCATGAACTAGGCATGCAGCAACTCGAGGATGTTGACCCAGCCGCATATGGCCAGAGCGCGCCCATACCGGTTGAACTAACAGTGGATAAACTGTCTCACCAACTTATGAGTATTGCTTATTTAGATGGTGAGCGCACTGAAACATACAGTGGCTATGGTCTTGCGACTGAGGTGAATCTACCCAAACAGACCATTCCCATTACAGAACTTCAACAGAGACTCCAGGCTATTCAATAAGTCATGAAAGAAACTGCTAAAAAATTTGTGGTGAGCGTGCTTAGTTGGCAGGTCAAGCGTCTGCGAGATAAGGCCAACTTTAAAATTGTGGGCGTCGCCGGCAGTATTGGCAAAACCAGCACTAAATTTGCGATTGCTACAGTGCTACAGCAGCAATTTCGCGTGCAGTTTCAAGAAGGCAACTATAACGATATTGTCACGGTTCCACTCATTTTTTTCGGGCTGCCAGAACCGTCTTTGCGAAATCCTTTCGCCTGGCTCGTCACTTTTATCAAAATTGAGCAACAGCTCAGACGACCATATCCATACGACATAGTAGTGGTCGAGCTGAGCACTGATGGTCCGGGCCAAATAGCGGCCTTTGAACAGTATATTGACTTGGACATTGGTGTGCTGACGTCCATAACACCAGAGCACATGGCCTTTTTTAAAGATCTTGATGCCGTGGCTAAAGAGGAGCTAAGTATTGCGGCTTATTCCAAGAAGTTATTTGTGAATAAAGATCTGTGTGACGAAAAGTATCTGACACTGCTCAAGGTACCGCGCTTTAGTTATGCGGTGCGTCAACCGGCAGCTTACCGCTTAGAGAGTCTAAAATTTACACCCCGGGGTTACAATTTTGCGATTACTTTCAATGAGGAACCAGTATTGCAAACTCACCACACTAGTATTGCCGAAACCCAGCTCTACTCAATCTGCGCGGCGGTGGCGGTTGGTCACCAGCTTGATATGGACGTGGTTGAGATGAAAAAAGGTATTGGGGCCATTCAACCGGTTAGTGGCCGTATGCGGCACTTGCGTGGCATCAATGAGTCACTCATTTTAGACGATACCTATAACGCCAGTCCTGAAGCTACCACAGCCGCCCTAGATACGCTCTACAAATTGCCTGCCAAGCAAAAAATTGCCATCTTGGGCAATATGAATGAGCTCGGTGTATACGGACCAGCCGCCCATCGTGAGGTCGGCAATTACTGTGATCCAGATAAACTTGACCTTGTCATAACAATCGGGCCGGAGGCTAACCAATATCTTGCCGCTGCCGCCGAAAAAAAAGGTTGTAATGTCAAACGTTTTGATTCTCCTTACAAGGCTGGAGAATATTTGCAGCAAGAGATTAAACCGAAGGCTCTTATTCTGGCGAAGGGCTCCCAAAACGGTGTGTTTGCTGAGGAAGCAGTTAAGCTAATCCTGGCTGACGCCGATGACGAATCCAAGCTGGTTCGCCAATCGAAGGATTGGCTCAACATTAAAGCCCAACAATTCAAGCCATGAATGTTCTAGTGCTAGGCGGGGGTGATTCAACTGAACGAGACGTTTCAATTCGTTCGGCCAAGGCAGTTACAGAGGCGCTAAAAGAAGCCGGTTTTTCTGTAACGGAAGCTGATCCGAATGGTGGAGATGCCATGTATGAAAATCTACCATCTGGCACCATTGTATTTCCAATTTTGCACGGTACTGGTGGGGAGGACGGTAAAATTCAGCAAGTGCTCGAGGCGCATAAGCTGCCGTATCTTGGCACTACCAGTCAGCCATCGGCCGTCTGCTTTAGCAAGTGGCGCAGTCGTGAAGCCTTACAGGCTGCTGGCTTACCAGTTGCGAGGGGGGCCTTCGTTACTAAAGAAACGTACCCCGGACATGAGTTAACCAAAAAGCCGCATGTGCTCAAGGTTGATAAAGGTGGTTCAAGTATTGGCACGCTCATTGTGCGCGACCCAACTGCCATAACAGACCAGGCAGTTACGACAGTTTTTGCATTAGGTTCAGAAGCAGTTCTTGAGGAATTGGTCGAAGGCGTAGAAATAACAGTACCAATCTTAGATACTGATGCATTGCCCGTCATTGAGATTCGCCCGCCAACCGATAAAGAATTTGACTACGAGAATAAATATAATGGCGCAACACAGGAACTATGCCCGCCGGTTTCGGTCGATAGACAGATCCAGGCATCGGCCCAGGCGCTAGCTAAAGAAGTCCATCAGGCGTTGGGCTGTCGGCATCTCTCAAGAACCGACATTATTGTCCGGCCCGATAACAGCCTGGTGGTGCTTGAAATTAATACCATGCCAGGCCTGACCGACCAAAGCTTGTATCCCAAATCCGCTAGAGTTGCGGGCATTACCATGCCTGAACTCATGAAAAAGTTCGTCGCTCTCGTACAGCGTGATTATGGTATAAAGGAGTAACGATGAGCACATTTGATTATCAACAAGCTGAAGTCTATTTTCGTGACCAGTTTGTACCGTTTAGTGAAGCGAATGTGAGCATTGCCAGTTCGCCGGTCCTTTACGGCCTGAGTGTATATACCGTTTTCGCCGTGACCTGGAATTCGAGCACTTCCAGACTGTCTATTTTTCGACTAGAAGAACACTTTGCTCGGCTTGTAAATTCAGCGCGTATTATGGATTTTCATAGTTTCATCGCCGACTGGAACTACGCCAAATTTGAAAAAACGATGCTTGAGCTGTTAGAGCATAACAAGGTTCAACAGGATGTGTTGGTTCGAGTTACTGTCTTCATTGATGAGTTAATTGCGGGCACCAAGATTCACGGTCTTAAAAATAGCTTGAGTGCCTACGTCTATCCGATGGGTCAAATTTTGCCTTTGAGTGGTGTAAGCCTGTGTATTTCCAGCTGGGTGCGCAATTCCGACAACTCTATTCCCGCTAAGGCCAAGATTAACGGTAGCTACGTCAATGCCAGTCTCATGAAAAACGAGGCTTTGCTTAATGGCTACGACGACGCCATCGCGCTCGACCATAACGGGCATGTCGCCGAAAGTACGGTGGCAAACCTTTTCATAGTGCGCAATGGCAAGCTAGCAACACCAGATACCTCGACTGACATCCTAGAAGGAATAACCCGCGACAGTCTGATTACGATTGCCAAAGAGCTCGGTATTGTTGTCGAAGAGCGCAGTATTGACCGCACCGAACTGTATAAGTCTGAAGAAGCCTTCTTGTGTGGCACCAGCGCTCACATAACGCCAGTGCTATCGATTGACAAGCGGCCACTGGGCAATGGCAAGCCTGGCCCTATCACCAAGCAGTTGATGGAAAAATATGCTCAGGTCCAACGCGGTGGCGACAAAGCTTATGCCAAATGGTGCAAAGAGGTTTAGCCATAGTTCCAGGACATAAAAGGCTTATGCTTGCAATCGCCGGCAGCCGCGGCTAGGCTGAAAGCATGTCTGAACTACCAAATAGTGCCACGGTACTTCGTGAACAAGAACGCTATTTTCAGGTGGTTGATCCGTTACTGGGCGAGTATCCGCTCGATAAACAAAGTCGTGATGTGAGCGGTGTATTGGCAGACATTTTGCAGACGCCCATTGCTCAGCGGGCTTTTGACTTGACGCAACTTTCTAAGGCTGGCCCGCACACTACCATTCCTGGTACCGAGCAATTTCATAGGCTTGGCCATGTGCTTGGTGTCGCCGAATTTACCAGTCGTTTAGCGCATCGCGAAAATATTGATGCAGAACGTCATTTGGCCTATGTACTGCACGCCTCGCTTTCTGATCTGGCACACGGACCGTTTTCGCACGCGACTGATATCGCTGTGCAAGGACCCGGCAGTAATGAAACGTTCCACGAATCTCGCTTACCCGAAGCGTTAGCGCTAGGCGGTGTGCAACTGGTCTTGGCGCAGCACCGAATTGCCAGCAATGCAAAGGGCGAACTGGATGGCTATTCTATTCCACCATGGGTTGAGTCCTCGGCACCAGACATCTGCGTCGATCGCCTACAGTACACCCTGCACGAGTTGCTTCTATGGTTTGAGTCGTCTGAATCGTCTGAGGCAGCGCGCATTCGACAAACTCTCGAACATATAGCGACATTAGAAACGATACAAATCACTGATGGCAACATGGCGTTTACCGATTTGGATGAAGCGCGTCTATTTGCCAAAGGCTACTTATTACTGAGTACTGAGCACTGGAATGACCCGGTGAATCGTGTCCAGCTGTATCTGATCATCGAGAGTTTGAAGTACGCTATTTTGAGCCGTCGCTTGCCTGGCATGCAAGCGATGGATAATGGTGTAACCCGCAAACCATTCGACTACCTATATGCTGTCGACGGTGATGTCCTGGCGGCAATGCAATGTGAGCCTGGCCACACAGATCCATATCTATTCGTGATTGAGAACCAACTCGCGGACATTGGGCACGAGGAACAGAACCGCTTCACCCAGTTTCGACGGCGTGTCTACGAGCAATTTCTCGACGACCCACTTGCACTGGAGTATCCGTCAAGCATTTTACATCCCAATCTGGCTGATTTTGGACCGGCGTCATCACGCTTTGAGATTGAATTATTAGATAAAAAGGTCATGCCGCCACAAACGGGGCATCCACAGGTACCGCGGCTGATGGGGGAGAATGGTGATTTACAATATGGGCTCTATCCGCTCAAGAACCGCTATATTGATCCATTGGTGCAAAGTCAGGATGATAAAGTGAACCGTCTAAGTGAACTTGATCCCGGGTTTGCTGCGCTACTCGAGCAGCACCAGATCATCCAGCGTTCATCGTTAAGGGTACATATTCCTACAACAAGAGCATATAAAGACTTACTGTGGCAACAAGCCCAAGAGATCTCGCAAGCCTTCTTTGATGCTCAAGAAACTAATGATCCGCTTAATAACGATCCGAAACGGCGAGGAATCGAGGCAGCTGGAACGCGCGCGGTGCAAGCGGCAGCGGCCCGGGGTGTCTACCTCGACAAGCGCTAGTCTGGTTGTGTATAAGGGGTGGGAATGGTAGCATAACAGAGTTATGCCTCGCTATAATCCAAAAGAGATTGAACAAAAGTGGCAGCAGTACTGGGACGAGCAGCAGACCTATAAAGCTGATCTAGAGAGTCAAAAACCCAAATACATTGCCATGAGCATGTTCAACTACCCAAGTGGTGCTGGTATCCACATTGGACACGCTCTGAATTACACAATCAGTGATGTATTGGCACGCTTCAAGCGGCAGCAGGGCTATGAAAGTTATCATCCGGTTGGCTGGGACGCTTTTGGTTTGCCAGCTGAAAACTACGCCATCAAGGCTGGTGTTTCACCGCAGCAGTCCATGAAAACCATCATCCCCAACTACCATAAACAGTACAAAGCGATGGGTTGGAGCAATGACTGGAGCCGTGAAATTGCTACCCACGAACCAGAGTATTACAAATGGACCCAGTGGATTTTTAGCGAAATGTTTCGGGCAGGGCTCGCTTACCAAGACTCGCGTATGCAATGGTGGTGCTCAATTGACAATACGGTGCTGGCCAATGAGCAGGTGATTGATGGCAAATGCTGGCGGCATGATGCCCCCGATGATCCAATGGTTACACAAAAAGAAGTCAAACAATGGTTTTTCAAGATTACCGATTATGCCGATGAGCTACTGGAAGCCATCGAGGATCTAGACTGGACAGACAGTGTCAAATTAGCCCAAAAGAGCTGGATTGGTAAATCGGTTGGCGCAGAACTCACGTTCGGTGTGGAGGGTAATAACAAAACTATCACAGTCTTTACCACGCGAGCTGACACGATTTTCAGTGCGGCTTTCATGGTGCTGGCACCCGAGCATGAGTTGGTTAAGGAAATTACTGCAACCGAACAAAAGGCTGAAGTAGAGAAGTACGTACAAACAAGCCTGCTCAAAAACGATGTCGAAAGGCAGGCAGATAAAGAAAAAAGTGGTGTGTTTACTGGCGCCTATGCTATTAACCCAGCGAATGGTGAAAAGATTCCGATCTGGGTTGGGGATTTTGTCATTGCTTCCTATGGCACGGGTGCGGTGTTTGGCGACATCCACGATGAACGCGACTTTGAATTTGTACAGAAATTCAAAATACCTGCCCGTGTGACTGTCATTCCGGAGGACAAAGCCGAGGCCGAAAAAGTAAAGGCACAAGAATATCCTTATACCGGAGAAGGCATTTTGATAGATTCTGGTGAATTTACTGGTCTTCGAAGTGAAGATGCCCGAGAGAAGATCGTTACCTGGCTGGCCAAAAAAGGTGTAGCCAACGAAAAGGTGAATTACAAAATGCGCGATTGGAGCGTTTCCCGTCAGCGTTACTGGGGCGCGCCAATCCCGATTATTCATTGTCCGGAACATGGAGCGGTATTGGTGCCTGACACAGATTTGCCAGTCATTTTGCCGGAAATCAAAGACTATGCGCCGACCGGCGATGGCCGCAGTGCGCTGGCGCGTGCAACTGATTGGCTGAAAGCGCCGTGTCCAAAGTGTGGCAAAGAAGGTGAACGTGAAACCGACACACTCGATACCTACATCTGCAGTAGTTGGTATATGCTGCGTTACTTTGATCCACATAATGAAAAAGAGGCATTTGACTCGGCCGTTGCCAACAAATGGATGCCGATTGATTTTTATAACGGTGCTGACCATGCCACGGCCCACATGATTTACGCGCGCTTCGTAACTCGCTTCTTCCAGAAGAAAGGCCTGCTAGATAATCCAGAGCCTTTTAAAAAATTCTTATTTAACGGCAAAGTGACTGCCAGCGATGGCCAGATGTTTTCTAAGAGCAAAGGTAACGGTGTAGATCCACTCGAAATCATTGACCAAGGCTACGGCGCCGATGCGCTGCGCATGTACCTCATGTTCGCCGGCCCGCTGGAGCTGTGGGTACGCTGGGATCCACAGGGTGTGCCAGGTACATACCGGTTCTTGTCACGGGTCTGGACATTGGTTGAAGAATTTCTAGAAGCAAAGGCCGAAGGACACAGCAACACAGACAAACTGTTGCAAGCAACGCATCGCACCATCAGGAAAGTGACCGAAGATATCGAAACGCTGAAATACAACACCGCTATTGCCGCTACCATGCAGCTGACCAATGATCTCTATAAGTTAAAGGCTGACGATTTTGCGGATAAAAAGTCGTGGCAGTTTGCTTTAGAAAGTCTGGTGATGCTGATCGCCCCTTTTGCGCCATTTATGGCCGAGGAGTTGTGGCATCAACTAGGGCAAGAAGATACTGTTCACGTTAGTCACTGGCCGCAGTGGGATAACAAGTATATTGTCAGTGACACGATAACCATTGTTGTGCAGGTAAACGGAAAAGTGCGGGCCAACATTGAAGTTGCCAGCGATGCTAATGAAGAAACTATTGTAAAGGCTGCTCGAGAAGACGAAAAAGTCAAAACCTACCTAAAAAGCGAACCAAATAAGACAATTTACGTTGACGGTAAGTTGGTTAATTTTGTTGTTTAGCCAAACTAAGCAGCGTGGTCGAAAAAAATAAGACCCTTCTCTTCGACTGAAGACGGCAGGGTTATCAAATCGTCAGGTTCTGCGTCAGGGTAGCGTTCAAAAAGCTCTATCTCAATTTTGGTTTCGCACGCGACTGTAATACGTGGGTAGTGATCCATGATTATGTCGAATGGCAACTTATCGGGCATTGGAAATTGTCTAGCGTTAGTACCCCAGTCTTCAATATTACAATTTGCCGTTGGCCGAGCGTCATCATTGCCGACACCATCGACGTCGTAGCTAAACTTTGCAAAAACCGCAAAGGCACCAACTGTAGCTACGGCGGCGACTATATTTCTTAACCAGCGTCGCTCTGGCTTAGGGGAAGTATTAGGTGTTGACGGCATTATGATCCGGGCTTTGCTGGGCAAAGCACTTCGCGGTTGCCGACAGTTACAACTTGACCGGCAGGTACGTTGTGAGAATCAAAGCCATTGGCAGCCTCAAAGTCTTCAGGGGTAATGTACCATTGGATTTGTTGATCAATACCTTCGGCGTGCGCGAGCACCCGAGCATCGTTCCTAGCTTGTATATAGCTGGTTTTAACGAGGCCCTTATAAGCGACGACGCACATTGGTTGCAGTTCTAGTGTATTGACTGTACCTTCTACGGAAACGTCATGGTCCAAACTATGGCCCGGTACCTCTTGGGCTGCCGGTGGAGAAGAAATCCTCGGCTGTGCGCCTTCAGGCATGTTATTCAACAGCAGTGCCGTTAAGATAGGCAATGTTGCAGCGACCATCCCGGCTTTGACATTTGGGTTTAATAATTCTCGTTCAAAAAATCTCATAAATCGACACTTTTTATATCAATAAATTACTAAATTGTCAATCTAGCGGTTGAGTTAGGCAACTTTTTTCGGTAAGCTATATCTAAGATTAATCTGTTAACGTAAGAGAGGAGTTGCTTAACCGTGGGAAAACCCAAGAAGCGTACAAGTCCACGACGTACCGGTGCTCGCCGTAGCCATCTGGTGCTCAAATTAGCCCGTGCTGTTAATGCTAAATCGCCGGTCAAGGCCTATACCACCCGTCGCGAAGCTGCCAAACAGAAATAAGCCACGGTTGCCGCGTAAGCGGTATACTGTATAGTAAATAGTCCGTCCGACTTTTAACAATATGGATAGAACATGAGTGCTAATCGTCACCTCGGTCGCATCGTTGCGTTACAAACGCTGTATGAGCAAGACTTCCGTATGAGTTGTGGCGATAAGAAATTCAAGCTGCGTGATGCTCTCAAACGCAATATCAAGCGCTACGAACACGCACTTGACGATACCGCCTTCATTGATGCGTTGGTTACTGGTGTCGATAAGAAGCAATCTGAACTAGATAAAATTTTGCAGCCAGCTGCGCCCCAATGGCCGATTGCCCAGATAGCTCGCATGGACCGCATCGTGCTTCGCATTGGCCTCTACGAACTACTCTACGAAACCAGTGTGCCCCCCAAAGTGGTCATCAACGAAGCAGTAGAGTTAGCTAAGGCCTTTGGCGGTGATAACAGCTCCAAATTCGTCAACGGCGTCCTCGGTACAGTACTACGGCAGAAGGAAGAGAAGCCTCCTAAGCGGAAAGCTAAGAAATGAAACGACCCAAACCAATCCAAGGTTTTAAACGATTCGTCTCGCGTAAGCGACCGACGATTAGTGAAGTGGTGCGTGAACCCACCGCCGGTGGTATTGTGTTTCGTCGTCATCCCAAAAGCAAAGACATTCAGATTTTACTGATACAAGATGCCAAAAACCGTTGGACGATTCCAAAAGGTCACATTGAAGAAGGTGAGAGCGCCCGCGAAACTGCAGAGCGCGAAATCAAAGAAGAAACCGGACTTAAAGAGACCCGGGTACACGGCTGGCTGGGGAAAATTAACTTCCGATACCGCCGTGCCAGCAGCCTGGTGCTCATGACAACCGAGATTTTCTTGGTCGAAGCCAAAGGTGATAATGACAAATTAAAGCCCGAAGATTGGATGAATGGTATAAAATGGTTCTCGGCCAGCGAAGCTCTGGATAAAATTGAATATGAGGATATCGGCAAAATCATCCTGTTAGGATTGAAAAAAATCCGCTCATCACACTAATGGACATTAGCAGTTATATACAATTTGCGACCGACAAACTGGGGGTGAATTTTAAAAACCCAGAATTGCTCGTTATGGCTTTCACTCATCGAAGTTATGTCAATGAACACCGCAAGACGGCCCGCGAGCACAACGAGCGGCTAGAATTTCTTGGCGATGCTGTACTGGAACTCGTCGTAACCGAATACTTATATGTACATTACACAGAACCAGAAGGTGTCCTGACGAATTGGCGTAGTGCGCTGGTGAGGACCGAAAGTATTAGTGCAGCAGCTGCGCGGTTTGAATTTGAGCCACTTCTACGGCTCAGTCGCGGTGAAAAGCGTGGTACACCGCGTGCGCGCGCCCAGATTCTGGCCAACTGTTATGAAGCGGTGATTGGCGCGCTCTATCTCGACCAAGGCTACGACGTTGCCAAACGCTTCATAGAAGCCAGCCTAGTCGTGACGTTCAAAGAAATTCTTAAAACCGGCTCATGGCAAGATCCGAAGAGTCAATTGCAGGAACTGGTGCAAAGCCACGACGGTTTTACGCCGCTTTATAAAGTTATGAGTGAAGAGGGGCCGGACCACGACAAGACCTTCAAGGTCGGTGTTTTCGTAAACGGTGAACTCAAGGGTCAAGGTATCGGGCCGAGCAAACAAGCTGGTCAGGTTGCTGCTGCCCAAGCTGCCCTCAAAAGCTACAAATAGCCGATATTTGTGCTGATGGCGTTAAGCGCGCTATAATCACACGAAATAAGGGGCTACAGTGTCAGAAGTAGGGGCAGTTCCATCACTACAAGCGCCTGCAGAGCGTTTTGATGAAAACAAAGTTACCGCAATTTGTATCCTCGATGCGGGAGCGCAATTCGGTGGCTTAATTGACCGCAATATTCGTGAGTTGGGCGTGCGCAGCGATATCTTACCACTCAATATGCCCGCCGATGAGCTGATGGACTACCAAGCAATTGTCATTTCTGGCGGGCCAAATAGTGTGCAGGATGAAAATGCGCCACATTGTGACCCCGCTATCTTTAGTCTTGGTAAACCAATCTTGGGAATTTGTTACGGCATGCAGGAAATTACGTATCATCTTGGAGGCGAAGTGGGTCCCTCATCGCTTCGAGAAGATGGCCCCCAAGAAACAACTTTTTTTGGTGATTCAAAATTGCTTAATGGCTTAGAGGGGACGCAGAGGGTTTTAATGAGTCATGGGGATAGCGTCAAAGAACCACCACTTGGTTTCCGGGTGGTTGGCGGAAAAGAGGAGATGGTCTCGGTCATTGAGGACCCGTCGCGACAGATTTATGGCACGCAGTTTCACCCTGAAGTTTTTCAAACCGTTCACGGCAAAGATATATTTGCTAACTTCCTGTTTGGAATTGCCAACCTAGAAAAAGACTTCACGAGTGCGGACCAAGAGCAAGAGGCCATTGATCATCTGCAAACTGTCGTAAAAGGCCGCCCAGCAGTCGTAGCACTAAGCGGGGGAGTTGACTCAGCAGTCGTATCGGCCTTTGTCGAGCGCAGCCTGCCCAATAACCACTACTTGCATGTCGATAACGGTTTTATGCGTAGCGGTGAAAGCGCCAAGGTTATGAAAAGTCTCGAAAAACTTGGCGTCCATGTTGAGTTGTTAGAACGAGCCGAGACATTCTACAACGCCACGGCTACTCGTGATGATGGCAGCGAAACGCCACCGCTTAATCAAGTAATAAGTCCTAAAGATAAGCGACGGATTATAGGTGATACATTTACGCGAGTATTTCAAGATTGGATGCTTGAGAAAGGCTTAGGCGAAGAGGGTGTCATTATTCAAGGCACCCTACGGCCCGACCTTATTGAAAGTGCCTCACACTTGGCTAGTAGTCGAGCAGATGTCATCAAAGAACATCATAATGACACACCACTCATCCGCGCTCTGCGAGCGGTTGGTCGTGTGGCTGATCCGTTCCAGGCGTTATACAAAGACCAAGTAAGAATAATTGGTCGACGACTTGGATTGCCACCCGAGATAGTAGAGCGTCATCCATTCCCAGGGCCAGGCTTGGCGGTGCGAATTTTGTGTGCACTCGAAGCTTATCGCATCCACACACATGACCAAGTTCAGGCAAGCCTTGACCAGTTAGTGAGTAGCGAGGGCTATGCGCGCAACTATCGAGCTCATTTGCTGCCAGTCCAAACCGTCGGTGTGCAGGGTGATGCGCGTAGCTACAAGTACCTGGTGGGAGTCGAGGGAGCTCAAAATTGGGAAGAACTCAGCAAGCTAGCCAGTACTATCACAAATCGCATCCATGATGTTAACCGCGTCTGTTACGTCTTTGGTGGGGTTGACCGCAGCGATTTGGGTATTACGCAGACACTGCTTACTCCAGACACAATTGATCAAATTCGACAGGCGGATGATTTAGTTACGGAGACCTTGCTGCAACACGAATTGATGAGTAAGATCAGCCAGATGCCTGTCGTTTCATTCCCCGTCCATTTCGGTGAAGCTGGTAAACGTTCTGTAGCTTTACGTCCATTTATTACACCGGATTGGATGACCGGTATTGCTGCCCAGCCTGGCCGTGATTTACCACTCGAAGCAGTCGCAGAAATGGTACAACGCATTATGTCGGAGGTACCTGGCATTGCCCGCGTCGTCTATGACCTCAGCTCTAAACCACCAGGCACGACCGAGTGGGAATAGCGTTTGACATCAGGGGTCATTATCTGTAGAATAAGGCGACTTGTTTAGTGCTTAAAGTTAGGGAAGTATAAGTAGGTAGATGTTAGCTATTCGTATGCAACGTACCGGCCGCAAAGGTCACGCACAATTTCGCGTGATTGTTCAGGATGCCCGCAAACACCCTAGTAGCGGTAATGTCGTTGCCATGCTCGGCAGTTATAATCCACACACCAAGACTACGACAGTTGATAAAGAAAAAGTCGGCTTTTATTTAGAGCATGGTGCTCAGCCATCAGACCGCGTCGCCCATTTGCTCAAGAGCGAAGGCGTCAAGTTGCCCTCTTGGGTAGAACTGGAAGGCAAGAAAAAGGGCAGCATCAAGAACCCAGAAAAATTGCGCAAGAATCGCCCAGCTGGCGCTGAAGCACCGCCAACCAAAGAAGAAAAAGCGGCTGAAGCCGCTCAAGAAGCAGAGGCTGCTAAAGCTGAAAACTTGGCTGACCAACCACATCCTGAGCAAGAGCAGGAAGCAACACCAGTTGAGGCTGAGCTAGCCAAAGAAGCCGAACCTGAAGAGCCAGCCGCTGAAGCCGAAACCGCTACCACTGAAGAAGCCCCTGCCCCTGAGCCAGAAGTGGTCAATGAACCGGAAGTACCTGGTGCAGAAGCTGCGGCTGACGAGACTGAAAAGCCTCAAGCCTAATTTGCTGGTATACTAGATTCATACTGAGTTAATCGGAGGACCTCTGTCTCATGAACAATACCATTGACCAGCAATTCATTGAATTCGTTGTCAAATCACTTGTCAGCAAGCCCGATGCCGTCCAAGTGGAACGCCGCATTGACGAAAAGGGCGTACTTTTAGAACTGACCGTAGACCCAGAAGACTTAGGTCGTGTTATTGGCAAGCGTGGTGCAACTGCGCAGAGTCTGCGTACCTTACTACGGGCCTTAGGAACTAAGAATGACGCCCGCTACAATCTCAAAATTGTCGACAATGGTGCGCCTAGGGGTGATCGCGCACCACGCGAAGATCGCGACCAAACCGTAAGTGAAGCACCAGTAGCAGATGCCCCGGCTGATGACGCCAGCCCACCTGCGGATTATACAAGTGACCAACCTGATGAACCTGTGGCTACAACTGCACCGGCCGGTGATGACGATGAAGACGATGATATTTTCAATTCCTTGCGTAGCCAAGAGCAGGACCATAGCGACGTCGTTTCCAAAACTAGAAAAGAATTAGAAGAACTAGACGACCTCGACGTTTAGTTTATTGGTGGCGAAAGACTGAGTTTTTGGTGTAATTTATCAACGGCAATAGTCGCTAATGTGGAACGCTGGCTACGTTGGAGCACTTTTTTCTTGGCGCGCTCAGAATCACGCAAACTGATGCTTGCCAAGCATAGTTCTGGGTTGTTATAGGCCGACGCTTCTTGTTCGTGGGGCAGCGAATAACTCAGTTCAGCAAGCCTTGTGCCAAGCTCTTCTCTTCTTTGATGCCGTTTCCCCCGATCAATAAAACGAAATAGCGATTGTAGCAGGACGCCAGCAACTGCTGATGTACGCATGTCGCCAGAACCCAATAATTCAGTTATCCCCAGGTGAATACCTCCAAGCGCCAAACTTCCCAGTGCGAATTTAGCTTTTGAAAAACAACCCTGGTTTGCACGTAATTCTAAAACAGTAGCCAGTACTTCATTCTTATGATCATCGGGTATGTAATGAACGGTAGCTTGGGCATAATGAACGAGCTCATGTTGCAGTACGTCAGAGAGCGCTTCTGTACTACCTGCTAGCACAAAGGTGCCGGCATAGATAACGATATTAGCTGGAGGAGCTTGGGGGTCATCGTGTTTTGTTAATTCTTTATCTAGATAGTGAGCGCCAAATACTGCGCAATCATTTTCATTCATCGCCAGAGAAGATATGTGTATCCAGCAATCCTCAATTGGTGGCTTATCTCCCAGAGGTAAATCATTATAGAACCGAGCAATTGCATCAGGATCAAGCTCACACGAAACGGCTGGATGGCCGAGGGCACGATCCACGCTGATAGTGGGCAATACATCTCTCACGATGAAGATACTATAAAATAATCGTCACAAATACACAAAGTAGAATCTTGCTTGAAACCTAAGCGCTACTGAGCTATACTAATTTTGTTAAAAATTAAAAGCTCTGCGAGCCATCGAAAGATGGGAGCTTTATGTGACAGAACTACCCCGTGAGGGGTATTTTTGTTTATTAGTGGTATAATATTTCGAATGAAAATTCAAATTATTACGCTTTTTCCGAAAATGTTTCCGGGGGTATTAAATACCAGTATGCTGTGGAAGGCGCAAGACCGCAAACTAGTTGAAATAAGCTACATCAATCTGCGTGAGTTCGGTCTCGGTAAGCGCAAAAATGTTGATGACACACCATATGGTGGTGGTGACGGCATGCTACTCAAGCCTGAACCAGTTGTGGCTGCCATTGAAGAAGCCAAGAAGAATGACCCCAAAGCATTGGTTATATTGCCAACGCCACGGGGCAAGCTCTATAGGCAGTCCGAGGCTAAGAAACTGGCTAAAGCCAAAGGTCTGATTATCGTCTGCCCGCGCTACGAAGGCTACGACGAGCGCATTACGAAGTGGATTGATGAGCAATATTGCATTGGCAATTATGTGTTAACTGGGGGTGAGCTACCAGCAATGGTGATTGTCGATAGTGTTGTGCGTCTTCTGCCGGGCGTACTAGGCGGAGCAGCCAGTGCTGATATTGAATCTTTCCAAGACGACAACAAAACAATTGAATTTCCCCAATACACCCGTCCTGAAGATTTTCGTGGCATGAAAGTACCAGATGTCTTGCTTGGTGGCAACCACGGCGAAATTGCCAAATGGCGCAGAGGTAAGAAAAGTTAAATTATTCTAAAGTAGCCGCAAGACAAACTTCTTGCTCGGCAAAACGAACAACAGCCGAGGCCGCCGCTAACATAGATTCTTTGAAGCCATCGGTTTCCAGTGAACCAGTGGAATGAGGCACGTCGCTTAATTCATCGAAAATACGCTCAGTCTCAACTGCACGATCGTTTAGCTCTATTTGACGTGCGTCGTCAAGCTTCTGGGCATTGACTAAACCGGCTAATGCGGTCTCCAAGCCTTTTCTGACCTGCGTCGCTCTTTCCGATGCCTTTTTTATGTCGTCTCTCAATTTATCTACAGTCTCAGTGGGATTGGTGCCGTCGACTATGGAAGGCAGAATATTCTGCTTATGAAAGTTGACAATACCTTCGGCGGTATCTGCTGTTTCATTATCAATTTCTTCAAACAATTGCCCAGCCTCGCATGTTGACTGCAGAGGACATTCCCAGCATCGTTTTGAATTAAACGCCACAATTTTATCTGTCATGAAAGAGATACTAAAATATAATCGTTAGATTGTCAATCCATGCAGCTAATATTAATGTATACTTAATCGTAGAAGAGGAGGGAACATGCTTCATATTAAACCAGTCTACGCACATTGTGACTTGCCCTGTGGTGTCTATGATCCAGCGCAAGCCCGAATTGAAGCCCAGTCAGTCCACGAAATCCAGAAAAAGATGGAGGGCTTTGAGGGCGATGACCGTACACGCGCCTTATTTATCAAAGAAGAGCGGGCTGAACTAGTGAAACACCATTTATGGGTGTTGTGGACCGATTACTTTAAGCCAGAACACCTTGAGAAGTATCCCGATTTACATGACAAATTTTGGAAAGCAACCAAACAGGCTGGCGAGTGTAAGCATCATTCAGAACCGGCTGAGGGCCAAAAATTACTCGATATGATCGACGACATCGCCAAAATTTTCTGGGAAACTAAAGGTGGCAAACCGGAAGACTAGATGAACTGGCCATTAGCATTCAGGCGTGTGACAGGGCACAGCATGGCGCCGCGCCTGCTAGATGGCCGTGTGGTGCTGGTGACCCGTTGGTTCAGTAAGCCAAAGATTGGTGATGTGGTAATGGTACAACACGATGGCAAAGAGAAAATGAAACGCATTACCCAGCTCGAGGGAAAGCGTGTTTTTATCACTGGCGATAACCGCTTGCAGAGCACAGACAGCAATGACTTTGGTTGGCTCGAAAGGGAAGCTGTTATTGCCAAACTGCTCTGGCCCAGGAGCTAACCCAAGATGTTGATAGCACGCGCCGCTACCAGTGCGATGGTCAATAGCGAAGTAATACCTTGCAGACTCATCAGAAACTTAGCTCTATGAGTGATAGGCAGGGTGTCGGTAGGGCTGAAGGCCGTGCCATTTGTGATCGAGACGTATAAATAGTCAAAAAAAGTTGGTTGCCAATTTGGTTGCTCGGTAATGGCGGCTGGTGTGTTCTTTTGGGGGAATAGGAAATCGACCGGTGGCAAATGCGTGCCACGTCCGCCTGGCCCACCACCGTCGAGTTGCCAATACCAGAGGCCGAACACAATGATATTAGTTAGGAAAATGGCCACAGCTGAAAAAATAAGGGTCTTGCCATCAGTATGCGAAGGCTTGGTAAGCAAATAATTAATGACCAGAATGAGTGAAGTAATATTGGCCAGAGAAATAAGTCCGGTTAAGACTAAGCCAACCATACGGCGCAATCGCCCACTCTTTTGCACAAGCGAATCATGGCGTGTGATAGCGAGGACAACTAGCAGAAAGGCTTCCAAGCCAGCGATGACGTAGCGTGGGCCGATCGTTACCTTATCGGCTAGCACAAGTTGCAAAGCGATGGCACAAAGTACTGCTAGCTCAACGTGCCAAACTGGTTCACGCTTCTCGTGATACATTATTTCTTCTCTTTTTGAGTGAGGATAGCTACCGTTACAAATGAAGCCATCAGAGCTGTGAGCCAACCACCAAGCACCTGCATCACAAGCAATTGTTCACGCTGCTCGACATCACGCAAATTGCGTCCAGCCAGTACAAAACCGCTGTGTGCACCGCTATAGTGTTTGACGACACTGGCGATGCGTACACCGTTCTCGGGTTGCCAGGTCACCCGATTATCCTGGTGGTGACGGGCGTACTCTAAAACACCGCTTGGTATCTTGGGTAATTGGTCGTGCAGCATGCCAGATCCCTCTACGGCTTGGCCAGCTTCGTTATAGATGACCACAAACGGTGTTAAGCTGTTTGAGATATCGATCGAATAATTACCAAAGCTAGAAGGATAGCCAGCGGCTAATCTGCTACTTGTATCTTCAGCCAGCTGTAAGGGTATCTCATTGGCGCCTTGTCGCAAATTTTGCTGAACGGCAACATAGATGAGCAACGACAGAATAGTCGTTATGACAGCAAAAGGTAACCAGAGAGAAACGGGTGAGGGCAGGTTGACTGACCGAAGTTTCATATCTTACAAGTATACCATCCTATGCTCAGTCATTAACGACGTCTTGGAGGGTAAGGGCCTGGCAGACGGGGCAATTTTCTTCGTAGGTATAACGACGTAGCCAGAGTCGAACTGCTCGCTTGAGGCCCATAACATCCATATAGCCAACTAAATCAGCAAACAAACGTACTAAGGAAGCTATAAACCCTCCAAAGGTGCGTCCGCGCCACTGAACGACTGACCAGCGCGGTCCGACAGGGACAGCGGAAATGGGCTGAAAAGGATGATAAGCTGGGATATTCTTGTCGTGAGCGGTGCGCTTTAAGTAATCGGCTACATAGCCAGCATTGTGGATGGCGGTCAGTGCTAAGCCACTGTACGGTGTGGCGGCGTTATCGCCAATCACAAAGGTGTGGTCGTCCACGCGCAAATAGCCGTCGACAATGATCTTGCCATGATCATCAAAACGAAATTGATCGGGGTTAGCCTTATAAAATGGATTATTGGTCACGCCAGCCGTCCAGATCACGGTATGGGTAGGAATGGATTGATTACCCGCTACAAGCGTCGTCTCGGTTTCGCTGCGTACCCGACAGTTCGTTTTGACCTTGACGCCCAGCTTTTGTAAACGACGACGTGCCAGGCGAGAGGCCTTAATGGAGGCATTGGGCAACACCCGGTCGGCTGCTTCAATCAGATCAATGTGCACCTTATGGCGTTTAATGTTGTGCCGCTTGGCCATGCGGCTGAGGTAATAACGCAGCGCACCAGCCAGCTCAACTCCAGTTGGACCACCCCCGACAACTACGTAGTGTTTTTCTAGAGCGTGGTTATTCAGCAACTGCTCGTGGATATGCGCCCGCAAGTGATCGACTTCCTCAATTGACTTAATGCCGTAAGCAAATTTGTCGAGTCCTTCAATGCCAAAGAAGCTGGTTACAACCCCAAGCGCAAACACAGCGTAATCGTAGTCATATTCTGTATCACCGCC
>JADMIO010849022.1_pt1 | contig 20165 bp, 11 predicted proteins | sample 8958161 | NCBI WGS metagenome assembly JADMIO01 (sample SAMN16585339, study PRJNA669376) | soil metagenome | isolation source: Crop rotation soil | place: USA: Cullars Rotation, Alabama | collected 2011 | reverse complement strand
CTTTCCCTTCACAGCTGCCCTTTTAATATACTATTTTTGGAACGACAACGGTACGCATTTTTGCGTATACGACCTGCCCAACCCTTCTGATGGGGTTATGATCACGGCAACCCTCACCACCGTAGACTTTCCGGGGAATAAATACTTTGTCACGATTCACACAGACGTTTATGGATCATACGCCAACAAACTCGATAACTTGATGATTTCCAAGACTAATCTCACCCTCAACTTTGGCGATAATACCCACGATTTCCCCGCCGGCTCGCTTATGACCAATTTCGTTCCCGATCCCTGCTTTGACGACGGAAGTCTCACAGATTTCCCGCTCGATTCCTGGAACTCGACGATTATCTTTGCCGTGAAGGACAATGGTGCTTTCATACCGTTCGGTCTCAACGTGGTTGATTCCATTCCATCACATTCCATGAATTGTTATTTGGAAAAGAATGGGGACGTCTTCGTTCTCCGGATGGATTTTACTAGAGGAGCAGCAATAAAGTTTACCAGGTATTATTATTTTTTTTTATTTTTTATTTTTTTTTTTTAAGAAAGCCACGACACCGGCAATGGTTGTATTGGCTGAATCTGATTTGATCAAACATCCCCACCAGTTTTTTCTTGATGGCCGCCATATGGATTATTTCTCTTGCATACCTTTCTGTAACCTACAAGGTGCTTACCGTAAAAAAGCAGGTAAATCTATACGCGACCGATATCCATGTGTCCGTCGGATGCACCAGATTTCGGTACTTATGGACTAACATTTTGATATGTAGCGTTTTCTAGAAATCGCCGCCCTTGGGGCAGCCATGATTTTTGCAATGACCAGCATGAGAGATATGCAACCCGGAGTTCCCCCTACTGTATGTATGACAGACGTGAGTATAATTTTTAATTATATACGATGTAAGAAAATGTAGAAAAAAATTGATCCTAACTTTGAATTCCTACCCGCTAAGTTTTTGGGATTTTACTGGGGCACTTTAATACAATCTTGTTGCTTTCTCACCCTCTTGATCGGCTGGAAGAACGAATATCATCGCAATTGGCCTGAGAAGGATGACCCTAATCCCTCTGAGATTGAGGAAGGAAAGGCAACTCATAATCTCTCTGGTCGGACAGGGACGGGAGAAATTGACGTAACCAAAGAGGCATGACGGCCTACGGGATGAGGGGAATCGTCAACTGTTGTCATTTGATGATGACATTTTAGTTGTTTAGTTCGAGTTGTCGTAATTTTTAAATAAATAAAGCCCTTTGATGGGTTGTAAATGAATGCTCAAACGGCGCAAGATGAGCATGTCTTAAAAAGACAGCTACGGTGCAAGATCTAGATGGGTGAGTAACACGTTTGTTATCAAAGACTCGGCTAGAGCCTGTGCTCCCTTATCACCAATGTTATTATCTAGAAATTAGTATTATAAGTTTACGCGATAACGCTTGTATATTTCACGTTTGCCACAGTGCAAATTTACATAGACGCGATTTAACAATTTCATCAACTCGCGTAGTCACATGGATTGCGTTGATTAAATTAGCTCTAGCATCAATTAGAAACATCCGCAGATTGACAGCTCTCACCATGTCATGCAATTATTAATCCGCTCGATTCTGGCTTATTTAAAAGTTTCAGCTGGGTGAGTGTCGTGTTTGTCTTTAGAGACTCAGCCAGAGCCTGTGCTCCCTTGGAGCCAATTTCGTTAACTAGAAATAAAAATATCCACAGATTATCAGTTCGATCCCACTATGTCACGCAATCATAAACCCGCTCAATTCAAAATTACATCCAAGATCCAGAAGAGTGAGTGTCGTGTTTGTTTTCAGAGACTCGGCCAGAGCCTGTGATCCCTTGGAGCCAATTTTGTTGTCTGGAAAGTAAAAGCATCCACTTATCATCAGCTAGGTCTCATCATGCCACAAAATCATAAATAGGGAGTTTGCGCTAGCAGGATTTACTGAATTTTTTGCATTGTAGATTCACAAGTCACTAAGCAACTTTTTCTTGTGACTGCGAATTTACAATTCGAAAAAATTCAGGAAATCTTTGTAGCGCAAACTCCTTAATAACTCAATTCTGATTTACATCCAAGAAACAGCTGGGTGAATGCTGTGTTTGTCTTCAGAGACTCGGCCAGAGCCTGTGCTCCCTTGTCATTAATAATATTGTCTAGAAAATAAATAAAAAAACATCCACAGATCATTATTTAGCTCTCATCGTGCCATAAAATAATAAATCCACTCAATTTTGACTTACAACCAAGTTCCAGGTCGTTGAGTGCCGTGTTTGTCTTCAGAGACTCAGTCAAAGACCGTGCTCCCTTGTCACCAATTTGATTTTCTAGTAAGTGAAAACATCAACAGATCATGAGCTAGATCTCACCATATCATGAAATCACGGATTGACTCAATTCTGACTTACCATTGATATTCAGCTCGGTGAGTGTTGCGTTTGTCTTCAAAGACTCTGCTAGAGCCTGTGCTCCCTCGTCACCAATGTAGCTCGCTATAAAGTAAAAACATCCAATGATTATCGGCTAGATTTCACCGTGCCACTCTCTCATAAACCCACTCAATTCTGACTTACAATCAGGATCCAGACAAGTGAGCGTCGTATTTACTTTCAGAGACTCAGCCAAAGCCTGAGCTCCCTCGGAGCCAATATTGTTATCTAGAAAAGAAAATATCCACAGATTATCAGTTATATCTCACCATGCCATGAAATCATAAATACGCTCAATTCTGACTACCTCCAAGACCCAGATGGGTGAGGGTTATGTTTGTCTTTAGAGACTCTGCCAGAGCCTGTGCTCCCTCGATATAAATATGGTTCCCTGAAAAGTAAAAAACATCCAATGATTATCAGCTAGATATCACCACGTCAAGCTCTCATAAATCTACTTACTTTCAAGTTCAAGATCGGTGAGGGTTATGTTTTCCTTTAGAGACTCAGCCAGAGCCTGTGCTCCCTCATCACTAATATCGTTATCTAGAAAGTAATAACATCTGCAGACTATCAGCTAGATCGCACCATACCATGCAATCATAAATCCTCTTAATTCTGACTTACTTATAAGTTTCAGCTGGGTAAGGGTTATATTTGTCTTCAGAGACTCAGCCAGAACCTGTGCTGCCTCAATTGATCTTATTTATTATTCATGGATGAGAAATCTATTAGCATGTATGAAAAATTTATTTGATATAATATAAAAATCACATATACCTATTAGAGTTTTACCGACCTACTGAACAAGCGAAACAAATCACACACAAAGCATATCATAAGATTATGAATAACCGAAGTTGCGAAGCTGATCTATGATATTCGCTATGTAAGGTTGAAATATTCATATTAGATCTTCGTAATTTTATTATTTCATTTTTAATTTTTAAGAACATGTAAGAGCATGCACATATAGTCAGCATATGTTGTATTTAATAAAATTAAGTTTTTTACAAAATATTATATACGCGCAAGACATACGCACTTGCTAAATGCAAAATAATCAAAAAAATTTAACAGGTTATAAGCCTTAGCTAACACTATATATCTAAATATACCTGATATTAAACTTTTATCTTATTAATAAGCTCAATGCTGTCGCAGAGGATTTATATGATAAGATATTGTATTAAGCTCAGGAAACCTAAGTAGAAGATATTAGACTTCTGCAAGCAAATTATTGCTTTTAATTTAATAAATTTTTATAATACCAGCGGAATAATCAATGCAAATAATTAAATCTGAAAGAAAAATCATTACCTTGCATGAGAAATTATCATCTTAATCAGTTTTTTCATAAAACTTCATAGTTTTTTTATTAAGTTTATTTCTAAAACTTTTTTTTTTTTTAAAAAAAAACTTTTTTTTATCTATCTCTCGTTGAAATCTCTTAATCTCTATCTTAATCAATTATTTATCACAAAAAAAACACAAAAACAAGTAAAATTAATTTATATAAAAACATATAATAACATCATGATTATTTAAATTAATTAATTTTTTATCAAGATCGATCTTTTTAATTATTCTCATCAGATTTTATTATTTTTTTTTAGATTTGTTAATCATTCATATATATCTATAATTTTATCTCATGCATGCTTACTTGATTTTTTTAAAAAATATTATTAATTTCTCTTATCATAGCTTCTCTCTCAGTTTTAATTATTTTTCCCTGAAATATCAAAACTATCAATTCAAGCATGATATATTTTTATCTAGTCCTCAGACATAATTTATTCTATCCTTATTCTTATATCCAACTCATATGCTCTGAGATCTTTTGCTTATATTACTTCATACAGTCTGAATCATTATTTTTTTAATTTTTTATTTATTACTTGATAAAACTTATATTATAAAGTAATATAAGGTTTTTTTCATGAAATTACTTCTTTCATACTTTTTTATCATAATATTTCTTGATTTGATTTATTTTAAGATCTCTAATTCATATAATTTTTTTTTTCTTAGCTTTTATTATTACATTTTTTTTTGAAAACCGCGTCAGGATTGATTTTTTTGAGTTAAGCTAATCACATCATGATTTTTTGTTTTTAATTTGTATTTATTTAAGCTTTATAATTAAGTACATCATAAATCTTATGAATGCGTTTATCAGTGATTATCTTGTTATGCTAACCCTGTGTGTGTTGTATGCGAAGACGCTTAGGTATAAATTTTTATTTTATTTGTGATTAATCTTATTTTTTTACTTTCTGATGTGATTGATCAATAATTCATTGGTTCTTTTATCTTGTCTGATGGTTTGAAGATGATATGATATTCTATAGTAATGTGTGATCTCATATTTCCTGCATAATTCATTGAATTTTTTTTAAAAATATATTTTATTATCAGTTATTATTATAATTAGGGTTTTAAACCATATGATTATTTTTTCTCAGAGAAACTATAATGTTTTTTTTGATATCACCTTGTGTATTATCTTTGTTTTAATTTATTTTATAAGCTTATCTATTATTATGATTATATATTTTTTCTGTTTCATCATTATCAAAAGGTTTATTACTAAGTTAATAAATATATATTCAAAAAGCATCATCAATCGGTATGGGATAAGCTTATTTTTTTTCACTCAGAGCCTATAGCGTTAACATATATCGCATATCTTCACGTAATCTATTATGTTTTTTTATATCAACAACCACCAGAATTTCTATCAAATTCGATTAAAAATAATTTTTTATCCAAAATATCTACTTATTGGTTTATCATGATATTTTTTTAGTATTTCAACGATTTCTTTTTTTTTTAAGTAGTATTTTCTTAATTTATCAGTATCTCAAAAATACAGATTTTTTCCTTTGATAAAGTATTTATTTGCTTTTTTTCTGATTTTTTTTCATTCCTCTGAGGTTTTTTCATCTAATAATAAGGTTTCTAAGAACCAATAGATATTTTTGTAACAATTTTTTTTTAATTATTTTTTTTTCATTATCATCACTAAGAATACGAATACTTTATTAATTTTTTTTGATTCTCTTTGGTTTTATCTTGTTCAGTCAGCGTGATAATATATCAGTATTTTCATTAATTAACCTTAGTTTTAATATAATCTCATGATCTATGATGTGAATATAATTTATCTTCATAATTTTTTCTATGAATAAATCCCTAAACTCAAACAACAGATTTTTTTTTTTTTCTCTTTGTTCATCAGTCAGTTTTAGGTTAATATCTGTTTTTTCAATGTTTTCTACTTGTAGGATCTTTGCCAATGCTTTCACTTTGTTATTGTTTATCAAACTAATTCCTTTTTTTTTTTCACGTGGACTCTGGTAATTTTATTATTTTTTTAACTTCTGGCATCGTATTCTTTATCAAGATAAGCTAAGCAAGCTGATTTTTTTTCTTTATGCAGAATTTCTTTGAGTATTGATTGATTAATAATATTTAGATATTCTTTCAGTAATTATTATTAATTATTTCAGCGTTGACAATAACTTTTTTTTTTAATATTAGGCTATTTTTTGGTTTAATTAAGCTAAAGTATCTGTCAGGGATCTTCATTGCGATATTTGTTAGAATAAGCATCTGATTCTTTCTTCTAATCACTGTATCTATTACGACGAATAAGTCATAACCTGCCAAACTATTTATTATTTTTCTTAGTACCCATGTGTTTTCAGTGAGTTTTTTTATTTTAAAATTTTTAGAATCTGTCAGTATGGCAAAAAAAATTTCTAATCTAATGTATAAAACCAATCAGGTGTTCACATTGGTTTTTTTTTTTTTGCTCTTAGATTCTTCAGATAATAACAATAAGGATAATGATAAAAATGATAATAAACTGCTGAATTCATCTTTTGTTTTAAGCTTATTCTCTGAGCTTCTGGTTTTTTTTAAAAATTATATTTTTTTTTGCGTATAGAGATATTCTTGAAATTTAGCTTTTATTTTATTTTGGGATATTTTGTACTGATTCTTATTATATTTTATTTTGGCATTGATAACATAAAACCAACCTTTCTTCAGAAAAATATCGTAGGAATCATGCAAATCCATCATTGGTATTCTGAGCTTAATATCTATTCTTTGGATATTAATAATTTGCCGAGCCATTATTTCTCTGATTGGTTTCTTTACTTATCCGTCTGCTATTTGAAATAAAAACTTAGACCCTCTCGTGATAAGAATTAGTTTCTTCCTCATGATCTTTATATTAATCATCGACAAGCTATTCCCAGGATTAATAATAAACCTTAAGCACAGGATATTTCTTAGTATCTTGCTTATCATCATCGCATGATTAAGTTTTAAACTCAAGTTTATGATTGGATTTATCATCTTCTGATAGTTTTTTTTATTATCATACACTTGTTTGATGATTTTTTTTGCTTATATCAAGAATATTACTCCGTGCCTAGCCATCAACCCAAGCAGTACTGACAGATTCTTAAACAATATCATGACATCCTGGTTTATTTTTTTCTTTATAGCTAATAGTATTTTTCTTATTTTCTTTTTTTTTTTGATTTTTATCTTAACTCTCACCCTTGGTTTTTAATATGATTTTTTTTTTTTTTTGACTTATTTCCTGTATTATCTCATCTTTGTCTCTTGGTTGCATTTTCATCATGTACGTTATATACAAATTTTTTTTTTTTTTTTTTTATTTTTGATTTTTTTGATATCGTTTTTTTTTTCTTCACGTTAGTCAGATTTGTATCACTTGTGATTATCTTTTGGTTTGGTTCAGAATAAAATCTCAAGATATATTTTTCTTTCCTATAGTTAAAATAGATAATAATATGCGGAGTGCTAATTGTTATTGCTTATTTACTTAACGCATTCCTTAGGGGTTTGATCATGCATTCAAATATTCTGTGTTTTTTTTTCTTGCAGTATCTGTAGGTAATAATTATTTTTATCGAGGTAATTACATTTATTAAACCTTTTTCTTTTTTAACTCCTATTATCATGACTCTGAGCCAGTCATGATTTTTCTCCAAATGTAAGAATATCTTTTAGTTTTCAAATTACCTTATTAATTATTCTGTGCTTATCATAATTATTCTCTTGATCATATTATAAAACTTAGGTAAGCATGGATTATTTTCTAAACGCATTGTCATTGCGAGAGATATCACTTTAAACATAAATATCGCCACCGTGACATAGAGGTTAATCATTTCTTTTATTAATTTATAATCTTTTTTCAAGATATTCACTGATTTATTTTTTATATATTAGTTATTTTTTCTTTTTGCCCTAATTTTTTTTTTATTGTTTTCTTTTGCTACCTCAACCGATTTCAATGCATATGCGAGGTTTATCATTATTATAAAATTAGAAAAAATATGAAATCTTATTATCTTTCAAATAAATAATTTTAATCTTAAGATCCAGTACTTATAATAAATCATTAAAAATAAAACTAAAATATTAATTAATACGTATAAGTTCTGATACCTCTCCTCGTAAGTTCTTATTTTTTCCCTTAACTTGGCTATCAGGTTCCTTAGCTTTTTATTGAATTTCTTCATGTAATTCCTCAGTCTAAACCTAGCTATAAAAATAATTAATACCTAAGCTTATGTCATGCTCGCGGCGTTAATCCCTATTTAATTAATTTTATATTAGGCTTCAGCCTCTTTCATCAGATAAATCAGAAATATCATATCTTCAAGATATCCATGTTTTAATTATTCAAGATACTGATTTTTTAAAAATAATCTAGCCATGTTTATAAATCTTTTACCTCGCTCAAAGTATTTACTTCATCTAAAAAAAAACACGTCGGGGTCTTAACTATATCAATATAGATATATTAAGAGGTTTCTTAGTATCAGTTCTTTGTAAAAATCAGTAGATGATCATAAAATCTATTGTGAATTCTTGTGATGAATATGCAAAAGCAAAGCATAAGCAATTAAGATGAATAATTTTTTAGCAATCCCTTATGTTAGGCTTCAAAAAAGTTATTGCAGAGGATTTATATGATAAGATATTGTATTAAGCTTAAGAAATCTAAGTAAAAAATATTAGACTTCTGCAAGCAAGTTATTATTTTTAATCTGATAGATTTTTATGATATCAGCGGAATGATTAATACAAACAGCTAAATCTAAAAGAAAAAGTTATTACCTTGCATGAGGAATTATCATTTTAATCAGTTTTTTTATGAAACTTTGTAGTTTTTTTATTAAGTTTATTCCTAAGATTTTTTTTTTTTTCTCTAAAAATTTTTTTCTTATTTATCTCTCGCTGAAATCTCTTAATTTCTATCTTAATTAATTATTCATCGCAAAAAAAGCACAAAACCAAATAAAATTAATTTATACAAAAACATATAATAATGCCATAATTATTTAAATTGATTAATTTTTTATCAAGATTGATTTTTTTAATTATTCTTATCAGATTTTATCATTTTTTTTTAGATTTATTAATTATCTATATATATCTATGATTTTATCTTGTGCGTGCTTACTTGCTTTTTTTTTTTAATATTATCAATTTCTCTCGTTATAACATTATGAATTTTCATACCTAGCGAGCAAAAATAAAAGTAATTTTTATTATCAAGATTCAATGAAATATTATCAAAAAAAAAGCATCGGATAAACCTATCAACACATGAAAAAAAATAAATCAGAAAGTCTTATTGATCATTTTCCTCTTAATAAATACCTTAAAACTTATTCATATTGAAAACTATGAAATAATTGCTGATGCGTGAAAAAAACTTAATAAAATCTTTGAGACCAAGGGTATCATAAGATATGTTTTATTAAAACGCAAACTCTTATTGATTTAATTAGAAAATACTGATTCTATGCAAAAATATATTAATAAGATTATCAAGATTACATATTAACTTAAAAAAATCAGCGCGCTAATTAGCAATAAAAACATTGTACTTATCTTATTCATTGGTTTTTTGAAATCCTATGATTACTTTATTATTTCTCTTGAAATTCAAGAAAAAAACCTAACGTCTTATTATATGCAAAGAATCCTCTTATAACACAAGGCGTGATATAATAAAAATATCAGCGATGACAAAGTGTTTCTCATGAAAAAACAAAACACATAATACAAACCTGGTAAAATCACTAAGTGTTTTTATTATAGAAAGCTTGAACATAAATCACTGAAGTATCACAAGCGCTTAGTTAAAAAAAAAATACAAGCAAATATCATGAAACCAAATCTTAATAATAATAATAACATTGCATTTATCCTGGTAAAAACAATGCGTTTGAATGATAATTTCTGGTATATTAACTCGGAAGCTACATAATATATCATATCAGATAGAGAATCTTTCAGTACATATGAAATTTTAAACCCTTTGCGAAAAATTTACCTTGCTGATAACAACATAATCATAATGAAAGAAATCAATAACATATCTCTTCGACTGATTATTAATAATAAAACGATATCAGTTATTTTTTATGAGATCTTGTATGCTCTCGATATCCATGATAACCTTATATCAGTCGATAAAATGATCGCTTGAGGTTATTCAATCATATTTAATAAAAAAAAATACACTATCTATAAGAACAACCAAATAAAAGCATTCGCAATCAAGAAAAAAAAACTACACAAACTACTAATAGCTTGAGATACTGCGTATTCTATGCATATTTACTCTGGATTTTTCATATGGTATTAGTGTATAAGCTATCTTAATGCTAGCTCTTTCAAGTAATTAAAAAATCTCATAACAAAGATTAACTGAAAAGATAAGGCTAAACTGAATTTTTACAAAGAATATGTGTATGATAAGTATCATTATCAAATTTTTAATAGCAATGAAAAAACAACAAAAACGAAAAAAAATACTCGGTATTATACATACCGATGTCTGCGGCCCAATAAAAATTAATTTTATCAGCGGCACAAGGTATTTTCTCATTTTTATCAATGATAAGATCAAGAAGATATTAATTTATTTTTTTAAATCAAAGAATAAGGTATTTGAGAGATTCGAAGAGTTTAAAGCTTTGGTAGAAAATAAAATCGAAAAACATATTAAAATCCTGCGTAATAACAATGACGGCAAGTACGTTAATGATTAATTTAAAACATATCTTAAGATAAAAAAAATTCATCATCAAATCATTATCTCTTATATGCCTTAGTAAAATAATATAACAAAGCATACCAACTGAATCATTATCAAAAAAGCTCAAAGCATATTATATGATAAAAAATTTGATTATATATTCTAAAGAAAAGCAATTATCATAATCATATACCTTAAGAACCGCAGCCTAATAAAAAATTTTTAGAATATGATATCGAAAAAAACCTAGAACGAATTAAAATTATTAATTAGTTATTTTCAAACATTTGGATATAAAATATATGCATACATTCTGAATAAAAAACATATTAAATTTAAAATAAAAGCGATTAAATATATCTTCATCAGCTATGATAATAATAACAAGAGATACTGCTTATTTAATCTTATAATAAAAAAATAAGTAAAAATTAAAATATCTGTTTTGATAAAAAAAAAAAATATATAATAATTAAAAAATTTTTACTAATCCTTAAAAAAAAATTCATCAATATCGATAACACCAAGGAGAATTTTAATATTTATACCGCTGAAAAAAAATTTGAAGATATACAAACTAACAATGATATCATAATAATAAAAATTAATTATCTCAGATATTCTACGCGTAAAAAATATCAACCTGAAAGATACAGTGTTGAATTTATCATGATAAAAATAATAATTAATAATTATAAAGAATTGCAAACGCTGAAAGAAATTTTTTTTTTACCTAATGAAAAATAATGAGAAAAAATTGCTCAGACCGAGTATGATTTTATTATAAAAAATAAGATTTAGGAAATTATTATTTTACTAAAAAATCAAAAAATTATCAGATTAAAATAGGTATTTAAGATTAAGTATGATATGAAAAAAAAAATTAATCATTATGAAACCAGGATCATAGCAAAGGATTACTTATAAGTTCATGGTATTGATTTTAATAAAATCTTCGCGCTAATCTTGAAATTTATATTTATTCATATCTTATTCTCTATCATCACCAAGCATGATTTTGATATATATCAAATAAATATTAAGACAATGTTTTTAAATAAAAATTAGAAGAAAAAATCTACATGAACTAATCTAAAAATTTCGTCTGAGAAAAATTTGATAGGGTCTGTAAGCTACATTGGTTAATCTATAATTTAAAACAAACCGAGCAAACCTAGTATCAAAAGCTTAATATATATTTTAAATAAATTATACTGAAATAAATAATTACAGATAACTGTGTTTATTATTATTTTGATAATAAGAAGATCTTATTGATAGTGGTGTATATTAATAATCTTATTATTTTTTCAAATGATAATAAGACTATAATTAATCTGAAAAAAAAATTAAACAAATAATTTAATATGAAAAATTTAGGAAAGATCAGATATTACCTAGGTTTTTAAATTATTTGTGATTAAAAGCAAGGGATGATTTGATTTATCTAATCTAAGTATATCAAAGAATTCTTAAGAGATTTGATATGTCTGATTGCAAATCAGTCATGATACTTTTTAAAGAGAAGATATCAAAAAAAAATTTTTTGAAAAATCAATAAGAATTCAATAGAATAAAAGATATACTTTATCAAAGCGCTGTTAGAAACTTAATATATGCAATGCTAAGAATTTAATCAGATATTTCTTATGTAATAAGAATAATTAATTAATACTTGTCGAACCTTAGTGAATTATATTAAAAAATGATAAAATAAATATTCTGTTACTTAAAAAAAATAATAAATTACACGCTTGAGTATAAATATTTTGATAAAATCATGCATAATTATAATAATATAGATTAAGCTGAGAGTATTAATAATTATTGCTTGATTATTAAATATTTTTTTTAATAAACAAAAGAATAATTAGTTAGACCAATAAAAAATAATCAATAATAATTTTATCGATGATTAAAGCAAAATATATGATTTTAACGCAAGCGATAAAAAAAATTATATGGTTCTGATATTTCTTAAATAAAATAAATATTAATTTACCTAAGAAAATAATTATTTATAGTGATAATTAATCAATGATTTTATTTACGAAAAATTTGATATTCCATGCTTAAATAAAGCATATCGATATTTGATATTATTTTCTCAGAGAAAAAATTAAGAATAAAAAGTTAGAAATAATTTTTTATGAAACTGAGGATATGACAGCGGATATACTCATGAAAGGACTTTGTCAAGAGAAATATAAGAAATTCTATGAAGAAATAAGAGTTTGAAAAAAAAGGAATTGAAAAAAAACTTAGTCATGAGAAGATTTTACGCTTATCAGTCGGAGTGGAAGTATTAGAATTTTACTGATTTGCTGAGCGAGCGAAATAAATCACACATAAAGCATGTCACAAGGTTATGAATAATCGAAATCGCGAAGCTAACCTATGATATTTACTATATAAGGTTGAAACATTCATATTATATCTTCGTAGTTTTATTATTTTATTTTTAATTTTCAAGAGCATGTAAGAGCATACGCATATAGTCAGCATGTGTTGTATTCAATAAAATCAAATTTTTTACAAAATATTGTATGTGCACGAGACATACGTACTTGCTGAACGCAAAATAATCGAAAAATTTTAACAATACCATAAAAATAACTGCCGGGACTTAATATAATCTGATTTATAATAATATGCATGATCTTATAATTCTCCGTATTTACCATAATAATTAATAAGATCTGTCTATCAAAAACTTTCGAGTTTTTATTTGCTTTAATTTCAACATGACCATGCCTTATAGCCAAGTGCAGTAGTGTCTGACTGTTTTTATCCTTAAAATTAACATCAGTATCATATATGCATATGATTGCTTTTATCAATTTCACATACTTATTTCTTATAGCGCGAAGCAATAGAATCTATCTATCTTTATTATCTATATGATATGACTTAACATTTCCTCTAATAAATCTATATCCTCTTATTTTACAATTAGATGCAACGATGTAATGATTACTTTTTCTAAACTAAAAGAAATTTTTAATTTAATAAATCTAATAATAATTTAATTTTAGATAAACTATAATAACTCGCAAAACTGAAACAATATTTATGATTTTTTTATTAAAAATATAATATTTTTTTAAATACATATTTAAAATTTAATATTTAAAATACAACAAATAACCTTGTTTCTTGGTTATCTACTGCTTGTTATTTATTTAAAAATAAATAATTTTTATAAAAATTATTATGTTTTAAAGATTATTATTGTATTGTTTTAGTTTTATGGCATATATTCATAATGCTAAAGATATGATTTTATTTAATAATTTGTATATTTATTTTTTGCTTTTAATACTTTAGCAATACGCTTAGATATGTTTTTAATTAATTTCATGCAAATATCTATAAGAATCTTATCTTATTCTTTCTCTATATGCTTTCAAAGCTTAAGAATATCACTTAGCTCGGTATTATACTTTCTTAGTTTTTTTTTTAGGTATTATCAGAGATATTTGATTAGATTTAGATTAGGAGATTATGCAGGTCACACCAAAACATTGATTTTATTAGTTTTCAGCTATTTGCGGGCAGTATGAGATGTATGCTTAGAATCACTATCTTATTGAAAAATAATTGTATGTTTGTTAAATTTGTAATATTTGATGGTTAGAAGTAGATAATCATTAAGAATACTCGTATAGATCTTAGCATTTATTCATCTATCAATATGATATCCATATCCAATCCTTTTTGCAATCATATATCCTCAGAACATTAAGCTTCTTCTTTCAAACTTCATCATTGGTTGTATCTCCTGACTGGTAAGTGTATTACTAGGTTTTTTCCACACCCATTTGCGTCCATCTGATCCCAAACAATTAATTTTTGTTTCATCAGATCATATAACGCGTTTCCAATCGTCTATGGTCTAATATTGATATCATAAGGCAAACTCCAAACGTTGACGAATATGTCGTGCTTGAAGATATGATTTTTTCTTTTTCGTTACTGCTTTTATACCTACTTCTTTTAAAGCACGGCATATAGTATCTGATCCAATTTCAATCCTAATCAAATCTTTTAGATCTTGTTAAATTCAAGGAACCGCCTGAATTATTTTTTTATGTGTAGAATTACTCTTGTGAGTGTTCTTTTAGAAAAGCCGCCACTATTATTTTTTACACAAGTACGAGTATTTTATATGAGTGTACGCCAAATGATTTCATCGAAATTCTAGACTAATCGTAATTATATAAGTTATATATCATCATCACTACATGCGAATTACCATATTTCTCCACCTATTCTAATACTCCCCTTCAATGAGTATATATCGTAAAAATTACTAAGTATTTGTCAGATTGCTGCTAAAATCTTTTATTTTTATTTGATTACGATGTTTTTCATATTTTTGCCTTGATAAGGGTTTTATCATTATGTCGGCTATTATTAGGTCGGTCGGACAGTATTATAGCTTGATTTTATTTGATTCAATAAGTTCGCGGATGTAATAATAAATAACATCGATGTGTTTCGTTCGTTCGTGATTTATAGGATTATGCGTGAGTGCAATCATCAATTGATTGTCTTGATGTATTATGATTGCTTTGAATTGCGAAAAGCCTATTTCAGTGAGTAAAGCACGAATCCAAATGAATTCTCTTGACGCGCTTGATAGAGCTTGATACTCAGTTTGAGACGATGATATAGCTACGCTTGCTTATTTTTGCGTTTGCCAGAAAATAAAATGATCATTAATAAAAAATAGATATCCAGAGGTAGATCGACGGTCGTTAATATCATCGGCGTAGTCAGAATCATAATATCCTGTAAGTATAATATTTTGCGAATTTTTTGAAAAGCTTTGTTTAAGTATAATATTGTATTTTTTTATCTTTTTGATATATCGTAAAATTCTTTTAACGGCAATCCAGTGGGAATTATCAAAATTTATCAAGTATTAAGCGATTTTGTTAAGAGCTGCAGCAATATCCGAATGAATAGCGAGTATGAAATATATTAATAATCTAATTACTTGTCGATAGGGAGTATTGATTAGGTTAGTTTCTTTTTTCAATGATTTTCGCAATTTGACATTGATATCAGTCGGTGTCGATGTAGGATTTGCGTTGGTTATATTAAAATATTTGAGAATGAGATTGATGTAGCGCGATTGGTTAAGATGAATGATATGATGTTTTCAATCGCGTGTTATGATTATTCCAAGGATATATGATATGTTTTCTTTGTCAGTCATCTTGAATTTATTTGATAAAGCTTTCTTGATCGTAATTAGATAAAAGTATAAAGTGATAATTACGATATTATCAACCCAGATATTAATTATTACAAATTCATCGTTATCGTAATGTTTGTGGTAAATGCATGGGTTGGAAATATATTATTTGAAATTGTTTGTTATAAGAAAATTATTTATTTTTTTATTCCAGAGACATGGTAATTGTTGTAATTCATAAAGTTTTTTCTTGAGTTTATAGATTGTGTCGACGTTGTTGTCTGGGTTAAATCTTTCAGGTGGTCGTATGAATATGTTTGTGTCAATTTGTTCGTTTAGGAATGCGGTTTTGATGTTTATTTGATGAATTTCCAGGTTGCGTATGGCGCCGATGGTCAAGATAATTTGTAATAACATGAATTTGAATACAAGCGAGTATATTTCATCGAAATCTACTCCTTGAGTTTGAGCAAAACCTTTGGCAACAAAATATATTTTATAATGATTGATAGAACTATTGCTATTATATTTAATTTGATAGATTCATCGTGTAGGTATGATCTTTTGATCCGGTGGTAATGTTGTAATTTCTTATGTATTATTTTTGATTAGACTTTCGTATTTTTTGTTCATGATGTTTTTCTATTATTGCGATTTGTTTGATTTGATAGCTTCTTCATATGATATCAGTTTAGCAATAGCACTGAATACATAAGCGATATTTATTGACGTTAATGAGTTTTTCATGTTTTAATATGTTCTAAGAGTAATTTCAAATTTTTTTCTCATATGTGGTTTCTTTCCTTTTGTTTTTGAGTTTTTGTCGGTCAGGTTAGAAATATTGATTATGATCATATCATTTGTGATATCTGTTGTTTTTATTTTGACAGTTGGATCAGATATTTTAATAAGTACTTCGGGTAAATATACTTTGAATTCAGTGTTGATTGGTAGTTGTTCTTCATTAAATTTCACATCGTGTGAAATAAATACTTTGTTAGTCTTTGTGTTTTATAATTGATATCCTTTGGTATTGGTTTCGTATCCGAAAAAAATACATTTGCATGTCTTTGATTGAAACTCATGATGATTGATATTAATCAAGGCGTATGCTATATATCTGAATTTTCGTAGGTTGCTGATATCCGATTTTGTTTCAGTCTAAAGTTTTTCTGAAGTTTTGTTCTTATCTTAAAGAATGATTGATATGCATTGATTTTGAATATAAACAGCTGTATTGACAGCTTCTGCTCAGAAAGTGTATGAAAGATTGGTTAAGTGTAAAAAAATCCTTTTTATTTTCATAATTATGCGGTTATAACGCTCGGTGATTTTATTTTGTTCCTATGAATAAGATATTATAATTTGATATCATATGCCGTAGTTTCGCAGATAATCTTAAAAAGTATGATTAATATATTTTCTTTTATTGTCAGATCATAAGGTTTTAACACGATTGCTGATTTCGTTTTCAATAAAAATTTTGAATTTGATAAACTTATCATATACTTGATCCTTGGTTTTAATAAAATACACAAATAATTTTCGTGAGTAGTTATCAATAAATATTATAAAATACTTGTTTTTTTTTTATGTCCTATGTCGCATAGGACCACATACGTCAGTATGAATAAGTTATAGCATATGTGTTGTTTTTGTTTGGCTTGTTGGAAAAGATACGTGGGTTAGTTTATTAAGAGCATAATTTTTATAAAATGATAAATTTATGGTTAATCTCGGTAATTCATTGATTATATGTTGGTTAACTATTATTTAAAGGCTTTGGGCGTTGATATGATCTAATTATTCATACCAAAGTCTGTTTGTTTCTTGCTGATCAATAGCTAATATTTGCCTGTTGCAGATAAATCACAGAATTATTAATATAATACAGATTACCATTTAAAATTGCAGTTAGTATCGGTCTATTCTTATCATAAAAAACAGCAGAATTATTTTTAAATTTGAGTACAAGTCCTTGTTTGATTGCGTTCTGTATGAAAAAGAGATTTTTTTTTATATCAGGAACATAAAGAATATCATGCAATGTTATTGTAATAATATTATTATTAGTAGTAAATTGCATATTTATTATGTCTTTACCTCGGGCGTGTAATTTTGAGTGATTTTTGAGTTTGATTTCTATTAGAAAGGTTAGATCATAAAATATTTTAAATAATTTATGGTTACTTATTATATAATAAGATGCTCTTGAATTTAAAAGCTATTATTTTTGATTTTCCTTATTGTTTATATAAATAATTATTACTGTGAATAGATTATAATTAATATCATATTTACTTATAATTTTATTAATATTAGCGACTTGGTTATTTTATTATTTTTGTTATTGCTTGTAATTCACTTGGTTATTCGAGTAATAACTTTTATTGAAGTTTTCTTTTAATTAGTTATTTGAGTTTTCACGTTGGTTTTGTTTTTTTTAATAGTTAATTTCTTTATGTTCATAGGTATTGTAAAAACAGTATTTTCCTTCGAAGTAATTACCTTGGTCATGATTTTGCTGATGATTGTTATTTCCTTGATTATTAAAATTTCTTTGATTTGCTTGATTATCTCGATTATTATAGCAATTGCGATTATTCTCTCAAGAGTTTATATTAAATACTTTTTCGTTGAAGTTATTATCGGTATTTTCATTCTGATAAAATTCTTTATTTATCAAATTATTTGTTATTTTTTCATAGTTACTTAAGTTTTCAGTTTCTTATATAGCAATAATAACCTGTCTGTATGTTTTAAAAACTTCACGGGTTAGTATAATAATTTTTTTTTATCGGTTATGGTTTCTATACCTAAGACAATGAGTTATTCAGCTAATTCATCCACTTAATTGATAAACTATTATATGGATTTGTTAGGTTTTATTTTCAAACTGAAAAATTGATTTTTTATATACGCTCAGTTTGATTCGCTTGTGTGTTGGTATTTCAACTTGAGTTTTTCCTAGGCTTCATGGGCGGTGGTGTATTGTAAGACAAGGCGCATTTGTGCATTTGATAGCGTGAATCATATTTCAGCTAATGCTCGGTGATCTTCTTCGGCCCTGTAATTTGTGATATTAGTCTCTACATCAAGATATTGTTTCAATTTACGTTCTTCAAGTAAATCCTTCATATGTTCAGCCCAGATCAGATAGTCTTGCTTGTCGAAACATTCAATGAAGCGGGCTGGTGCACTGTATGTTCGTTCATGCGTGGGAGCGGTGTCGGTTTCCCTCGAGGTCAACATATTGCGACGTTTTTCACACAATGATTGTTTTTATCAATACGTTCGTTATGTTATTAGCGACTTACTAACATGCGCTAACTAGGGCTCATAACCTATTAAATTCAGGGAATCGCCTGAATTATTTTTTTATGTGTAGAACTACTCTCGTGAGTGTTCTTTTAAAAAAACCGCCGTTATTATTTTTTACACAAGTGCAAGTATTTTACATGAGTGTACGCCAAATGACTTCATCGAAATTCTAGACTAATCGCAATTATACAAGTTACATATCATTATCACTACATGCGAATTACCACATTTCTCTATCTATTCCAACAGATCTTTAGCAAATCCTACGGCGGTATCAATCTTCCCAGACATAATATTTCGGATGAGATTACGTTTATTCGCCATGGTAAGTTTTGCGGGTCGACCTCCTTTATCCTTATATGCATTTGTTTGCAACTTTGCACGCTCCCTCAGTACAGTACTATGGCTTACACCAAGTTATGCCGTGATTTGCCATGATGAAAAGTCATTATTGAGAAAACAAATAATACTATTCTGTGTTTCTTTAGGGGTTTTCTTCATGGTGAAGAAGAAAGGTGTTTTTCGAAAAATTTTACAGATTTAGATAATTATTTATATTATAAACTACTAATAAACATATTATATATTACAAATATTCGAATAGCTTTAAAATATTATAGATGTTTAAAAAGTTATAAATACAAGTAGGTTATAACGGGCATGTGCCGCAAAACTGGAACAATGCGACAATGATGTTTGAAATGCAATAACTTTTGCAAAAATTATTTATTTTTAAAAAAATAACAAGCGGTAGATAGCCAAGAAGCAAGGCTATCTGTTGCTTTTTAAATATTAAATTTTGAACATGTATTTAAAAAGATATTACATTTTTAATAAAAAAGTCGCAAACATTGTTCCAGTTTTGCGAGTCACTGTACCTATTCTTGAGCCATACCTAGATTCACCGCCATATTTTGTCTTTTCATTGACCTGGTCTTCTCTGTCAGAGTGAGCTTTGATGACATCGTCGAGGTTTTTGGTCTGCCCAGCACAGAACTGGTGGCGTCGTGTTATCATTCATGACTGTCAAAATTCATGACGTTTCAATGTGCGCCACCACTTTGAGGAAAATGGTGCAATTTGTTCTGGGAAAG
>JADMIO010634574.1_pt1 | contig 20165 bp, 22 predicted proteins | sample 8958161 | NCBI WGS metagenome assembly JADMIO01 (sample SAMN16585339, study PRJNA669376) | soil metagenome | isolation source: Crop rotation soil | place: USA: Cullars Rotation, Alabama | collected 2011 | reverse complement strand
CAAAGCGGAAGCCAGCATCCGAGATATGCGCAAGCGAGTCCGACCAGAACAAACAGTGCTGGGCCGAGTCGGGCGTGTGGCGTGATTATCAGTGAGCGCATCGAACGGCCTCCAGAGACGCCTAACAAGGCGAGTTCAGCGACCTGTCCGCCGAAGCCCTAAGGGCCAAGGTGGATGGCCGGGTGAAACGCCGTGAAGGATTTGAACGCGTTGTCATGGCTGACTGAACACTAACCACCCATGAAAACCTGTTACGCTCCGTCGCTGCTCCTCGGCGGTGAAGTCTTGCGATAAGCGCTGCACGAAAAGCTCCGGCTTGCCTCTAACGCTGCTCCGCACTGAAAGCTCCCAATTCGTGCCGGGTAGCACGCGATACTCGATGGAGTCTGCAACCGGTGCCCTGGGAAGCTGCGGGAGATACCGCGGAACCAACTGCGTCAGATTCGTCGGCAATGAACCGGTCTGCTCCTGAAACTGATTGAGTGCCTTGATGACTGGATGGAATGCGCCACAAATCCGCTCCTCGCTCATGAACCTGTGGTACACCGTGAAGAAACCATACGCAAACCAACTGATCGTGACTGCAATCACAGCAACGACGGACCAGATGATGATCAATTTAGTGCGACGTGATGCGGGCATGGCTTGTGTAGGAAGCCTGACGACCCACCAACTCGGCCCGTGGTTGGGCGGCGTTGCTGCGCCGCCCAAACATCCGGCAGAGCAGCAGCTCAGCCCTGCCGCGACACTCATGCCGAGTTCGCGGAAACGCATCGTTAGCCGACGGTCTCTGTTCGATCAAGCCAGTCATGAACTCGGAATGGGATCTGTCGCTCGTGTAGCGTGCGCTCGAAAGCGTCATCATCCGGTGTCGAGGACATCATATACTCCCGGGCATCCGCTGGAGCAATGCCGCAGATGATACGGTAGAACATCGCCTTCGGCTCGCGCTCCCGAACGACCTCTCGAATCTCCGACCACCCAATCGTGAGCTTGCCGTAGGCCTTCGGGAAATGGATGCCCTCATCCGAGAAAACGCCGGCCTTCCGTTGGAAGGAACGAAGGCAGAAATAACCCCAGGCAATAATGAGCGGCAAGAGAAGGGCGTAGCCGATGACGAAAAGTAGCCAAACGACAAAAATGACTGGAAGGGAAAGAAAGAATGGAATCCAGGCAATCGGATTGCGGGTGACTCGATAGCCGTAAATCTCGCCGCGCGTAAAGGCCGAACAAGGCAGCTTGAGCAATCGAAGTAGCATAGGCGCCGAGCGGCCTAATTAGGCCAAACCTAGCTTGGGCCCAGCATGGCTGGGTCTGTTCTGGCCGGTTTCATTGCCATGGTAGTTACGCTGATTGTCACCTACTCGCAAGGTGCGTTTTGTGCACGCCGGCTGCGGGGGCGCGGAGGGGCGGCCAGTGAGTTAGCGAGTGAACGGGGCCGGTACGCCTGGTTTCTTGCGCGGCCGCGTCGCTACCATAATTTCCACCAAGGTCGTCGTTGCTGTCCGGGTTCGGAGTGTGTCGGCGTCTGGGCTATCGAAGGCGGTCGCCAACCAACGGGCCGGTGAATTCTCTCGTCTGTTCCATCCAAGACCGTGCAACCCATCTGCGTGGCTGTCTCAATCACAAAGGGAAGTGCCTCTTCGACGCGCGAATAGCTAATGCCCACCGCTGCCAGGTCTCGGCCAAAGTTATTGCGCAGTGGCCCATCCGACCACGGACTATCCGGAGCGTCTATGATGCACGGAAACCGCTCTGAGAGTCGGCGGTAAAGTTTTTCCATTTCCGGGCCGGGCGTGCCAAACGTGCCTTCGTTGGCTTGATCAATTTCGCCGAGACGATCCCATGCCTCCTCGTCATTGTCCGGCAGGGGAAGTGAAGTAATGGTGACGACGTAACTCATGGCAACAGCCTAACCAATGGTGAGCCAAACCTGACTTGGGCCCAGCATGGCTGGGTCTGTCCTTGCGGGTTTCATTACGCTGGTAGATACGCTGATTCTCCTCCACTCGCAAGGCTCCGGAGCGCCCTTCTTCGTGAGCCGCTGTAATGGCCCCATGCGCGGAGACCCGCCCCGCGCGCTCCGCTCAAAGCTACCCTCGTGGTTCGGGCGCACTCTCACTTTTTCAATGAACTTTGAGCGTCTAGTCGCGCACCGTCTAGTTGCATCGCAAAACGGGCTTCGACCAACAAAAGCTGCTGACTTCTTTGCTTTGCTGCGGCGTAGGCGGCTTCATCGGTCAGGGTCGCTATGAGCGGTGGCGGCGGGTTCAATTTTTTCAAGAGAATCGATTCATCTTGTCTGGATTCTTCCAGCTCTTTTGCCAGAGCCGACATTTGTCTCTGAAGCGCGGCGACCTTAATGCGATGCCAGTCACTCGCATCCTGTCGTGCGGAACCGAGGCCCATGGCTTGGTCCATGACACATAGCGCCTTCATCGTTTCGTCCCTAGAAAGATTCTCCGGCAGCCGAAACTTGAACCGGAAGTTCAGAACATCCAGCGTGTGAAGCACCGCGCGGTGGGATTTAGGGCTCGTAAAGGCAATCCCAAATACTCGGGGGTGGCCATCGGGATCGAACGAGATGCTGGCCCTTTTCGGCAAGGCCAGCACGCAGGCCATCCCAAGCAACAGAGCAAGAAGCGCAGTGGCTACCAGCGCGGGTGGGATCCGCCGCGCGTTGTGCTCAGGTGTACTCATTTCGCGTTGAGACCGAACCTTGGATTCCAGCGTTCAAACACCTAACTGGGATACGACCGCAATCCGCAGTCTGGCATGCAGACCGGCTTCTGACAGCTCTTCTCGAATTGCTCTTCCCGCCGCAACGGGATACACTTCGCTAGTGAACCACCTCGCGAGCAAATTAACGCTGCTGGCTTTGCTCTGCTTCCGGGGCATCTCCGTCGCGGCCGATGCGCTCGACCACTGGGGCGTGGGGACCTTCCCCGGGCCGTCCAATCAAATTTACCCATCGTGGGCCCAGGCCATCGATTTTTACGGCGGCAGTTTCCACGTTGGCGGGGTTTTGAATTACCCGGGTTACCAAGGCGATACGCCGGACGTTTGGGCTGAGTCGGCCAGTGGTCATCTTTGGACCGTGACTCAGGGCACTTTTCTGGGCAATGATTACAATGGCGTGGCCGCGGTTAATGGCGGCCTGGCCGTCAACAACAACGGCATTTCGGGGCGAATCAAGCACGTCGGCGGAGGTTCTGTGTCTCTAAATTTTGACAGTCATTGGTATTTCTACAACGACCTCGCCTATGGCAATGGCATCTGGGTGGCTGTGGGAGAGAATTGGTATCCTCAAAGCAGGACCAACGTTTTGGTGTCCACAGATAACGGTGTCTCCTGGAGCCGGAGGAATTTGGCTTCCACCTATCGCAAAGCCACCGCCATTGCTTTCGGAAATGGAATCTTTACGGCACTCGCGCACACAGGAACCGTCACCAGTGCGAGAATCTATCTCTCCCCAATCAATTTTCCCACTTCCCTTTCCGCATGGCGTTCCATCGGCGCGGACCGCTACCTGACGGATGTGACCTTCGGCAACGGTATCTTCGCTGTGGCCGCGAGCAATTCTGTCATCGTGTCCACGGACTTCTCCGTCACGGAGCAGACGATAGCGCTTCCGACCACCAACACCCTGCATCTGATCAAATACCTCAATAACATGTTCATCGCCTTCGCCGGCCGGGAACTGCTCACCTCGGCCGACGGCACCAACTGGGTGAGCCGCGGTCTGGTGGTTCCCTCCGCTCCCCTGGATGTGGCTTACGGCAACGGGCGCTTCGTGGCTGTGGCGGGCACGAGTTTTTTTATCGCGGAGCCGTTGGCCGCGAATGTTCTTCAGATGGGGCCAGGCCCGGCCATGAAAGTTTTCGGCGAGCCCGGCCATCAATATCGCATTGAAGCCAGCACCAACCTGATGACCAACTCGTGGCAGGCCGTGACCAACATCACCCTGACCAACTCGCCCCAATCCTTTGCCGACCCGAACACCACGAATTTCTCGCGGCGCTTCTATCGTTCCCTATTGCTGCAGTGAATTCATCTTCCCGCTCCAGGCTGGCAGCGTTGGGAGAAGCCGAAGCGTGGCGTGAAACCTCACGCCAGCGCCTGGCCGGCTTGGCGAAGTTCTTCAATGAAGACTGCGAGCGGCTTTTCGGAGGAGCGGTGCGCTCGATGACCGGCGGCAATGCTCAGCCGGTTTGGTGCAACCGAGAGAGACTTCAACCGGACGCGCTTCGGAATTAGCGAGGTCGTGCTGGTCGTCACGATGGCAATCCCCAGCCCTGATTCGACCGCCGCCATCAAACTGCTCACCCCATCGTATTCCCCAGCGATGGCGGGGCGTTGCCCGTGCTCGCGTAACCAGCTGGTCACCGTGTTCCAGTATTCCGGATAATCGCGCTGGCAGAAAACGAGCAGAGGCCCGAGCGCCACTTCGGTGGGCGTGACGCTCGTTTGTCGCGCCATTGGATGATTGCCGTTCACGGCCAGCTTCCAGGTGACGCGCGCGAGCGGTGTCCATTTCAGGCCGCGCTTGTCGCGATCCACGCCTACCGTCAACGCGACATCGAGCGTGTCGTTTTCCAGTCCAGCGAGCATTTCTTTGGTGGAGAGATCGAACAGCTCCACCCGCGCGGTGGGATGCTTCTGCGCGAAGTTTTCGACCGCGACCGATAACAAGCCGGCCGCCAGCGAGGGAGCGTAGCCGACGCGCAATCGAACGCCGTTTCCGGCGGCGCGGACCCGGTCCAACACCTGGTCGGCACGTTGAAGAAGGTCGCGGGCTTCCCGCAGCAGGGCTTCGCCGGCTGGAGTGAGGCGAATGGAATGGGCGTGGCGCTCCAGGAGGCACTGGCCAATCTCTTCTTCCAGGGCTTTGATCTGCCGGCTCAATGCAGGCTGCGTGAGAAATATTTTTTGCGCGGCGCGGCTGATGTTGGCTTCTTCAGCCACCGCCACAAAGTAACGCAGCTGTCGGAGTTCCATTGCCGGAGGTATACCTGAAAGGCAGCCTCAGGCCAAGAATATGGCATTGGCCGGCAGTCGGGAATGACGGCAGGCTGTGTTCATGAAAACGACATTAAACGGCCTGAACATCCGGCGGGCGAATGAACGTGGTCATGGGGATCACGGCTGGTTAAATTCTTACCACACTTTCTCCTTTGCGGATTATTACGATCCGGCTCACGTTGGCTTCCGATCGCTGCGGGTCATCAATGATGACCGCGTTGCTGCCGGCAAGGGGTTTGGCACCCACCCGCACCGTGACATGGAAATCTTCAGTTACGTGCTGGAAGGGACATTGGAACACAAGGATAGCATGGGGAATGGACGGCAATTGAAACCGGGACGCATTCAATTGATGAGTGCGGGCCGGGGTGTCACCCACAGCGAGTTCAATCCGTCCCCCACCGAGCCTTTGCACTTCTTGCAAATCTGGATCCAACCTCGTGAGTCTGGCCTTGCGCCTGGTTACAGTGAATGGCATCCGAAACCTGAACATGCGACGGCGCCCAAGGTTTTGGTGATCTCCCCAGATGGCCGTGACGGCTCGGCAACGATCCGGCAGGATGTGGATGTCTATCGTATCCGCCTCGAAGCCGGGCAGACGGTTTCGCATGAAATCAAGCCCGGTCGCGGCGTCTGGCTGCACATTGTTGACGGGGCATTGGCCGTCAACGGTGCCGAACTGGTGACGGGCGACGGCGCCAGCACTGAGACTCCGGGCCCATGGACGCTCGCGGCCAGCAAGCCAACCGAGGCGATTCTTTTCGACCTGAAATAAATGCACAAAATCAAGCCGGCGGGGCTAATCTCCCGCCTGCCGAAATCGTCACAAAATGCTTTGCAAAGGAACATTCAAAGCCAACTGATCCAAAAAACAAAACCAAGGCAAAACCATGAGCCAATACCACAAACTCTACACGCCGCAGGACACCGCCATCGTATTCATCGACCATCAACCGCAGATGCTCTTCGGCGTGGCAAATGCCGATCGTGCCACACTCATCAACAATGTGACGCTCCTCGCCAAGGTCGCCAGGGAGTTCAACGTTCCGTCCGTGCTTACCGCTGTCGAGACTGAGAGCTTCAGCGGTTACATCTGGCCCCAGCTGCTCGACGTGTTTCCCGGCCAGGCCATTGTGGAACGCACTTCCATGAACTCCTGGGACGACCCCGGTTTCCGCAAGGCGATTGAGGCTACGGGCAGGAAGAACATCATCATGACTGGGCTGTGGACCGAAGTCTGCGTGACCTGGCCGACGATCGAGATGCTCGGGGCGGGCTACAACGTTTACGTTGTTGAAGATTGTTGCGGAGCGACTTCGCCCGCGGCCCAGGAGGCGGCGCTCTCACGCATGGTGCAGGCGGGCGCGGTTCGTCTGACGACCATCGCTGCCCTGCTCGAATGGCAACGCGACTGGAAGAACCGCGAACACTACAATCAGCTCATGGGAATTCTCAAAGGACAGGCGGGCGCTTACGGCGTCGGCGTCGAATACGCGTACACCATGGTGCACCATGCGCCCCAATCCGCGCAGAAGCCGCAGGTCGTGCCCAAGAAGGCCGCGCATTGAGCAAAATAAAACAAGCGCGGGCGGCTGGTCGTCGCCCGCGCTTGCGTTTTCATGCGACCTCTTTTTGCCATTCTAATTTTCGCGATGAGCCTCCGGTCGTGGGCGGGCGAACGTCCGGGGTTTGAAACGCTGCGCTACAACGAGGACTGGTCGGTTCTGCGCGACCAGGCCCGGCGCGCGGATTTCTTTGACCCGGCGAAATACGTTCCTCTCGACACCAACGGAACTTGGTATCTTTCGTTCGGCGCGGAAGCACGACTGAAATACGAACGCTACGATGAGCCGGTCTTCAACCAGGCACCGGCCGATCGCGGCGGCTTTCTCCTCCAGCGCTATCTGTTACACGCCGATCTCCACGCCACTCGCTATTTTCGCGTGTTCGGCCAGTTGCAGAGTTCGCTCGAAGACTTTCGAGCCGGCGGGCCGCGTCCCGCCGACCGCGATGACCTGGACCTGCATCAAGCCTTTGTCGACGCGTCGATTCCCTTGGATGGCGAGGATGCCGTCACCCTGCGTGCGGGACGCCAGGAGATGGCTTACGGCTCGCAACGTCTCATCAGTGTTCGCGAATCGCCTAACAATCGCCTCGCGTTCGATTCCGCAAAAGTGCTGACACGCTTTGGCGGGTGGCGGGCCGATGCGTGGGTGGCCCAGCCCGTGGAAATCGATACCGGCCTTTTCGACGACCAGCGAATCGATGAAACCACATTCTGGGGCGGCTATCTCACCGGCCCGCTGCCCTTCATTCCTGGTCTCAAGGCGGACTTCTACTACCTCGGCCTGTCGCGGCAAAACGCGGAGTTCGCGCGCGGCACCGCGGATGAGCTCCGTCACTCCCTTGGCACCCGCCTCTTTGGAAAGCACGGCGGGCTCGATTGGAATTTTGAATTCGTGGGCCAATTCGGCTCGTTCGGCGATGACGGCATTCTTGCGTGGACGGCCGCGTCCGATACCGGCTGGACATTTGCCCGGACACCCACCACGCCGCGTGCGTTTCTCCGGGCTGACATCGCCAGCGGCGACCACGGCGGTTCCAATCTCGGCACCTTCAATCCGCTGTTTCCGCGCGGTTCCTATTTTAACGAAGCCTCGCTGATCGGCCCGCAAAACTTGATGGACCTTCAGCCGGGTGTGGAGTTCGCCCTCACCGAATCCCTGAAGCTCACCACCAGTTGCGATTTCGTCTGGCGCGAGAGCCTCGACGACGGCGTGTACGGCGTCGCGTTGAACCTGCAGGTGCCCCCCGGAGCCAATCGCGACCGGTACGTGGGTACCTTTCCCAGTGCGTCGCTCGCCTGGCAGGCGACCCGGCATTTGAGCATCACGCTCAATTATGTCGCTTATCTGTTTGGCAACTTTGTCAGGGCTTCGGTGCCGGACCAGGGCAACGGAAACTATGTCTCGGTCGTCGCCACTTTTCGATTTTAATTATGCCCATCCACATCGCCATCACTCGTCGCGTGCGGCCCGGTCACGAAGCTGAATTTCAGCAGGCGCTCCGCGAATTCCTGCAATCTTCCTTCGCGCATGGCGGGGTGCAGGGCGCAAGCATGCTCACCCCACCGCCGGGTTCCGACACGCGCGAATACGGCATCCTGCGCACGTTCGCCAGCGAAGCGGAGCGCGACGCCTTTTACGCATCGCCAATGTTCAAAACCTGGGAGGCGCGGGCGCGCACGCTGACCGAAGGCGAACCGGCCTACCGGCAGTTGCACGGACTCGAAGCGTGGTTTCGCTCCCCCACCCCGCCGCCGCGTTGGAAAATGGCGACGGCGACTTTCCTGGGAGTATTTCCGGTGGCGATGGTTTTGAACCTGGCCCTCGGACCATCGATCAAGTCCTGGCCATTTATCCTTCGCAATGCCGTCTTCAACGCTTGTGTAGTGATGCTGCTGACCTGGGTCGTAATGCCGTTCGTTACGCGACTGCTTCATGGCTGGCTTCACTCGCAGCCTGGAAAGGCTTCAGAAAAATGAACCGCACCAATCCATCAAGGTCGGTGCCGTGGCCCAGGCCGAATCTCTCGGAGGACGTGTTATGAAACCAACCAACCAAAACAATGCTGACCTGATACTTCACAACGGCCGTATCACCACGCTCGACCCAAAATATCCCCAGGCGACCAACCTCGCAATCAAGGATGGACGCATCATTGGCGTTGACGATGCGGAATCTTACCAACGCGGTTCGGACACGAAAATCATTGACCTCAAAGGACGGCGCGTCATTCCCGGACTGAATGACTCGCATCTGCATGTCATTCGCGGCGGTCTGAACTACAACATGGAATTGCGCTGGGATGGCGTGCCCTCGCTCGCCGATGGCCTGCGCATGCTCAAGGAACAGGCCCAACGCACGCCCCCTGGGCAGTGGGTTCGTGTCGTGGGCGGTTGGAGTGAATTCCAATTCGCTGAGCACCGGATGCCGACGCTTGAAGAAATCAACGCTGCCGCCCCCGAGACGCCCGTGTTCATTCTGCATCTGTATTGTCGCGCGCTGCTTAACCAGGCCGCGTTGCGCGCTTGTGGTTACACCAGGGGTACGCCCAACCCGCCCGGCGGCGAAATTCAGCGAGACGGCAAAGGCAATCCCACCGGTTTGCTCATCGCGCGTCCGAATGCCACCATTCTCTACGCCACGCTCGCCAAGGGGCCGAAGCTGCCGCCCGAGCATCAGTTGAATTCCACGCGACACTTCATGCGCGAGCTCAATCGGCTCGGCCTGACCAGCATCATTGACGCAGGGGGTGGCTTTCAAAATTACCCGGAGGATTACGCCGTCGTTGAGGAGCTGCATCGCAAGGGCGAACTGACTCTTCGCATTGCCTACAACCTCTTCACGCAAAAGCCCCGGCAGGAGAAGGAGGACTTTGCGCGCTGGATCAAAATGACCGGGCCCGGCCAGGGCGACGATTACCTCCGCTGCAATGGCGCGGGCGAAATGCTCGTCTTCTCGGCGGCGGACTTCGAGGACTTCCTGGAGCCGCGTCCTGACCTGAACTCATCGTTGGAAGGCGAACTCAAGGAAGTCGTTTCTCTGCTGGCGGCGAACAAATGGCCGTTCCGCTTGCACGCCACCTACGATGAAAGCATCACGCGCTTCCTGGACGTTTTTGAGGACGTGAACCGCGAAGTGCCGTTCAAGGGCTTGAACTGGTTCTTCGATCACTGCGAGACGATCTCGGACCGGAACTTGGAACGCGTGAAGGCGCTCGGTGGTGGCATCGCTGTTCAGCACCGCATGGCTTATCAAGGTGAATACTTCATCGAACGCTACGGCCGGCAGGCTGCCGAACGCACGCCGCCCGTGCGCCGGATGCTTGAATTAGGCTTGCCCGTTGGCGCGGGCACCGATGCCACACGCGTGGCCAGTTACAATCCATGGGTCTCACTTTACTGGCTCACCACCGGCAGGACCGTGGGCGGTGTTTCGATGTATCCCGGCCAAAACCGTCTCGGCCGTGAGGAAGCCTTGCGCCTATACACGCAAGGGAGCAGTTGGTTTTCGAGTGAGAGCGGAAAGAAAGGTGCGCTTGCTCCTGGCCAGCTCGCGGATTTGGTGGCACTCACCGAGGACTATCTCTCCGTGCCAGACGAGAAAATCAAAGGCATCGAATCCGTTCTCACGGTCGTGGACGGAAAGATCGTTCACGCGACGGATGAGTTTGCACCGCATGCGCCGCCGTCACTTCCGGTGTTGCCGGAGTGGTCACCGGTCAAAGTGTTTGGTGGCTATGGCGCGCCGTTGGATTTGCGGAAAGCCGCCCGCGCCGGAGTGCCTGTGCCGCAGGTTCACAAACACGACGCGAGTTGCCACCACCAGGGCTGCGGGCATGCCGCTCATCAACTTCTGGCCGGCATTGAAGCCGCACGAAATCGCTATGCCGGGTTTTTTGGCCTGGGCTGCGACTGCTTCGCGTTCTGAACCGGCCTTCCGAGGACTGTGTGGCATGGCCTGAGGCAGTTCCGCATTTGCCTGTTTCCCCGCGCGCTCATTGCTCGTTACCATTCCCAGCCTTTGCATGGCTGATGAACGGATTGAAGAACTGAAGGCGCTCCTGCCGCAATGCCTCCTGCACGATTGGGTGCGGCTGGGCTCGCGGCTCGTCCGGCTTTTGCGCGATCGTCATCATCCCGACAAGCACGAAGCGCTGCTTCGGCGCATCCTCGACGAAGTTCGCGTCTCCATCGCCCTCCGCGAAGCCCGGCGCATCAATGTCCCTCAGGTCAGCTATCCGCCTGACCTCCCCATCACCGCCCGCAAGGACGAGATCGTTGCGGCTATCCGGGCTCATCAAGTCGTCGTCATCGCGGGTGAAACCGGCTCGGGCAAGACCACGCAGATTCCCAAAATGTGCCTCGAAGCGGGACTGGGCATCGGGGCGATGATTGGCTGCACCCAGCCGCGCCGCGTGGCCGCGCTCTCCATCTCGCAGCGCATTGCCGAGGAGTTGAACGTCACCTGGGGGCGCGAGGTCGGCTGCAAAATCCGCTTCGATGATCGTTCGGGGGCGCACACCTACATCAAGCTGATGACGGACGGCATTCTGCTCGCCGAGACGCAAGGCGACCCGACGCTCGCCGAATACAACGCCATTATCCTCGATGAAGCCCACGAGCGCTCGCTCAACATTGACTTCCTGCTTGGCTACCTGAAGGGCCTGCTCGTGCGCCGCCAGGACCTCAAGCTCATCGTCACCTCCGCCACCATCGACACCCAGGCGTTTTCGCGGCACTTCAACGATGCGCCCATCATCGAAGTTTCGGGCCGGCTTTACCCCGTCGAGGTGGTTTACCAGCCGCTCGACGTCGATTCCGAGGAGCGCGGTGACATCAGCTTCGTGGATGCCGCGGTGACGGCGACGGAGCGCATTCTGTTGGAAACGACCTTCGGGGACGTGCTCATCTTCATGCCGGGGGAAAGAGACATCCGTGAAACCAGCGACCAGATCGAAGGCCGCTTCGCCGGCGAGGCGGAGGTTATCCCGCTCTTTGGCCGCATGAGCGCCGGCGACCAGCAGCGCGTTTTCTCCAAGTCATACCGCCGGAAAATCGTCATTGCCACGAACATCGCTGAAACCTCGCTGACCATTCCCGGCATCCGTTACGTCATCGACTCGGGCCTGGCCCGCATTAGCCGCTACAACGCGCGCACCCGGACTCGCCGTCTGCCGGTGGAAGCCGTTTCGCAGAGCAGCGCCAACCAGCGCAAAGGCCGGGCTGGTCGCGTTGAAGCAGGAGTCTGCATCCGGCTTTACTCGGAAGAGGATTTCAACGCGCGTCCCCCATTCACCCAACCCGAAATCCAGCGCGCCAACCTCGCGGAAGTAATCCTGCGGATGAAGGCATTTGGCCTGGGTGAGATCGAAACTTTTCCGTTCGTGCAACCGCCCACGCCTGCGTCCATCGCGCACGGCTTCGCCCTGCTTCAAGAGTTGGGCGCACTGGATGAACAGCGCGAACTGACCCCGCTGGGGCGCGACCTGGCACGGCTGCCCATTGACCCGACGATTGGCCGGATGCTGCTCCAGTCGCAACACGAACACGCCACGCGGGAACTGCTCATCATCGCCGCCGGCCTGAGCATTCAAGATCCGCGCGAGCGCCCGCTCGATCACAAGGACGCCGCCGCCGCCGCGCACCGGAGGTTTAATGACCCGAAGTCCGATTTTCTCGCGCTGCTCAACATCTGGAATGCAGTCCACGACCAGTGGGAGAAGCTCCGCACTCAGAACGCGCGCCGGAAGTTTTGCCGCCAGCACTTCCTCTCCTATCTGCGGATGCGGGAGTGGCAGGATCTTTACGCGCAACTGCACGACGCACTCGAAAGCCTCGGCACGATGAAACTCAATGAGAGCAACGCCGACTATGCCGCCATCCACCGGTCTATCCTCGCCGGCCTGACCGGCCATGTGTCCCGGCGCGAAGAGCGCAACAGTTACAAGGGGGCGGGAAACCGCCTGCTCAGCGTCTTTCCGGGGTCCGCGCTATTCGAACGCGGAGAGTTGGCCAAGAAACCTGGTCCCCGGTCCGCTCCCGCCCCGCCCAAGCCGCGCTCCAATCAGCCGCAGTGGGTGGTCGCGGGTGAGATTGTGGAGACCTCGCAGCTCTTTGCCCGCACGCTGGCCGGCATCGATCCCCAGTGGATATTCCAGCTCGCCCCGCACTGCTGCAAGCTGACCCATCAGACTCCACATTGGAGCGCCAGCGCCGGTCGTGTGCTCGTCGAGGAAGTCATCACCCTGCATGGGATGGAGGTGCAGCGTCGCAAGGTCGCTTACGGGAACATCAACCCGAAGGATGCCACGGCGATTTTCATCCGCTCCGCCCTGGTGGAGGATAATCTTGAACCGAAGAACACGCCGCGCGGTTTGCGCGTGTCTTCACTGGCGGCCGAGCCGGAAGACGACGAGACGGAGCCATCGCCTTCGGCCCGCGGCGCCAATTCAGCCCATCGGTTCCTCGGCCACAACCGGGCCGTGCGCCAGAAGATCGAGAACTGGCAGACCCGTGTCCGGCGTTACGACTTCGCCGATTTGGATCAGGCGATGTTCGACTTTTACGCGAAGCACCTGGAGGACATTTCCTCCACCCACGACTTAAACCGCCTGCTCCGGGAGCAGACCGATCCGGCTTTTCTCTGTGTCCACGAGGCAGACCTCGCCGGCGGTCCGGTTTCGGGTTACGACACGGAGGCTTTCCCGGACGCCCTCCCGGTCGGTGGCCAGCCCGTCGCGCTGGCCTACGCCTACGCCCCCGGCGAGGAACATGATGGCGTGACCATTCAGCTCCCGTTCAGCATTGCGCAGACCGCATCCGCCTCGTTGCTGGAATGGGCCGTGCCCGGCTTGCGTGAGGAAAAAATCAGCACCCTGCTTCGTGCGCTGCCAAAATCCATTCGCCGTGAGCTGATGCCTTTCCCGCCCAAGGTGGCGGAGATCGTGCGCGACTTTAAGCCCGGCGGCGTTTCGTTCCTCGCCGACCTTGGCCGGTTCTTGCACGACCGTTACGGTGTGCCGGTGCCCGCCTCGGCCTGGCCGGCTGACGCCATCCCGGCCCACCTGCGTCCACGCATTGAGATTGTCAGCCATGACCAGAAGAAACTTGGCGCGGGTCGCGACCTCGAGGAACTGCGCCGCAAACTTGCCCAGGTGAAAGCCGAGCCGGCAAAAGAGCCGGCGGCCTGGCAGCGCGTCGCTCATCAGTGGGAACGCTTCGACCTGCGATCTTGGTCCTGCGGCGATCTGCCCGAACGCATCACCGTGAGCGATGACCCGGAGCTTCCCCTCTACGGATGGCCCGGCCTGCATTTCGAGGAAGGTCGCGTCAATATCCGACTCTTCCGCGGTCAGGACGCCGCACGCGCCGCCGGCATCCACGGAGTTCAACGGCTCGTGGAACTGGCCATCGAGAAGGATTTGGCCTGGATTGAAAAGGATCTGCGGGGCTTGAAGCAGTTTGAATTGCTCTATGCACCGCTCGGCGACGCGGAGGTCTTGAGAGAAACCGCTCTCGAACATCTCAAACGCTATCTCCTGCCCGCCGAACCGTTGCCCGCCTTGCGCGAGGTGCACTTCCAAACCGCCGTGGACGCCGCGCGCCACCGCCTGCCCGGCTTGGTTCCACCCTTCCTTGAGCGCGTCGGCTTGATTCTCCAGCTGCGGCAGCAAGTGCAGCTGCGCCTCGGCTCCGCCGCCGCGCCCCCGGCCGCGCGTGCCAGGACGCTCAATCAACTAAGTCAGCTCACTGCACCCGCCGTGCCGGCGGGCGGGCATCCGCTGGCTCTCGAACTCGCCGCGCTGCTGCCGCCACGCTTTCTCGAACAGATTTCCTTCGACCGCCTGCCGCACGTTCCGCGCTACCTCAAGGCGCTGCACACCCGCATCGAGCGCGCGGCACTGAATCCGATCAAAGATCAGGAACGTCACCGACAGATAGCCCCATATCAGGCGGCCTTGAAGGCACTGCAAGCGGCGCCTCCGCGTTCCGCCGAAGCCCGGCAGGGGATGGAGGAATTCCGCTGGATGATCGAAGAGTTCAAAGTCTCGATCTTCGCCCAGGAACTCGGAACCGCTCAACCCGTTTCCTCCAAACGCCTGGATGACAAGCTGGCCGCCATTCGACAGGCGCCCTGAACGATTCCTGGTCACGTGACTCTGAGCAAATCGTCCTCGGACAAGCCCTCTGGCATCTCGCCGTCCGACACGTAAGTGAAACCGCCGCCGACTGTGAACGAAGGCAGGCCCAAAGCTCTCGCCAGCTCGGTGTGCCGCTCGATGGCGAAAGCGTAGCCGTCCTCGCGAAGAATACGCTCCACGTCTGCAACGTTGGGGGCACCGAAGGCTGCGCAAAGCTTCTCTGCGTCACCACCCGCAGGATCGGAATCGTCGGGATCAGAATCGAAGTAACCCGGGAACGAATCGTACTCATCCGTAAGCTCGCCGTTCAGATAAAGCTGATACCAAAGAATGTCGTCGTCATGGTTGAGAAGGGCGAGCACGGGGCAACGCAGCTTCCCGGAAAGGTCGCGCGCGAGTTCAGCGATTATCTCGGTGTCCTGATCATCGGACGCGTCGTCGAAGACGACAACGCAGCCGTCCTGCTGCGGAGTGACGATAGCCGAGCGCCCGGCCAGTGCCTTCGCGACCGCTTGCTGGCTCGGTCCTCGAAGTGTGTAGTTGGTATAGAAGTTTCCCATAAGTGTGATTGCGGCCTACTCAGTAGTGAGCCAAACCTGGCTTTGCCCTGGCATGGTCCTGGCGGGTTTCATTGTGCTCGTACTTACGCTGGTTGTGCGCAATCTGGCAAGGATGGACGTCCCCTGCGAGCGGGACCACCATCAATAAAAACCCGCCAACACGGTCAGACTGCATCTAAGGTAGGGCGCCGCACTCCGTGCGCGCCGTTGGTCGTGCCCTGACCTTCCTGGTCCCAGGCGGCCGCGGCGTTCAAAGTTCGCCCCCTCGCCCCTCGTCACTCGTCATTCGATGTTTGGTATTGCCAATCTGTCAGATGGGTCTTATCATCCCTCTCCATGAAAAGTCTGACAATGAAACTGCCGGAAGGGCTTTCAGCGTGGCTCGAGACCGAGGCCAAGCGTGCTAAACGGCCAAAATCCGCAGTGGTTCGAGATATTTTGCTGCAACATCAGCAGACACAGCCGTGCACTGCACTGGATTTGGCGGCTGACTTGTGTGGTTGCGTCAAAAGTGACCTGCGGGATCTTGCTCGAAACAAGAAGCACCTGAAAGGATTTGGTCGATGACCGTGTGGCTGTTGGATACCGGCCCCTTGGTGTCGTTCTTTGATCGTAGCGATGAACACCACGAGTGGGCACGGGAAATGTGGGCCCAGGCGCCGGTCCCAATGCTCACCTGCGAAGCGGTGCTGGCGGAGGCAAGCTACCTTTTGCAGGAACATGCTGGCATGGAACCGGAAAAGGTCTTGGCCTTGATCGAACGTAAGGTAATCAGCATGCCATTCGCTCTTGAAGAAAATGCAGCGGCGGTGGCCCGGCTGCTGGAGCGTTATCGCGATCAGGAAATGCAATTGGCGGATGCGTGTCTGGTGCGAATGTCGGAACTTAAGCGAGACTGCCGTGTGTTCACCCTTGATGCCGGGGAGTTTCGCATTTATCGCAGATTTGATCGGCAGGTGATCCCGCTCATAACGCCAAAATGAACTGGCTTACCGGCCCACTGACTCCCACTTACCGCCCCTTCCCCCTGCTCCTCTGCTCCGTTCGGCCTTCAACGTCAAAGTTCTGATTTCCAAATTCCCAAATCGTAAATCAGATTCGCCTTGGTCACGCCAGGAAAGACGAGCCAGGAGCCCAGAGGCGTAAGTCGGTCCGTAACGATTCCCGCATCGATAATGACCCCGAAAAACCAGACCACGCAGAGGTGCGCCAATGAGACAAGAACTCCGTAAAGCAACCACCGCCGATTGAATGGGCTGCCGATGCGCATAAGCGGCTATCTAAATAATCTCTCCAAACGTGTCCTCAACATTGGCGAGGACTTCGCAATCACAATAGCCGCCGTGCTCGCGCAGCCAAGGAACGACACGCTCAACGTCCAGTCCCCGCTTCTGCAAAAACTCAGTGACCAATCGAAATGTGTGGTCACACCCTGACTCGCTCTCCTGGTCGAGGTGGTCAAACAACTCGCGCAGATCTTGGGGAGGCATCGGAATCGAAGCCGTGAGCTTCTGGCGCTCCTGCTCGCGCCATGCCTTCTTCAACTCGTCTTTGCGCGGGTCTCTGCTCATGGCACGTGACGCGGCCTAACGCAGAGCATGATTATGCCGCGTTGTGTATGACTGCTCAATCATGCTCGAATCCAATGATCGACGTGTGTGTAAATGTAAAGCGCCGGATACAGAGCCAGGAATGAAGCCAGCACCCGCGGCCATCTCGTGCCATGACGAAGCACGAGCAAAACCGGGAAAAGCGCGAGGCCAATCAAAACGCCGCAGATGATAATCCAGTCGACCGGAAGACTGGCATCCCGACCGATGAAGATTTGGCGGAACAAAACTGTCGCTTCGAAAATCACGCTGATGCTCAAAAGCCAGAGTTGGATTGCTATGGTCATGGCACGGTTCGGCCTTACCGCGCGACACTGACTTCGACCTGTCGTTTTACAAGGTGTAATGGGTTCTACTTTTTCTGAATTGACAGGTTTTTGCGGGTCGCAAAAGCATCCCGGCGATGCTGCGGGATGTCAGCAAGCTAGTGGAAGTGATGTTCAAGCCAGATGAACGAAAAGTCCTCCTGGCAAACCCCCGATTCAAGCGCGCCATGGCTGAATTTGACGGCACCGCTGAGAGCATTCAACGGATTGCGGATTGCGGAACGACGATTTTGATTCCAGAAGAAAAGCGCCCCTCGATGGGCAGGTCCAGGAAATGAGGCCATTCAAATGAAGCCGCTCCGTACCTGTCTGAAGTCTGCACCAAAGTAATGCTATTCCGAGGGGATAAGCAGCCGGGTTCATGGCTGCGTCGCTACCGCCTGACATACGGCCGGAGCAAAGCCGTCAACTCTTCACACTTCGATTCCCAATTGTCCTCATCGACCGAGAGCAGTTCATCGAGCACATCAGAAAGCAGCCCGGCGAAATCGGTCGTGGCCGCTCTCCCGCCGAGGATGTCCTCGCTCAACGGCCCGGCCTGACGCCGGCCAATCGATTTCCGCCAGCGCACCAGCTCGAGCAAAACCTGGTAGGCGGGACCGCGCCGTTTCCAACCCGCCATGCGCAGGCGCAGCGTGGAGTCACTCTCATTCAAAGCCCGGCCCGCCTTGGCCACATCGCCATGCACCAGCACCGCGCAGATTAATCGGAACGACTCGGGATCAATCTTCCCGGTGAATTGGAACAAGCCCTCGGCGCGCATCCGTTCCAACTGCTCCTTGGCGCGACGCAACTCGTGATAGTCCTTCCGCACCGCGGCGATCTCGCGGCGCAGATCACAGAACATGGCGTGGATCTCACCGAGATCGTGCCGGGCGTGCTGCCGTGACACATCCGGGGCCAGCATCAGCACGCGCTCGATCTCCGCCAGTTGCTCCGGCGTGGCGTGCATCAGCTTCAGCAGCAGATCAGTTGGCAGTGAGTCGCGCACAATTGGTAATCTTAAAGTGGGAGCCGAAGTTCAGAGGCATCGCCGGGGTTGCCGAATTTTGCACAGTTGCGTAATATGCACAGGCATGAGCAAAAAAATGGCCCGCCCCTTTCGGAGCGTTCTCGCAGCCGCTGAGCGGCGCACCATGTCGCCGTGGTTTCATGCTGTGTTCATTCGTCCCTCAATTTTCAACCCTCGACTCTCCACCATCCCGTGAGCTACCTGAGCATTGCCTTGCAACGTTGCAGCGAGCGGCGCGGCCTCAACCAGAGCGACCTCGCGCGGCAGTCGGGCGTTTCGCGCAGCTACATCAGCCGGCTGTCCAGCGGCGAAGCGCGCGACCTGTCGGATGCAAACTTCATCGCCATCCTCAAAGTATTCTCCGCCGATCCCACCTCCCAGGCCGAGATCACCGCCGCCCGTTGCCTGGACGCACGGGTCGGCCCGGCCTCGGCATTGGTGGATATTTCCGTGAAGGCTGCCGCGCCCCGAAGCGCGAACCGGGCGCCGGGCGGGCCGGAATTTCCAGAAGTGGAATTGAGTCATGAGACGGAAAGGGCCTTCGCCTGGCTGCGCAGCCAATGCCCGGTCAATACCGAGCTGGAGAAACACCTGGTCGGCTACGCCCGCCTGACGGGGATGAAGTAGGTTGGGGGTTGGGCAGTTGCACGGAGGCCTGCAAACGCGACAGGCGGGCTTTGGCGCGGCGCACTCGTTCCTGAAGGCTAACCTGGATGCGGTAGTTGATGATGCGCTCCCATTCGCGCGCCGAATGGGCGACCCCCGGTCGTTCGCTGCGCTTCAGACTGCGAAGGCATTGCATCATGCCCTCGATGACCAGTTGTTCTTCTGCCAGTTGAGGAACCGCGGTGGGATTGGACGATCGACGAGCGATATTCGTCATTCCACTTCTCCCCAACCCCTCCGCTTTGTGGGTTGTGCTTTCTTCTTTCATCGGCGCCGAGTCTACAACAGGCGGTCGGCCACGGAGTGTCACCCCCCGGAAATAAATGGAAAACTTATTCACAGGCCGGCCCGTGGATGGCATTGCGGACCTCGAACCTCGGACTCTGAACTTTGAACACCAAACACCGACACCGAACGTCGGGCATCGGACTCACTCGGGGAGAGGGCGGTCCTTGGTCTCGGGGGCGAACCAGATCAGGATCATGCCGACCAGGTAAACCAGGACGATGGTGGCGCCGGCGCGGGCGTAGCTCTTGTCGAAGAAAGCCATCAGGGAACCCATCTGCCAGGCGCCGAAAGCCGCGAGGATGCGACCGGAATTGAACGCAACCCCCTGCCCCGTGGCCCGAACGCGGGTGGGGAACAACTCGGGCAGATATTGCGGCAGCCAGCCGTAAAAGGCGGCGGTGAAAAACCCAACCAGGCCGGCGGCGGCGAGAAACCCGGCGCCGTAGGCGTTGAAACCCCGGAACAGAATGCTGCACATGATGAGCGAACAGAGGCAGAGGCCGAAGTAAACGGGGCGCCGCCCCAGCCGGAGCCCGACGAGAGGCGCGAGGAAGCTTCCCAGAACGGCACCGAGCGAAGTGGCGAGCTGGATGTAGGCCTTGACGCGCGGCTGTTGGCCGCCAGTCATCTGATCGGCCCAGAGCGGAATCCATTGCACGATGCCCCAGGTGACAATCAGGGCGACGGAGGCGAAGGCGATGGCGAGCAAGGTGTTGCGAATCAAGGCGGAGCCGAAAACTTCCGACAGCGGCCGCGAAGCGCCGGCTTTCACCGCTTCCTTCCAGCGCTCGGATTCCGGGACAAAGAAACTGATCAGCAGCGTGAGCAACGCCGGGGCCGCACCGACGAGCATGACCCAGCGCCAGGAATCGATGGTGATGTGGAAGAAGATGCCGATGACGGCGATGATAGCGTAGCCGAATTTCCAGCACAGTGGGATCCGAAGCTTGGAATTCACGTGACTTGAAGTCGCGGC
>JADMIO010001276.1_pt1 | contig 20166 bp, 9 predicted proteins | sample 8958161 | NCBI WGS metagenome assembly JADMIO01 (sample SAMN16585339, study PRJNA669376) | soil metagenome | isolation source: Crop rotation soil | place: USA: Cullars Rotation, Alabama | collected 2011 | reverse complement strand
CTCCTTTAGATGTTGTTCGGCGAATTGTAGTTTCTTAAACTCGGGGTGATAATATAGTAGTGCATCGGCCCAATTTTTCCCAAACAAACTGGTAAACTGATCGGGCGTTAGATCCACAGACTGCAGCAATGGGAGACCGTTTGGTTGTACAGCGTAAATGTTTCCATCGGTTTGTCCTGCATCATCAAGATATGTTGTACTTCCACCGGATTCGTTTTTTGGATTTCGAAAAGGAGAACCGGGTGATTTGTAATTATGAAAAATATTATACTGGTAGTCTGTACTAAACTCTGATCTCGTATTACCGTAGTCGTCAGTCACAGAGCCTGATAAGACTCCATCGCCATTTAAATCCATGTCGGTAAGAGCATATTGGCCAAGGTTTGGAGTTACGTCCTCAAGCATTTGATCACGGATCTGCGTAAGCAAATTATCGTCTGTTGTATGACACAGAACATCACAATTGGCCTTGGCTTCTTTATAGGAATTCTCAATATCCTTTTCATAAGGTACAATGGTGTTGGGATCAATACCCTGGGATAGTAAGAAGTTAGCTCTATAGTCCTCTTCGCTTCCAAGTTCTGCGGTACAACTTTCGCAATCGATGTCGCAATTATTGTTGCTAAGGAGTATATCGTAGTTCTCATCGTTAAATTGTTGAAGCGTTTTGCAGATGTTTGTTTCTGCAAAAACATTTTCCCTATACCAGTCCTGCGCGTCTTTGCTGAGGCTTAATTTTTTCGTGATGTTGTACTCACCTTCATCGAGATTATAAGTTTCTTCCACAACAAGGGGAGAAGGATCATTTTCACAATCAACGTCATAATCTCCAAATGAAAAGTTTCTTCGGGTTATAACAATCGGTTCCTCGCCGCAATTTCCTGTAATGCGTATTTCAAGATCATAATAGCAGTCGTAACATACGGGCTGGCCTTCAGGATTGCACGCCGCGATCTCCGCGCTCTGGGGATGCAATTCATAACGAAACAGGTGTGGCCCTGCTTTGCTTACCACCAACGTAGTAGAAGATTCAAGAGTCCTTCCCTTTAATATGTTACTTCCTTTGGGGAGCAGATCCTGCATCGCTGTGGGTAGCTCTTGAGGATAGCTGGGCAATGTTTCAACACTGGAAGGGGGCACACCGGCCAGGGCTGTGGCAATGGTTCTGCCATGCATGTCAACGTAGCTCACACTGTATTGTCCATTTCCGTCCCTGACCATATTCTTGAAATAGTGAGAACTATTTCCTACTTCCGTACCGAATAATGCATCAAGCACTCTTTGGTCTGCACCGCCATAAAAATATTTTGTTTCATGTCCTGAATTCAGTTGATAGTCGGGGCCCACTCCACCTTGTGCAGCTATTCTGCCTGTTGCATCAGGCTCGTATATTGTTTCGGTATACGGATAGTTTTGCGCATCGGGAATATATCTATGAATTCCTTCACTTGCCTCCGGATTATTTGGTGAATAATATTGAGAGGCTCCGCTTGTATTTAACAAACCGGGTGTGTTTGTTGTGCATATCGTTTGCCCGATCGGAACAAGGTCATAGATTTCTTTCGGATCACCTGGCTGATCGAATTGATTAAAATTTTCAGCGTATTCAATCACTTTATTTAAGGTAGGAGCCGGCAAAATGTTAATAGAAGGTCTTCCCTGGAAATCATACAGTGTTTCCCCGACAATAGTATAGATTTTGTCAGGGTCGTCATTTCTAACCTTTGTCACGGTTTGCCGGCTGCGGAGCGTTCCATCAAAATATTCGATTACGGTTTTTCTTTTTCCATCTTCAGCGTACGAGGTAGTTACTTGCCAATTTAAGTTAGGTTCGTGCCCGTTAAATTGATAGAAAGTAATCCCCGTGCCTGTTTCATTGGACCAGATTCCATTTACCACTTGTCCATCCTCCCGATATTGCACGGGGCGTACCCGGTAAAAAACATAACCAGTGTCATCATAGATCATCGGTATGTTGTAGGATGAGTTGTTTGCTGCGACAGTGACTCGGGTAGAATTGGTCTTAAAGATCAAGGAAGCATCGAAATCTCCGTTTGTCTCATATCTCTCCAGGTCGTGAACATCTACCCAGGTCCACTCAATGTCGTAATGAGTGATCCCTACGTTGGATTGAGGATCCCATTCTACAATCAGCTCATCAGCTGTCTGAGATAAATCGACAGAAGGTAATTCAGAACGCACATCTATCGCGGAAACATCAGGAGGAAATTTGTAATCACGTTTTACCTCCATTCGATTTTCCAATACTAGCACCTTGGTGACATCCCAGGTTGCGCCATGGGTGTTAACGACGGTAATCTTAACCTTTACCTTCCTGGCATTGTCAAAATAATAATAGTTCCTTGCGTTGTACTTTGTTCCCTGGCCGACCTTGTAATCGACTTCAAGATCTTTAGTGATCGGACCTTGCTCATTTTCATTTTTGTCGGTCCAGGTAATTTCAACGGTTATAGTAGCTGTAAAATCAGAGGAATGAAATTATCGCGGTCATCTTCATTGATCAGCAGGCTGATGACATTACGGTAGACATCATTGGCCGGGTTATCGAGAGTGCTTTGCAGCGACGAGTAATAAACTTCATCAACAACTTCACGTTCGGCGTCAGTTACAATTTCACCCAGCTTTCCCTCAAACTTACCAACGCGCGGATTATCGTCAATAGCCTTGGCGGTAAGCCCAATTGCAAGCAGGAAAAAAAGTATTAATGCTCCTCGCTTTTGTTTTTTTCCATTGATCTTATTGTGCGGTTGACACATCATATTGTCGATTAACGTGTGTTTTGATTGATGCTACTCGATATTGATTTATTGGTTATTGTCCGGCGGTGGATATATTTCGGTCGCTTCGTCGGAATCGCCACCGGGGAAGCCGTCTATTATGAACCGATAGCCTCTGAATTTGGTAGACGGGCCATAACTTTTGTGCAACCGGTCGAAGTAGACATAATTCGCGTTGTTAAATACATCCAGGGATCCGGGGTTGCTATAATTTGAAAAGCTCATTGTTATTTTCTTGTGGAAGATCACCGCGTCTAGTCCATTATCAGGATCAGCCGGATCATGAGTTTCAGGAAAGCTCATCTCCAGCCTGTTCAAATAAAATCCGTCGGGAGAATAATAAACAGCGAATCTTGTATAACCCATACTGCTATCGCGGGCATTGAATTCAATTACTCTTGAATCACTGTCATCATACTGCGTTATATCATAGTATTGCTGAGACAATGAGATCACTGAATCTGCAAATCGTTTGAGGGGAAACAGGCTGCTCTTTGCCGTGATAGTGTCACGCGTCACGAACATCGTTTTTTCGTCATGATAGATCATCACTACAAACGAATCGTTTTGCATATATTCGGTAGTACCGAGATTGTAATAAATACTTTTGTCGCTGATGATATATTTGCCGGGAGTTTCATCATGCGTAAATTTTCCAAAGAGTGTATCACTCGCAGTTGTGATGTCTACGTCAAACGCCAGGTATGTTGCGCTGTCAAAATATTCGTTTATCCTGCCAAGGTCAGCCTTCACTGAATCGATGTTTGTTTGGGCCATCGGCTGCAAACCGAGCAGCAAATAGAAACAGAAGGGGATTATTTTTTTTATTGTTTTCATTTCTGTTTATTTTCTGATTTAGAAATCTTTTATACTTTTTTGTTCCGCACTGCGCGTTTCAGCGATCGTCTTTATACCACGTACCGTTTCTTTTTTGGTTCTTACTAGTGTGCCATCATCATCGTATTCATAAAAGCTTGCGAAATTGTTTTCATCAAGTTCCGCGGTGAGGCGAAGTGTAACGGGATCGTACACAAATGATTTCATATTCGCGTTGAATGGGTGAAGTCTCAGGTCGTCAAAATACAGTTCAGCATCTGCTGGGCCGTTGAAAGAAAGTTTTATTTTGTCGCCTGATGAAGGAACAGTAAAGTTTGTTTCAAACTGTTGCCATCCTTCAATAATTGGTCCTTTGGGTGATAGAGTTGCAAAGCTGTTATCATCTGCATCCAGTACATTGATGCTAACATTATCGTATGCTGCACACCTGCAATCTTCGGTGCCTTTCCTGATCCATACACTCATTATCATCTTTTGATTCGGTATTAATTTGAATCCGTCGATCAGTTGATGGTCAATAGCCTGGACGGTGCCTGGCTTAACACAATAAATTGTTTGAGTTTGTGTGGAGCCATCTGCCAAAGATTCTTGCCCTTCGGGATACAGGTTGATTGTTGGAATTCCGGTAAAGCCAGACGCACCGGGCGGTTTCCAGACAAGCCCGATTTGCCCAGTACCAGTATGCTGCACATATTTAACTTCAATTTCATGCAGTGTTCCTGCGGTTAAATAGAAACTCCTATTTGTATGTGCGCCTCCAAGAATATGTATAACTACAGCGTTGGGATCGTTATCTAAATAGAGATAACCTTCGTCATCAATGCCATTGGGGATGTCAAAATCGTAATAACCGGTGGTTGTAACCTGCAGCTTTCCTCGCCAAATAACACTAATATTTTCGCAATCGATATCACTTGGAGGGTCATCATCGTCATGCTTTTTGCAGCTTCCGTCGTTTTTGGACCGAAAAGAAAGATTAACTCCCAGGTCCGGACGTGATACGGGAGTGCCGAGAAAGCTCGGATTATTATAGTAGTTTCCTTGAAGGCCGATTCCCTTCGGATTTACAATTACCGCGTCCTCGTACGGTGTTTGATTTAACTCCACCTTAATATCCGGCGTACTCTCTTTATCATTGTCGGAGACGTTTACATTGATCGTGTAATTTTCACTCGCGGGTACTTGCATACTGTATTTGCCGGTATGTGCCTGGGATGTTGTAAGTGCGTCAGAGGTTATATCAGTTGTAAAATGCCGATGGTCAAGTTTGCATGTAGCATCACAAAATTCATTGTCCCGATATCCATAGTCTTCAAATCCATCAAAAGCAGCCAAACGAACTTGTGAGTTATTGATCACAGCAATGGGCAGCGATTCTGAGTAACCGTAAATACCTGCATTGTAGCGTTGCAGCGTATCGCGATTTTCTAGTTCCGCTCCTTTGCGATTATACTGTGTTGTTTCAGATTTCCATATCCATTTTGATATGCCGGGTGCAAAATCAGTCTTTGTAATTTGGTCGCCGCCCAATGTCCAGAATGGATTAAAATCTTCTATTACGCCATTTTTACTAATGTTGGTGGAGGGATCAGAAAAATCTTTTTCCCTGCGGTTGTTGTAAAACAAATAGTTCTTCCATGGACGCCAATTGCCGAGCACTCCTTCGATATACGGATTCATTTGTTCTTTTGTGAACACAGAAACACACGACGTTGTTAGTTCACGTGTTGTCCAGGTAAACACTTCCTGGCCTGGTGGTGGCGATTCAGGATTTCCCTCAAGCCCGTACTCTTGAGATGGGTTGTAATATTGTATGGTAAGAACTGGCGGGATAGGCAAACCTTTGGAGCTATAGAAACCGTTGGCGAAACAAACCCTTCTCAGTGATTTGTCCAATTCAGGATTCGCTATTTCAATTTGTAAAGCGGTGGTCAGTTGTTTCGCAGGATCATCCCGGTCGCGAATCATTGCTTTGACCATATTGGTAACGTCAAGCCTATTATCTCCACCAGCATTAGGGTCGCAATGATCACAATAAGAAAGATCATTTAGGTTAAGATTGAAAGGGGTTGCGGTTGGGCCAGCTGCTTTTTGAGTGCTGGCGTCGCCGACAAATTCACTGTTCAGAATCGATTTCCAGGCTTCGAAATTATCAGGCCATGACGTGAGCAGGCGCTGAATGAAAAATTTGGTATTTCCGTAATGTGGATTGGAAAAGTCATGCAGTTGCTGGCCATTGTCTGAAACCGGATCCATGATGTGCTGGCGGCGGCCTTGAGGTGAAAGTTGATCGCTGTTAATATCCTGGTGTGACGGGAGCGAAAGTTTTGCCGATACGATCGTTTTCGATGCATCTATATCATTCAGGTCAAACAAAAGCCAACCCCTGCTTTCCAGTTCTTTCTTTTTATTGTCGTATGTTTTTGCAAGTATAAAATCGTTGTCGGGTGACAGGTATAAGTTATAATCGTCTTGCCAGTGAGAGAAAAGCCCGGTCGTTTTATGCCTGTAGTGCATCATTGACGCAGCTTGCGTTGGAGAAAACGGTAATTCGAGTAACGGTGCCTGGTGAGTTACGTCTGAAAAATCGGTTACCGCATAAAACATATCATTTGCACGCCACTTTTCTTTGTACTCAACCGCACCTGTATTGATTATGTCAGTTGCATCATTAATGACTAGTTGAGTTGTGTCGTCGTTGAATGGTGCTTTGAGAGAAACTAAACTTCCAACGGAAGCATCAAGAAAATTTCTTTTTCCTGAGCGCACAATCCGTATCGTTGCATTTGCAGCATTGTAAGGAGTACCATTGCGATCAAGGAAAATAAACTCTTTATCTCCTGGATCATTCCGGGAGTCCTTTGTGATATCAAGAGCCCAGATCCGGTACTGATCGCTGAGCGGTAATGTAAGCGGATCACCAAGCCCCACGCAGGCCGCGCTTTGCTTAACTGGTGTGGTTGAATTATCCACTACATAAATTTCATCCCCACTTTCAAAATCACTCATTAAAACCTGGGGACTTTCTTCTATCCTCCCATTCCTGAACAAAACATTTCTATATGTAACATCAATATTTTTATATGCAGGTCCCATACCACTATAAGCCCACCACGCGGGGTAGTTAAATTGATAAACCGCTGAATCAAATTCATTATTTGTCCGGCTAACTAAAACACCTCCTGTTTCCTGGTCATAGACCAGGTTTTTAGTTGTCACTATGCTTCCCTTATCAACATTTACCACGCTGTCGAGGATGCCATACTCATTTACAATTTTTAAAGTAGTGGCAGATCTAAAAAGGGATTCGTTACGAAAAGCTGCGTGGAAAATAGAGGGCAATATGATCGGCAAAATTCCCAGCGTAAACATGTCGCTATTGATCGGAATTTGACCGGAACGCGTCCAGGAAAAATGTTCTCTGAAGTCATTCATTACTTCCACATCTTTTCCAATGAGCCTGGTGTTGGTTTCTCCATTGGGCCCATCAACTGCGCGAACCGAATTGTCAAGTTCATTTTTATTGTCGCCGGTAGATTTCATACGATAATGGTACGCGGTGTAGTTGATGGGCGTGCTTAAATCATTTTCTGGATAACTTGTTTGCGATTTAAGTTTTCCATTCATGTCATTTAATACAACTCTGACTCCTTGTGTAAGGGTTAAATAATCCTTTGTGTTGAACTTGAAGACCTTTGAAATAATGTCGCCCTTGTACTGGCTGCGACTAGTATTGTCGAAAGCTGTGTAATCAGTAATGACTGGGAAATCTTTTGTTGTGTAAAATTCCGTTTGTTGAAGCCCGATGCCTGATTTGAGATTCTTGTTATCCTTGTTATGGATACTTCTAACTGTAACCTTGCTGTAGCCTACCATCGGAGTTGGGAAAAAAGTTTCTGCCAGGGGAAATTCAATATTGTCATGGCTTGTTGGACCCAGGAACTGTTTTTCGGTATATTTTAATACCTCACGAAATGGATTCTCTTCATTACCGATGCCCGGTTCGTAGCTGGCAACACCGCTACTAATAACAATATCCTGGTCGTCAATTTTTGTTGTTGTGGTATAATCATAAGTCTGGCCATAGGTGGATTTATATTGACCTGTCATACGGTCCCAATTGTCCTCGATCGTAATTTGTTTTACACGATAGCCGCCTCCTAATTTTTTGAATGAAGGATTATTCAACCGCGCGAAAGACATAGAGAGTTGAACTTCCTTACATTTTCTATTTTTCTTAAAATTTCTTTCAAATCCAAGTACCGCTTCCCTGAATGCATTCATCATTCCGTATGTGGCTCGCGTCAATTGAACCAATCCGCTGGAACCTCCGACATCATAACCAGGAAAGGCTTTTCCGGGAAGGTGGTCCTTAAGAAACTGCATAATGGTTTCCATAATGGGACTTCCCTGTTTCTTCGTTTCTTCCAGTTCAACATAAAATCGATGAGGATCGCTGGTTACTCCGTAGCTTGCTATCACGCCGTAAATGTTGACCGGCTCATATCCCACTCCAATCATACTTCCAGGATTATCCGGGGGCATCTTCACCCACAACTTTAGAAGTAGTTGCTTCATCCCCTGCAAATACTTTGTTTCAATATCCTCAGGACCGTTTAGTGGATCGGGTGAATCAAAAAATACAAAACGGCGATCAACGAGGGCGGGGTTCTCAAATGTTGCTTGAATTCGCGAGTCATAGTCGTCATAAAGCTGATTATCGGGAGTGCTGGTTGCCTCTTTTCCAAATCCGACAATCTTTGTCATTTGAGCAGCGCGTCTATCCTGAACGTATGCGTAATCATCGGCTTCATAGTCTATGTTGATCACTGCTCCTCCTGGAAGCAGGATCTTTTTGAGATTCCACGCCGAAGCATATGAGTTTGTTTCCGGAACTTTGTCTTGCAGGACGTATGGAAAATCATTGTTTCCCACGCTTTCAGGATTTTGATCGTGGGGCTTATAGTTTCCCCACCGATCGGCTTCGGCTGAGTGGTAACTAGGGTTTTCTGCTGTTTCGGGTTCAGGATATTGAAAAACATATTTGTTCTTGACCTGGTTATCGTTGCCATTGTAACTAAACCATATTGCAACCAATGTTAATTTTCCTTTACGCTGGTTTACGTCTTCAGAACTTCCATTTTCATAAACAGGCTCGTTATTATTTAACGGATAGTTTGGACAGAGATCATATCTGTATTGAAAATGCACCGTTTTGATTGGTCGCGGCGTTGATTCCGAGTTAATGGCCTTCAGGTAATCTGCTTTTGTATAAAGATCGATGCGTTCTAAGCGACGTAATCCGTACTTTGTGGAGGAAGGTCCACCATTTTCATCTTTTACAGATTTTCCATCGCTTCTTTCGTTATCAAATTCGTTGATCCTAAATGTTGCCACCATGGTTTTTGATTCAATTGAATGCAAATACCACAGTTCTTTCTCTCCATAAGTATACAAACCCTTGTCATCTTTTACATCTGTTTTAAGTCCCTCATTGTAAGTGGCGTAATTGGCATCCATCGGAACACGCCATTTATAACCACGCCAGGTGTTAATTGGAAGTTGAAGATTAAAAGGGAGAGTGATCACTTGCGACACGCGGTTTACACGGCTATAATTGAATTTAACTGCAGTACCCAAATCGTCATCCGTAATGCCGTCATCTTTTACATCAACGTAGTCCGGTGATAAGATACCAGTGAGTAAAAAAGAATGTGCATAACCTCCAATTTCTTCCCGTTGATAAAAATGGTCCCGCCCTTTTATGTTAAAAACTGAATTATCTCGTACGTCATCGCCATTCGACGAATTGTCCGGCAAATCATAATGAACCTTCTGCTCATCGGTGGCTTCACCTTGTGTGCTAAAGCTGACTTCCTTTTGTATGATCTGGTAAACAGGCAAGCCATAGACATACCTCCTTCCATCACCTTCCACAACGTCTATTTCAGAGAGGTGATGTCTCTTGCGATAAAACTGTGGATTGTTTACGTCATACCTGTTGATTGCTATCCTGGCGTCTTTTCCCGGACACATGCCAGGGAAGAAAACGTTCTCCGTGTAAGAATAAATTTTTTTATCCAGTCCAATTCTATCCGCCTCCTCCGCCGTAAGGTAGCTGATGACTTGTGTCCGCTTGTCACGCTCAATTCTGGCTGTGCTGAATGTTGCCGCTTTTGTCTCACTGAGTTTTAAATCGCTTCCGAAGATCTGGAAGCCACTTGCTAACGTCGCAGCGGGGGACTTAACATTGACCAGGTACGGTCTGATCAGTTGGTCCCCACCGACGCTGTTGTAATAGTCCTCATCAATGGTTGATTTCTCACCCGGATTTTTAAAATAAAAAGTCTGACTTTTACGACCCTCCGGCTGTTGCTGAAATTTTGCAACCTGTCTTAAAGCATTCAAGGATTTCCATTCACCCACAGTAGTGTACGAGTAAACACCACCTATTGTACCGCCAGCATGCACTACATCACCCAAACCAAGCTCGCCGGAAAGTTTAATGGTTTCTGCTTTTGTTTTCGCATCATGATCCCGTATGTATCCGATATTTGACCGGTAACCTCTGAAACTTCCGCCTGTACCTTCGCCAGAAATTGTAAATACATCGTAGGTGTAGTTAGGAATAGCGATAACGGGTGTTTTATACGTATAGGTTCCATCATTCAAACGATTAAAATCCATTAAGGCATTTTTGTCGTCATTTGCATCCTGGTAGTACATGAATCCATATGCGGGCTTTTCCTGAACAGTGTCTTGGGGCGCGATATAACTTCTTTGAACGTAGGCTGTGAGTGAAGTATTCCAAAAGACTGGTTTTTCTTCTCCGCCAACTTTCAATGAATACCATGCATTGTAATCAGTCATGGGCATTCGGATCGAGGGCGTAAAACTCGACCGCGCAAAATTTATTCCTACCGAGCCCGCAAACGGAGAGCCCTGGTTTAGTTGGTATTGACAATTATTGTCCAGTACTGCTTTGTAATGCGACAGCTGACCGTCGATCTTAAGGTCCGTCATTCCGATCCGTGAATTGTATTCAGCACTGGTTCCCAAACCGTATTTCATTTGTGTTTGCTTGTCGTATTCATAGACTTTGAATCCTGCGTCAAGGGTCATTCCACTTTGGGAATTGATTTCGATCCCACCTGAAAGCCCTATTTTGGGAACTTTAAAATTTTGAACAGTGTCTTTGTGCGTATCCTCATCCAAAACTGTCATTGCAAGCATTTTCTGAATACTAAATTCTCCTTGTATACCAGCTTGCAGACCTAATCCTCTTCTTGTGTTGTGATATATTCCAGCGTTCACTGAAGCACTGAAAGGAGTTCCCATGAATTCAACTCCGAGACCACCTGTAACACCCACCGTCACATCCGGCTTAATCGATTCCACTTTCTTGACGACATCTATCCCGTCAAAGTCGTCGGGCAACCCTCGCATGTTTCTGTCGATAGTGCCCGGGTTAATATTCCATCCAAGGCCTACCCAACTTGCCTCCTGGTCCATGGTTACGCCACCATTATAAAATAAGTTCACAGGGTAACCTCCCACATCCAGTAAGGGAATGTTGTATGAAAAATCACCAGTGAAAAGATTGACCATGTCGTTTGCGCCAACGGATTTGAATCTGCTCATTTCAGGTTGGCCTGGTCCACCGATATTTACACTGTCCGGCTTTTTCTTATCAAGTCGATCTAAAAAATTTGCAGATTTATTTTTTAATGGGATAAATGGACGGTTATCATTAGATGTGTTGAATACTTTGTGAATTTTGCCCGCTGCAGATGTCACTCCACCATAATAACTATTGAGCCTGTTCGTGTTTATTTTATATACTACTGTTGCTGCATGAAGACCTGTAACAACATCTCCATAAAAAAGAAACAATAAAAACCATGCAATTTGTCTTCGATATTTTTGCGTCAACAGTGTTATCATAATGTTGCCTTTCGTTTAGTACAATTCGCAGTTTTAGAAATAATATTTTGGATTGAATTTCATCTGCCACTTTTCTTTCCTCCCATTCACCAGGGTAGCCTGGTAAACGGCAGATTCATCGAGATGTACTCTGCCAATAAATTCGTATTCAAGGAAATTTTGACCCGCTTTAACTTTCAGTTGAAATGACATGGGTCGTGCTGCTTTACGGCTGGTTTGTGAAATTTTATAAACTTCCACATTCACAATTGAATCAGGTAGGGAGTTGAAGTACTCCATTTTCAAGACGCCCTGGTGCAGTATGGTTGGTTCACTATTTTGCCGGCTTAATTTGACAAAAGGAGCTGAAGAAATGATGTTTGAAACAGAATCCGGCATCACAGTAAAAGCCCAGACCTGGGATTTCCCAGCGAAGCGTTCAAGATCGTAAGCAGCCACCTGCCACACATAAGTTTTTCCTTCTTCAAGGTCGGTGAAAGAGGACGGATATGAAATGGAGTTATTGATTGAGTTCATGGTCATCACCGGGATATTTCTTTGCAGAGCTTCTTCTGGCGACTGTTTATCAAGCAATGGCGAGACAATAACTGTGTATGACAAATCATTGAACATTTGCACAGGTGCAGGAGGTATCCAGCTAAGTGCAGGTCGCTTGTCTTTAAGCGTTGAATTGTTTTCGGGAAGTATGAGTTGAGGAGGTGATAAAGGTTCGGCAAATATTTTCACGCATTCGGTCGCAAGAACTTGTTGTTTGGCTGCATCTACCAATTTGTAGCACACCAGATATTCTCCAACGGGTATTGGCTGATTTAGCTGCTGGTCTATGACAAAGCCAACCGTATTCGTTGTATAATTCAGTGGTGCCAGGTCATTGTAGCTTAATCTTTTTATTCCCTGGTTCAATGTAAAAATATTGGAAGTGCTCTCCACCAGGGACTGGGCCGTTATATTATCGGTAATCGAAACGAACAGAGTTGCAGTCAACGAATTTCCGCTCATATTGTTTACCAGGACTGACCACAACTGTTGTTTTAAAATTATTCCGCTGGTCCGCACTTCCGGAATGACGGCAACCTGGGCAAGTACCGATGCTCTCAGTATAATCAGCATAGCGATCATTGCAATTCTCGATTTAAGCCCTATTGCCATATTCTGAATTTTAAAGGTTTTATGATCTGTATCTGGGCTGTTTTTACCGGCACAAAAAATCCCGTCCTTTCAGGCAAGAATGACTTGTCATACAAAAAACTGACAGTTCCTATTTTATTCATCATCCAACCGAATGTCATAGAGTACCCTTTCTTTATTTTTTGATGGAGATAATTCAATTTCAAACTACCACCAAGTCGCAGTTTTGTGCGATAATAAGTGAGGCCGCCTTCTATAGTTGTTAAAGAAGTATTTTGGATCTCCTGCTTTGTATAGTTTGCCGCATAACTAAAATTTTTTCCTCGAGCTGTTACAAATAAATTATAACTCGATTGTGATCCCGCGATTAAGGTGTCAGAGTATTTATTGAAAAATTTATTATAGCTGAATACCGTTTGTATTGGCAGTTTTCCAATTTGGAAATTGTGACTGACTGTTGTATTTAGAATGTAGTAATAGTATTCATATAGCTTGACCTGGTCAAGACAATATAGCTGGCTGCCTGGGTAATAACCTATATTGATGACCGGGAATCTTTTAAGATTGAGTGTTGCTGTGGCAGAAGCAAAAAATGCCTTCGACTTAATATTATTACTAATGCCGGAGGTATTGAAGTCCGTATATTTTAATCCTCCTGTTAAAAATAACTTCCGTTTAAAAACCGGTTGACTAACGGAGGCCGAAAGATTATTCTGTGGATTGAAATACTGAGCCGCATTAAATGATTCGAATTGCTGACCCCAATAACGGTAGTTGACTTGAATATCTGTTTTGGTCTTGGGAATGTAGGCCCTTACCGAACTATTCAAGCCGAGCGTGCGCGTGCTAAATCTTGCAAAAAGATCTTTTAATATTTGTTCGTCTTTACCAGCGGAGTTATTTTGATGAGTAGTTGATTTGGCAATTTCGAAACCAAATTCCAAATTCTTCGACAAATAGAAATTTCTTTCCAGGCTAAGGCCAGCTACCGTCCTTAGTTCGTTCGCGACAGAGCCGTCCTTTGACTTTTTGCCGATAAAGAAATTAATGGCCTGCAAATTCCTTCCATCCGTCTTTCCAATTTTTATACCGAGAACCGAGGGTGTTTTGTGTTGAAATGTATTCCCGCGAAAATTAAATACTTGCCTGAACGCAAAATCATATACCCCTCCCGAGATTACAATAAATTTGTCATCACCGTATTTTACGCTGAGACCATGTAAAAAAATATTGCTTATCGTGAGCTCGGATTGATTTAAAATAAATTTTCCAAGCCGAAGATTTAGTTTCATCAACATGTCGGCCCACTTGTTACTGGGAAAGGAATCCACAGATTTGTTTGTATATTTCTTAACCTGACTCGATGTCTGCAGCTCCGATATCTGTGCATTGACTGAATCCAATGACCGTTGCAGTTGCTTTTTTTCGGCGCCAATACTGTCTTCTATTTTTTTCATCAGGTGCTCTAAAGAGTCCGCTTGTGATCTCAATTTCTTGGTCAGCTGACTTGCTTTACTTGAAGCAAAACTTTTTATTGAATCTTCTACCTTCTTTTCGACGCCTTTTATTAACGATTGGGGGTTAGGTAGGGCATTTGATTGATTTTTCGAATCGCTAAAACCCGGAATAACGGAATTTGGCGTTATGCCGGGTATAGGAGCAGGGATCGCTCTATTTATTGTACTACCTATTTGCTCATCGGCCAGTTTCCGCAGGGACGTCGGACTTTGCAACATTTGCCTGATGGATTGGTATTGCCTGAAAAGGCGTTCATAGTTTGAAACCCATTGCTGCTCCTTTTTCAGGAATTTATTTTTGACAGTATTGGTTATTTTCTCCTGGCTCAGTTGCCTGAAGCCCCTGTCATCGAAATTGAATGTCATCTCGTATCGATCATCATTCTGAAAAGGACTCGTTTTATTGTACCGAAAGCTGATCGAGTAAGGATAGGATTGTTGATAGGTAACGTTCATCCGTAGACTTGCTATATCGGAAGCGGAATTGATAAAGAAAAGATTGTCTGAAGATCCATTTCGTTCGAAGTGCTGGTAGCTTACGTCACCCGAAAATGAAAGCAATTCTTGTTTTTTCTTTATGCTCGTTTGAAGATGGGAGGGTAATGACTTGGTAGGTACTGTCTCAAAAAAAGCAATGAAGATGGGACTTGTAAGCTTACAGGTAAGCCATTTTGGGTGGAAATTGCGCAATGTGTCCATCTGTTGGGATAGGAGCTTGCCGGAGTACATAAACTGTATCAGGATGATCACTATAATAGATTTTGTTGCCTTCATGCGGCTTACGGCTATTTTAACTTTCCACTTCAGTACTGCGCAGGAAGATCATAATCATCATCTAAATCAGGATCCGAATTGGCTATCCTGGGATCAAAATGATCATCCGAGAGCAGTATCAGCGATAAAAACAGGAAATGTTTTTTAGGTTCCACATCTTTATACCGAAACCTAAAGTAGAAAAAACGAAAAGTGCTTGTGAAGAAAGTTCACCAAGATGCGCAATAAAGGAATGAATGTTCTTTTTGACTTCACTAACCTTACACCAATTATCCGATCGAATCATGAATAATATCACTTAAATGACCATTATCATGAGCATGTTCTTGCTTTAGCTCGCTGGATAAAATGATTACGCGGTTTTGAAGGATCCCTCTGTGTTGCTTGCCGATGGGAAATATTTTGTCCCCGATGTATACCACCTCGCTGTCGAAGTGGGTTGTGTAATTTAATGAGACAATATAAGAGCGATGAATGCGACAAAACTGGTTTGCAGGCAAAATTTGTTCGACTGAACACATTGAAGTGAGAATCAAATACGCTTTTTTTAATGTGACGATGCGAACATATTTCTTGACGGCTTCGGCATACATGATCTCAGAGAAGGAGATCTTTGAAAACTTTTTATCAAGTTTTACGAATAAATAATCTTGCATAGGAAAAAAGTTAAGTTTAACCTTGCTCAATAGAATAGATCCAAATAAGGCGGATTTGGAAATAAATTGAAAAACTTACTTAAAAGAGAGTCGTTAGCAACTGCAAGAAGATCAAACGTGGTGTCAGTCGTCCTTAAAATTTCCTGCAAAGAATAGTGTGTTGCGTGGATGAATGGCTTGCACTTCCATAAGTGATAAAGTTTGATCAGTTAAAAAATTAGTTTTGGTTTTCTAGGGGAGAAAAATAGAAATGGGGATTAAACATAAAAACAATAATTCAAAAAAAAAAGCATTAGTGATATATTTTTATTTTGCCAGTAAGTAAAATCTATTATTTATTACCGCTTTTTTAAATGCGTTTTGGGCATTCAGCTTCTACCCCGGATAAAGTGTCGGTCTGAAATTATTTAATAGTTCGTTCTTCATTTTTTGTTGTTCATTACTCCGATTGATTAGTTCGTGTATTTTTTGTAAAGCCGGCACTGTAATGATATACATTGTACTGTCGTCAATACTTATTTGTCGTTAAGGAGCATGTATTGCGGCAAACCACGGTGATTAAACATCTCGATATGAAAAAAATTTCAGTCTTCGCTATTTCATGTCTCATTGGCTTTTCTGCATTCACACAATTCACTTATAAGATCAAGGCCGATAGCCTTCTCCTTACGAAAGATACCTGCAATGCAGAGCTTATCATTGAAAACGGCACAAGGAATGTTAAGGGTTTTTTATATAATACCGGGAATGGCAGAACTGTATTTACGAGCGGATTAGTTAAACTTACGGACAGTACATATCTAATTGGGAGTGATACATTGAACATGCATGGAAGTTCAGTGACCAGTAATCTGCAAAGTGTTTTGAACATTGGTAACTCATTTACTAATTCTTCCCTTTCAGCAGGGATTTCTGGCACGAATTCAAATAACGGCGATGGGATAAACATTATTAATAGTTACGCCTTAGGGTCTGGCAGTGCTATTAGCGTGACTAATTCTGGCTCCGGATATGCTTTAAGGGTTCTCCACTCAGGAGCTGGGGACGCGATTTCTATCAACCATAGTGGGTCAGGGCGAGCAATTTACATTAGCCCGACTAATGTAAGCGGCGGTACAGCTATTGATATTGACTATAATAACGGTTCCTCTTTTATTCCATTTAGATTGCGTAAAGACGGAGTAGACAGGCTCGATATAAGTAAAGAAGGATATTTCGAGATGATTGAGCAATCTGCACCATCTTCCCCCGCAACGAACTACGGAAGGCTTTATTCTAAATCAGATGGTAAAATTTATTATAAAAACAGTGCAGGAACCGAGTATGACTTAACATTTTCGGGTGCAGGTGGTACTGTTACAAGTGTTGCAACTTCTTCTCCCCTCACCGGAGGTATTATTACAGGCGCGGGCACAATTGGAATAAACGATGCAGCCGCTGATGGAACCACCAAAGGCGCTGCTTCATTTGCCGGAAATGATTTTAATGCTTCATCAGGAAATATTACAATCGACTATACAAATGGACAAAAGGCATCTTCATCGATTCCGGGTTTTGCTACTTCGAATCAAACTACAGGAACAATAGGGTTGACTGTGGATGGACAAGGCGCAACTGTTTCGACAGGTAGTAAAGGATTTGTAACCATTCCCTACAACTGCATTATTGCAAACTGGTATGTAAGTGCAAGCTCAAGCGGATCCATCCAGTTCGATATAAAACGTTCGGGAACTTCAATTGTTGGCAGCGGCAACAAACCTTTATTATCCTCTGCGCAAAATGGCAATGCGGCGGCAAGCGGATGGACATCTGTCTCAGTAAGTGAAGGAGATGTTCTTGAATGGGTGATCGATTCGGCTACAACTATTACTAATGCAACAGTAGTCTTGAAAGTGTATAAATGAAAAATAAGACATAGCATGAACCGGATTTTGCTGACTCTCACAATATTGATTGCTTGCCAGTACGTAAATGCGCAAAACATCCTTACCTTAAATGGCTATGTTCCGGAATCAGAATTACATGCAGGTGACCAGGTAATAGGATATGATAATGATCAGATCGTTATCAACACAGTTCTTGAGAGAAGATTAATGACAAAAGAATTTTATTCTCAGCAAAATGAAAGCTTCGATTACTTCATCATTAACGATAAGTATAAATTTTTTGCAGGACAAAGTATTTACGCGAATGATAACGTTATACATGTTTCAGAATTAAAAACCGGAGACGAGATCTACGATGAACACAATAAAAAAATTTCAGTTACAAAGATCCAACCCAGAGAAAATGAATATAGATGGTTCAGATTTATTGTTTCCGGAAATCATTCATACATTAATAATGGGATTTTGGTGCATAATGCATCCCGTTTTTGGAAGGGAGGAGGTTCCTCCCAAAACTGGGGTGCAACTTCAAACACGAATTGGAGCGCAACAAGCGGGGGCAGTAATAATGCGAGCGTACCAACATCATCTGATGATGTAAATTTTGATGCCAATGGCAATAGTAATTCAACAACCGGTTCTTCATTTACCATTTTATCTCTAACCATAACATCGGGTTACACATCTACATTGACGTTCAATACCGCTATTCTAACAGTGGCAGGTAATGTAACGCTCGGCGCCAATATGACCATAGCTGGTACCGGTGCCTTGGGAATTTCTGCAACTTCGACGATAACAAGCAATGGAAAAACATGGCCCAATGCCATGACATTTACGGGCGCCGGCGCTGTTAAAACCATCGTTGGCAACCTGGTGTTGAATGGACTCCTTACCATTACAACAAACGCCCAGGTCATCAATCACAATGCCTCGGAAACTCTTACTTGTGGAGGTCTAAGCACAACTGCAGCTTGTTCCGGTACGTGTGACCTGATAATGAATGCTGGTACCTGGTCCGGAAGTGTGGCTGTACAAAATAATTTAACACTCACCGGCACAATTACGGTCACCAATGCATTTTACAACACAGGCACTCTTACAAATTCAGGCGCAACTGTAACAGCTACCGGTACTCTTACATTGGCTACTGCGGCGATTTTAAACACCTCCGGCATAACATGGAATAATGTAACATGTCCAACTAATAATAGCACTATTACACTGAACTCAGCATTAACTTGTGCAGGCACTCTCTTGATATCGGGAATCAATGTAACGTTTGCCGGCAGCGCCGCATTTTCAGTGAATGCACTCAGCGCAACCCAAACACAAGCCAGCGTTATAACTTTAGTGCATGGCTTGACTTATACTGTTACAAATTCTCTATCATGCAATTTATCCAGAACAGGCTCGATTGTTTCTTTTACTTCCGATGACGCAACAATCAAGGCGATCCTGACCTTGCAGCCTGGCGCCAGTTGCAACGTGTTGGCAGCTTTCACAAGAATAGATGCAAGTAATGGAAGAACCATCAATACATTCAATGGCACAGTAACTAACTGTATAAATATAAATTCATTTGGAGCCACGAAAACGATATCGCAAGCCTTTATTCAATAACAAGTGTTCCTATCAATAATGCAATCGTGAAAAAATATAAAAATAGATCGAACCGAATTTTTTTCGCTTTGATGATCTTGATCACCTTCGACTGTGCAGAGGCGCAAAACATCCTTACGTTAAACGGATATGTTCCGGAGTCTGAATTAAAAGTTGGCGATAAAGTTATTGGCTATGACAACGGTCGAATGGTCGTGAACACCATCGAGGAAAAAAGATTGATGATGAAAGAATTTTACTCGCAACAAAATGAGGGTTTTGTTTTTTACATTATCAACAACCGGTATAAATTTTTTTCAGGACAAAGCATTTATGCAAATGGTAATGTTATCCATGTTTCAGAATTGAAAAGTGGGGATGAGATTTATGACGATCATCATAATAAAATGACAGTTGCGAAGATCACACGTAAACAAAAAGAAAATAAATGGCTCAGATTTATTATTTCCGGTAATCACTCCTATTTCAATGACGGCATTTTGGTTCATAATGCTTCAAGATTTTGGGTTGGAGGTGGAGGGTCTCCAAACTGGAACAAAACCAGCAATACTAACTGGAGTGCAACAAGCGGTGGAAGTAATAATGCTTCGGTACCCACCAGCGCCGATGACGTTACTTTCGATGGCGCCGGTACAAATGGAAATACGGCATCAACTGTGTCTGCTGCCATTACTGTCCTTTCTCTGACCTTTTCATCGGGCTATACAAATACAGTCACCATAAATACGACAGTAGCCTTGACGATTGCAGGGAATTTTACTGACAACAGCGCACATAGCTGGACTGTAAACGGCACCGGTTCAATGACTATATCAGCTGCAAGCACGATAACCAGTAATGGCAAGACATTTCCCGGACCAGTAGCATTTAGCGGTAATAATACAAAAACATTATCAGGTAATTGGACGATCACAGGGACACTTACTTCCAGTACCAATACAACAACTGTTAATAAAACGACAAGTGAAGTGTTAACCTGTGGAGGGTTGACTGTAACAGGTGG
>JADMIO010806545.1_pt1 | contig 20171 bp, 12 predicted proteins | sample 8958161 | NCBI WGS metagenome assembly JADMIO01 (sample SAMN16585339, study PRJNA669376) | soil metagenome | isolation source: Crop rotation soil | place: USA: Cullars Rotation, Alabama | collected 2011 | reverse complement strand
AGCGGCACCGCGGCGGTCATGTTCTTCCACTCCGGCACGAACCTGGAAATCGGGTCCTGCAGCCGCACCTTGCCTTCCTCCATCATCATCAGAACCGAGACGCCGACGATCGGCTTGGTCATCGACATGATGCGGAAGATGCCGTCCTTGGCCATCGGCTTCTTCGCGTCGACGTCCATCACGCCGTAGGCCTCGTGGTGCGCGACGCGGCCATTGCGCGCTATCAGCGTCACCGCGCCCGAGAAGCTGCCGGCGGTGATGTGCCGCTGCACGAGCTCGGCGACGTGCTTCAGCCGATCGGTCGAGAGGCCGACGTCCTCCGGTTTCGCCGTCGGGGCAGCCGCGGTGAGCGGCCACACCAGCGCCAGACAGCCGAGGACGACGAGCGCCAGCCACGTGAGTCGAACGGTTCGCAACATGCGGTGTCTCCTTCGCCGCGCATTCTAGCCGTGATGGGCAGCCGTGGAGAGCCTTATTCCCGTGGGATCGCGCTGCGGCGCGGAAGGCCGTGCGACGGCCTCGCCAGCAAATATCCCGAGCCGCGGCATCAATACCGCACTACGATCGCCACATCGCTCGAGCACAACTCGATCGCGTAGCGGCGGGTCTACCCGGCCGGCGGCGGCGGCGCACTCACCAGAACTGGGGATTTCGCAGCCGCGTCAGTTGGATAGACTCCGCCGACAATCGCGGAGGACACATGCACGTTTTCCGATCACTGCTGTTCGCGCTCGTCATCCTGGCTGCTCTGCCGCTTTCGGCCCGCGCGCAAGCCGCCATCACCGGCACCGTCAGGGACTCCTCTGGCGCCGTCCTGCCGGGCGTTACGGTCGAAGCGGCGAGCCCCGCGCTCATCGAGAAGGTGCGGTCCGCGGTCAGCGACGGAACCGGTCAATACCGGATTGTCGACCTGCGCCCCGGCACGTATTCCCTGACGTTCGCGCTGCAGGGATTCACCACGGTCAAACGCGACGGCGTCGAGCTCACCGGCACCTTCACCGCATCGATCAACGCGGAGTTGCGGGTCGGCGGCGTGGCCGAGACGATTACCGTCTCCGGCGAGACGCCGGTCGTCGACGTCGCGAGCACGAAGCGTCAGACCACGCTGCCCAGCGAGCTGCTGACGACCGCCCCGACGGCGCGGTCGTGGGCGGCGCTGACGGCACAGATCCCGACGATGACGACGTCGGGCGGCAACAATCAGGATATCCAGATTACACCGCAGATGATTGTGTTTGGCGGCGCCGGCGGCCGCGGCGGCGAAGGGCGGCTCATGGCCGACGGCATCTCGATCGGCTCGACGATTGGCGGCGGCGGGTCGACCGCCTACATCTTCGACATCTCGAACGCCGAGGAGGTCGTCACGACGAACTCGGGCGGCCTTGGCGAGAGCGAGGTGAACGGGCCGTCGCTGAACGTCGTGCCGCGGACCGGCGGCAACAGCTTCAGAGGGCAGGCGTATCTGTCGGGCGTGCCGCGCGGGTGGGTCGGCACCAATTACTCGGACGAGCTCAAGGCGGCCGGCCTCCGGACGCCGGGCGCGCTGATCAAGCAATGGGACTTCGATACCGGGTTCGGCGGCCCTCTCAAAAGAGACAGGCTGTGGTACTTCATCACGCTGCGCGACGAGGGGCAGCATCGGACCATTCCCGGCATCTATCCGAACCTGAACGCCGGCGATCCGACGAAGTATCTCTACGTGCCGGACACGACAAAGGAAGCGCGCGGCGCCGAGAGCTGGCAGCTCGCCAGCGGGCGCGTGACCTGGCAGGCGTCGCCGCGCAACAAGTTCAACTTCTCGTGGAACGAGCAGATCCCGTGCAACGGCGCCGCATTCAAGGGCGCCGACGGCTGCCGCACGCAGCCGGATGACGGCGCGGTGATCGGCGTGCTCGGCGTCGGCGGGCTCTCGGCGACCACCTCCCCCGAAACGTCCGGTTATCTGCACGGGACCGGCGGGCGATCGCAGCAGTTCACCTGGACGTCGCCGATCACGAACAAGTTCCTCGCCGATTTCAGGTACGGCGACATGCTCGCGCGCTGGGGGCCGTACGACATGCCGGGCAACCCGACGCGTAACCTCGCCCGGGTCACCGAGCAGTGCGCCGCCGGCTGCGCCGCCAACGGCGGCATCGCCGGCCTGGTCTATCGCTCGGCGAACTGGCAGAGCAACTGGGCCGGGGTGCACAATTTCCGCGCCTCGCTCTCTCACGTGACCGGCGCGCACAGCCGCAAGTTCGGCTACATCGGCACGCTCTTCATCGACGACCGCAACACGTTCGGCAACAGCCTGAATCTGACGTATCGCGTCAACAACGGCGTCCCGAACGGCGTCACCGAAACGGCGCTGCCGATGGAGCTGCACCAGCGGACCGCCTACTCGGCGTTCTTCGCGCAGGAGCAGTGGACGATTCACCGGATGACGCTGCAGGGGGCGCTGCGGTTCGACCGCTCGTGGAGCTACTTCACGCCGCAGACGCTGCCGGCCTCCAACTATCTGCCGTTCACGGTGAGCTATCCCGAGACGGAAGGCGTCCGGGGCTACAAGGATCTGACGCCGCGCCTCGGCGTCGCCTATGACTTGTTCGGCAACGCCAAGACCGCGGTCAAAGTGAACGTCGGGAAGTACCTCGAGGCGTCGAGCAACGGCGTCGGCTTCTACTCGACGACCAACCCGATCAGCCGCCTGACGACGACCTCCGGCCTGAGAACCTGGAGCGACGTCAACGGCAACTTCATCCCCGACTGCGATCTGCTGAACATGTCGCCGAACCAGGAATGCGGCCAGGGCAGCACGCTGTTCGGCAAGGAAGTCTTCACCAGCAACGTCGATCCGGCGGCGATGGGCGGATGGCGCGTGCGGCCGAGCGACTGGGGCCTGACCGCGTCGGTGCAGCAGCAGGTGCTGCCGCGCGTCTCGGTGGAAGTGGGCTACACCCGCCGCTGGCTGCAGCACTTCGTCGTCACCGACAACCTGGTCGTGACGGCGGCCGACTTCGGGCAGTTCAGCGTGACGGCGCCGTCCGACAGCCGCCTGCCGGGCGGCGGCGGCTACGTCGTTCCGAGCCTTTACGACGTCAACCTCGCGTTCGGCGGCCAGTCGAACACGCTCGCCACGTTCAACGATCTGCTGCCGTCGCAGCCGCAGCAATACCAGCGCTACAGCGGCGTGACGCTCGACGTCAGCGCCAGGCCGCGCACCGGGCTGCTGTTCCAGGGCGGGATCAATACGGGAAAGACGGTGACCGACAACTGTGCGGTGCGGGCGCTGCTGCCGGAAGTCGGGCCGCTCAACCCGTATTGCCACAACGAGCCGGGTTACATCACCCGCTGGACGGGGTTGATGTCTTATACGATTCCGCGGCTCGATGTGACCGTCAGCGGCACCGTCAGAAGCGATCAGGGCGCGCCGCTGCAGGCCAACTGGTCGGCGCCGCTGTCGGCCATCGTGCCGTCGCTCGGGCGCGTGCTGTCGGCGAACCAGCAGTTCGCGGCGGTGAACCTGATCACGCCGGGCGACGTGTGGGGCGATCGCGTCAACGAGCTCGACCTCCGCATCGGCAAGCTCCTCAGGTTCGGGCGGACGCGCACCAACATCGGCTTCGATCTCTACAACGTCCTCAATTCGGCGGCGATCCTGACTTACAACCAGGCATTCGTCCCCAACGGGCCGTGGCTGGCGCCGCTGTCGGTGCTGACGCCGAGGTTTGCTAAGATCGGCGCGCAAATCAGCTTCTGATGGCCGAACGTGTCACGACGCTCCACGCGCAAACCGCTGCGGCCGCAGAGTCGGATCGGATGACTCGCTCTGCGGCCGTCGCGAGCGCGGCGGGCCGCGTCGTTCTCCGATCGATCGCGATCGCCGTCGCCGTCGCCGTGCTGGGCGGTCAGCCGGCGGCGGCGCCGCGATACAAGACGCCGCGCACGCCGTGGGGCGACCCCGACCTGCAAGGCTTGTGGACGAACCAGACATCGACGCCGCTCGAGCGCCCCGACGCGCTGAAGGATCGCGACACGCTGACGCAGGAGGAAGCGGAACAGCGCGAAGCGGAGGCGCGCGCCAGCGCCGATCGGCCGCCGCGCGCCGGCGATCCCGGCACCTACAACGCGGTCTGGCGCGATCCGGGCAAGGCGCTGACGCGAACCTCGCTAGTCGTCGATCCGCCCGACGGCCGCGTGCCGGCGCTCACGGCCGGCGGCCAGGCGCGAATCGCCGCCCGCAGCGCGACGGCGCGCGTGCGGCAGGACGCCTTTCCGTGGGAACCTTATGGCGCGTGGACGCGCTGCATCACGCGCGGCGTGATCAAGATCGGCAGCTTCTACAGCAGCAGCCACCAGATCATCCAGGCCCCCGGCTACGTCGTCATCGTGCAGGAGTTGATTCACGAAGCGCGGATCGTGCCGCTTGGCGCCCAGCCGCACATCGCGCCGGCGATCCGGCAGTGGATGGGCGACGCGCGCGGCCGGTGGGAAGGCGAGACGCTCGTCGTCGAAACGACCAACTTCAACGATCTGAATCCATACCGCGGGTCCGGCGATACGATGCGGCTCGTCGAACGGTTCACGCGCACCGCACCGGACGCGATCGATTACCAGTTCACCGTCGACGATCCGACGATCTTCACGCGCCCGTGGACCGTCTCGATGCCGATGGCGCCGGGCGGCCCGGTGTTCGAATACGCCTGCCACGAAGGGAACTACGCGATGGGAAATATGCTGGCCGGCAATCTCGACGCGCAACAACCGCGATGAGGCGTGCGGGGCGAACCGGGACGCGAATCGGCGGCACGCACAGTCTGAAATTCGCGGCTCTCTCCGGCCTCTGCGGTAATCCTTGTGACACGCCGATGAAACGAAGCCTTCTCTCTTTGACCTTCATCCTCGCGCTGTGCGGCCCTGCCGCCGCCCAGAACGGCGCCGAGGTCTACCGCGCGAACTGTTCGTCCTGCCACGGCGCGGCGGAGGGCCCGGCGCCGGCGAACGCGCCGGGCGCCGCGGCGCTGCGGCAGTTCTCGCCGGAAGCCATTCTCAACGCGCTGCTGAACGGCAAGATGCGCATCCAGGGGACGCCGCTCAGCGACGCCGATCGGCGGGCGGTGGCGGAATATCTTGGCGGGAGGATGCTGCGCGTGACGCCGCCGGACGCGTCTGTCGTGAAGTGCAGCGCGGCGCCGCCATTTCGCGGCACCGGCGCGGCGAGCGATTGGAACGGATGGGGCAACGGTCTCGAGAACGCGCGCTTCGCCAAGAGCGGCGGCCTGAGCGCCGGCGACCTGCCGAAATTGACGTTGAAGTGGGCGTTCGGCTATGCCGACGTCACGTCGGCGCGCGCGCAGCCCGCCCTCGTCGGCAACCGGCTGTTCATCGCCAGCGACCGCGGCGACGTGCACGCCCTCGACCCGCGAAGCGGATGCGCTTACTGGTCGTTTCGCGCCGAAGCCACGGTCCGCACGGCGCTTCTCGTCGCGCCCTATCGCACGCCGGCCGGCGGCAGCGGCTGGGCCGTGTTCTTCGGCGACCTGAGAGCCAACGCCTACGCGGTCGATGCCACGAGCGGGCGCCAGATCTGGATGCGCAAGATCGATGAGCATCCATACGCGGCGGTGACCGGCACGCTCACGTATTTCGACGGCCGTGTCTTCGTGCCGATTCAGGGGCTCAACGAGGAAGTTCAGGGCGGGCGGCCGCAGTACGAATGCTGCACGTTCCGCGGCAGCGTCTCGTCGCTCGACGCGGGCACGGGCGCGGTCGTCTGGAAGACGTATACGGTGGGCGAGCGGCAGCCTCGCGGCAAGAATTCCGCGGGCACGCCGCAATGGGGGCCGGCCGGCGGCGGCATCTGGTCGGCGCCGACGATCGATGTCCGGCGCAGCGTTCTGTATGTCGGCACCGGCAACGGCTACGCCGATCCCGCTCAGCCGATGACCGACGCGATCGTCGCGCTCGACATCAAGACAGGCAAGGTGCGCTGGTTCCACCAGCTCATCCCGAACGATACGTGGGCGCTCGGCTGCCGCGCGAAAAATCCGGACAACCCGAACTGCCCGGAGACGCTCGGGCCGGACTTCGACTTCTCGGCGTCGCCGGCGCTCGTGAAAAGCGCCGGACGCGAGCTGCTCGTGCTGCCGCAGAAGTCGGGCGTGATCTATGCGCTCGATCCCGACAAGCAGGGCGCGGTTGTGTGGCAGTACAAATTCGGCCCGGGCAGCGGCCGCGGCGGGCAATGGGGCAGCGCGACCGACGGACGCCACGTCTATGTCGGCGTCAACGGCAACGGCGCCGCGGCGGGCGGCATCGTCGCCCTCGATCTGACGACCGGCGAACCGGTCTGGCAGCGGCCGGCGGAGGCGGCGCTTTGCGGCACACCCGGCCGCGATTGCAACGTCGCGCAAGGCGCGGCGGTGACCGCGATCCCGGGCGCGGTGCTATCGGGTTCGGGTGACGGTGGCCTGCGCGCCTATGCGGCCGAAGACGGCCGGCTGCTGTGGCAGTTCGACACGAATCGCGAATTCACGACCGTCAACGGCGTCAAGGCCCGCGGCGGCAGCATCGACGGACCGGGCGCGGTGGTTGCCGGCGGTCTGCTGTTCGTGAACTCCGGCTACGGTGGTATCGTCGGCCGTCCGGGCAACGTGCTGCTGGTGTTCGGCGCCGACTGAGCCGGCGCCTTCGGTGACGAACGACGATCAACGCGGAGCCCGCTGAGCTCACAGCGTTGGTTGGTTTTCTGCGGTCTCTGCGAGCTCTGCGTTCAACGTCGTGGCACGTGTCAGCATGACGATGGCGGATGTGCAGGCGGTTAAGGAAGGGGGACACGTGACTTCGCGCATCGGACGGCGGGCGGTGTTGCGGGGAGCGTTGGCAGCAACGGGCGCGTGGGGACTGGATGCGGCGGTCCCGCAGATCGCATTCGCGCAGCGCGGCGCCCGCGGCGCCGGCGCCGCGTCGATCGACAGCACGCTGACCCTCGCAAAGTTCCTCAACAACACGGCTTACGGCACACTGCCAGCCAAGGCGATCGAGCACGCCAAGATGATCCTCGCGAGCACCTTCGCGAGCGCCGCCGCCGGATCGGCGATCGACTCCGCCAGAATCATCAAGCAGCTCGCCAAGGACCAGGGCGGCAAGCAGGAGGCGACGATCTGGTTCGACGGCACGAAGATTCCGGCGGTTGAGGCGGCGCGCGTCAACGCGATTCTGAGCGACGCGGCGGCGTCCGACGACAGCGACATCCGCAACACCGCGCACGAGGGAACGACGCTGGCGGCGGCAGGGCTCGCCATCGGCGAGCGCACGGGCGCCTCGGGGCAGGATCTGCTGGGCGCGATGATCGTCGGGTACGAAGCGGCCGGCCGCATCGGCGAGTCGCGCAACGGCGGCCGCGGCGGCGTGCACGCGTCGCAGATTGTGGCGTTCGGCGGCGCCGTGGCGGCGGCGAAGCTCCTGAAGCTGACCGACGAGCAGATGGCGCAGGCGCTCGGGATCGTCGCGATCACGATGGGCGGCATCGCCACGGGCACGAACTCGTGGGCGCGCGAATACATGGGCGCCAACGCAGCCGCCTGCGGCGTCAACGCGGCGCTGGCCGCCGGCCGCGGCTACACGGTCAACGAGGACATGCTCGGCAGCCGCGGCGGCTTCGTGGACGTGTTCGGCGGCGGCGCGAAGACCGTCGATCGGCTCACCGCCGATCTCGGCACGGAATGGGACATCGTCGACTTCCTGGCGATCAAGCTGTGGCCGGGCGCGCATCCGTTCTCCGGCACGGTGGAAGCAGCCATGAACGCGGCGCGCGAGGCGAACGTCGCGCCGGACGCGGTCGCCAGGATTCTGGTGGCCGGCCAGAACCGCACCGGCATTCAAGGCACGCGCCGGCCGGCGAATCTCGCCGAAGCGATCCACAGCCTGTCCTACTATGTCGCCGCCGCCGTGGCCGACAAGGACTTCACCTGGGCGCACGCCAGCGAATCGAAGTACTCGGATCCGCGGATCCTGAAGCTGATGGATCTGGTGGACGTCGATCCGGCGCCGCCGCCGGTCAAATACATGTGGAGCTGGGGCGGCACGGTGACCATCGTGACGAAAGACGGCCGGCGGTTCACCAGCACCGTCGACGCGCCGCGCGGGTCCGGACCGCGCGGCATCGCATGGAGCGACGTCGAAGCGAAGTACCGCGCGCTGATGCCCGAGTCGAAGCTGGCGGCCCGCCGCGTCGACGAAGCGCTCACGCTGATACACGGCTTCGAACGCGTGAAGAACGTCTCGGAGCTGACCCGCCTGGTCGCAGGACGGTGAGCGCCAGGCAGGGCGTCGGGGGAAAGAGGAAGCTATGAAGAATCTCGTCATTGGCGCGGCATTCTCCTGCCTGCTGGCCGGAGCCATCGCGCTGGCGCAAACCGGACAGACCCGCCCGAATGATGGCGACTGGCCGATGTTCAGCCACGACTTCGGCGGCACCCGGTTTTCGCCGCTGACCGACATCACGCCCGACAACGCGAGCCGGCTCGCACAGGCGTGGTCGGTCCAGCTCACGCAGCCCCCGCCGGCCCGCGGCGGCGGCGGTCGTGGTGCCCGCGCCGGCGGCGCCCCGGCCGCGGGCGGCGAAGAAGGCGAAGCGGCCGGCAGCAATCCCGAAGCGACGCCGATCGTCGTGAACGGCGTGATGTATCTGCCGGCGCGCGGCAACCAGGTGCTGGCCCTCGACGGCGACAGCGGCAAGGAGATCTGGCGCTACCAGATGCCGCCGACGATCACGACGACGGCACGAGGCGTCGCCTACTGGCCTGGCGAAGGCAGCATCGCGCCGCGGATCATCCTCACCGCCGGACCGCGGCTGCTCGCGCTCGACGCGGCGACCGGCCAGCCGGCCGCCGGGTTCGGCCGCAACGGGATGATCGAGATTCAGGTGCCGTGGAACGGCGTGCCGATGATCTACAAGCACGTCGCCGTCCTCGGGACCTACCCCGGCGAGGTGCCCCTCGGCCCAACCGGCGATACGCGCGCCTTCGACCTGCGCACCGGCAAGAAGTTGTGGCAGTTCCAGAACGTGCCGCTGCCGGGTCAGGTCGGCCACGAGACGTGGCTCGATTACGGCTGGCGCGATCGATCGGGCACGAATGTCTGGGCGTTCTACATGACGCTCGATGCCGAGCGCGGCATCCTCTACATGCCGGTCTCAGCGCCGGCGGCAAATTACTGGGGCGGCGATCGCCCCGGCGCAAACCTCTTCGCCAACTCGATCGTCGCGGTGGATGCGGAGACGGGGAAATACCGCTGGCATTTCCAGACGGTGCATCACGATATATGGGATTTCGACATGCCGGCGCCGCCGGTGCTGGTCGACATCACCCAGAACGGCCGCAAAGTGCCGGCGCTCGCCTCGATCGGCAAGTCCGGCTACATGTTCATCCTCAACCGCGTCACCGGCAAACCGATCTTCGGCGTCGAGGAGCGCAAGGTGCCGAAAGGCGACGTCCCGGACGAGTGGTACTCGCCGACGCAGCCGTTTCCGGTCAAGCCGGCGCGATCGTTCGGACGCGTCGAGTTCGACAAGGAGCGCGACATGGTGCGGCCGGAAGACACGTCGCCGCAGCACGCGGCCGAGTGCCAGGCGTTGTGGGACAAGAGCGGCGGCTTCGCGAATTCCGGCCCGTTCACACCCTTCGTGTTCCACGAGGACGGCGCGCCGCCGCGCAGCAGCGTGCAGTTTCCCGGCGCCTCGGGCGGCGTGAACTGGGGCGGCCCCGCCGCCGATCCGCGTTCCGGCCTCGTCTTCATCAACGCGCACGACAGCTCGCTCGTCGGCTGGCTCGAGCGGAAGAAGCCGGGCCTGAACTACGGCCGCAACACCGAAGGATCGACGCAGCCGTACGATCGCGGCAGCGTCAACGGCCCCGGTCCATATTTCAACTTCACCGCGCCATATAAGGATGAGACCGGCCGCACCGTCTCGACATTGCCGTGCTGGCGCCCGCCATGGGCGCATCTCGTCGCCGTGAACGCGAACACGGGCGATGTCGCCTGGGAAGTGCCGCTCGGCCTGAGCGAGGCGCTGCCCGAAGCGAAACGTCTCACCGGCAACAGCGGCAGCGCCGGCCCGAGCGTCACGGCCGGCGGCCTCGTCTTCGTCGGCGCCACCGCCGATCGCCGGCTGCGCGCCTTCGACGCGAAAACCGGCAAGGAGCTCTGGTCGGTCAGGCTTGCGGGACAGGTGAACGCGAACCCGCTGATCTATCGCGGCCGCAGCGGCAAGGAGTTCGTCGCGACGATTGCGACGGATACGCTGGTCGCCTTCGCGCTGCCGTGAGCTCGCGCGGCGCTGCAGCAAATTCCAATTGCGTGTCGTGACGAAAACCGCAGAGGCCGCAGAGAACGCCGGGAATTCCTGACTCTGCGTGCTCGGCGCACTCGGCGGTTTGCGTCACGCTTTCGGAACGCGCTAGACGCGGTCCCAATCGAACTTCGACGGCGCCCCGGTGCCGTATACCTTCAGGGCGCCGGACGGCCCGACGGCGTTCGGACGGCTGAACACCCAGTTCTGCCACGCGGACAGGCGGCCGAACACCCGCGTGCTTTGCGTCTCGTCCGGCGGGAAGCGCAGGTTCGCTTCCATGCCGGTCAACGCGTCGGGAGAAAGCGCCGTTCTCGTTTCGATCGCCTGCCGCACTTCATCGTCCCAATCGAGCGCATCTGGAATCTCGGTGACCAGGCCGAGCTCGTAGGCAGCGGGGCCGTCGAGCGGCTCGCCGATCCTGCCTGCCGCCGCCGTCGCCTGTTCGGGCGACAGGCGGCGCGCCTCGAGGCGTGACAAACCGGCGACGCCGGGAACCGCGCCGAAATTCATCGCCGACAGCGTCACGGACGTCGGCGGCGAGTCGGCATCGTTGTCGCGCATATACGCGCGGTCGGCTGCCAGCAGCAGTTCGAGCAGCGTGCCGGCAAAGCACGAGGCCGGCGTCACCAGCGCGTACATCGATCGCGACGACACGTCGAGCCGCGCCAGCGTCCGCCGCAGCATGCCGAGCACTTCGCGAACGAACCAGTGCGGCTGGTGGTCGAGGAGGAACCGATCGACGGCGAGCACGGCCTGCGGATCGCCGCGCGTGTCGAGCAGCCACAACCCGAGCGTAGGTTCGTTCGTGCGCAGGTGGAGCACGGCGTCGTCGAGCTCGCGCGCCATCGCCAGCGGCCACCAGTCAGCGCCCCGGGCGAGCGCGGCCTCGACGGTGAGCGGTTCCGTGTCGCCCGGCGCCGTCACCGTGATCGTGGCGGTGCGGCGCTCGCGCTCCATCTGCACGTGCACGTGGCGGTAGCGAACCTCGGTCGCGTCGAGCGCGCGTTCGAGCGGGGTCAGCATGATGCCGGTTGCGATTTCCGGCCGATCGCTCGTTCGCGCCAGCTCCTGTGCCCGCTCTGCGACTCGCGCGGCGAAGTCCTGCGTCCGCACCACGGCATCGACCAGCCGCCAGTCGACGGCGCGCTGCCCGCGCACGCCGTCCGGCGTGGTGCAGAAGACGTCGGCGCGATCGCGGCGCACCCGCCGTTTATCGATGAGGCGCGTCAGTCCGCCGGTGCCGGGCAGCACGCCGAGCAGCGACACCTCCGGCAGGCTGACGCTCGATGACCGGTCGTCGACCAGGATGATTTCGTCGCAGGCGAGCGCCAGCTCGTAGCCGCCGCCGGCCGTGATGCCGTTGCAGGCGGCGAGGAACTTCAGACCCGAGTAGCGGCTCGAGTCCTCCATGCCGTTCCGCGTCTCGTTCGTGAATTTGCAGAAGTTCACCTTCCAGCCATGGCTCGCCTGCGCCAGCATGTAGATGTTCGCGCCGGCCGAGAACACGCGCGGCTTGGCGCTCGTGATGACAACGGCGCGAACCTGCGGCTGCTCGAAGCGGATCCGCTGCAAGGCGTCGTGCAGCTCGATGTCGACGCCGAGATCGTACGAGTTGAGCTTCAGCCGGTAGCCCGGCCGCAGCCCGCCGGCTTCGTCGACATCCATCGTCAGCGTCGCGACGGCGCCGTCGACGCTCAGCTTCCAGTGGCGGTAGCGGGACGGGTCGGTCCGGAAATCGACGATGGCGCCGGCTTCGGCGACGGATGCCTCGTTCGCGTGTTCTGCTCCCATGTCAGCCTCACCGTCCCTTGAACGTCGGGCGCCGTTTCTCGAGGAAGGCGCGCACGCCTTCGCGCTTGTCCTCGGTCGCGTAAGCGACGCTCAGCAGCGCCGTTTCGAGCCGCAGCCCCTCGGCGAGCGGCGTCTCGAGGCTCGCCTGGATGGCTTCCTTGATCAACCGCAGGGCGACCGGGCTCTTCGACGCGATGGTCGCCGCCAGCTGCCGCACCCGCGGCATCAGCTGTTCCGGCGGCACCACCTCTTCCACGAGACCGATGCGCAGCGCCTCGGCCGCCTCGATCATCTCGCCGGAGTAGATCAATTTGAACGCCTGCCCGGCGCCGACGAGGCGCGCCAGCCGCTGCGTGCCGCCGCCGCCCGGAATCAGCGCGAGGTTGACCTCGGGCTGGCCGAGGCGTGCGGTCGACGCGGCGACGCGAATGTCGCAGGCGAGCGCCAGCTCGCAGCCGCCGCCCAGGCAGAAGCCGTTGATCGCCGCAATCAGCGGTTTGCGGAAGGCGGCGGTTGCGGTGTAGACCGTCGCGCAGCGCGTGATCGTGAACTGGTCGAGGACGGTGCGCTGCTCGAATTCCGCGATGTCGGCGCCGGCGGCGAATGCCTTGTCTCCCGCGCCCGTCACGATCGCGACACGCACGTCCGGATCGGCGTCGAGCCGCTCGAGTGTCGCCATGAACGCCGACTTGACGGCGGCGTTGAGGGCGTTCAGCTTGTCGCGGCGGTTGATCGTCACCGTGGCGACGCCGTCGTCGACCGCCGTGAGTATCAGTTCGGACGCGTTGTCGCTCATGTCGAGGCTCCGGCGCGTTGGCGCAGCTTGAACCGTTGCACTTTTCCGGTGGCGGTGGTGGGCAGGGCGTCGACGAACTCGACCCAGCGCGGCCGTTTGTATTCGGCGAGTCTTGCCCGGGCAAAGTGCTGGAGCTCGGCGGCCAGTTCCGGCGAGGCTGAAACATTCTCGCGCGGCACGACATACGCCAGCGGCTTGATCAGGCCATCGCCGTCGGCACGCCCGACGACGCCGCAGGCGAGGACGGAGGCGTGCTCGAGAAGCGCGTGCTCGAGCTCCGCCGGGCTGACCCACAGGCCGCCCACCTTCAGCATGTCGTCGGAGCGTCCGGCGAACCAGAAATACCCGTCCTCGTCCTGATAGTAGTGATCGCCGGTGCGAATCCAGTGGCCTTCGATCGTGTCCTTGGTCCGCTCGTGCCGGTTCCAATAGTAGGCGCACGTCGAGTCGCCTTTCACGAGCAGGCTGCCGATCTCGCCGGGCGCGACAGCGCGGCCCTCTTCGTCGAGGAGCTTCGCTTCGTAACCCGGTACGAGCACGCCGCTCGAGCCGGGCCGGACCCGCCCGCGCCGGTTCGAGATGAAGATGTGCAGCACTTCCGTCGAGCCGATGCCGTCGAGGATCTCGACGCCGAAACGATCGCGGAAGCGCGTAAAGATCGCCGGCGGCAGCGCTTCGCCCGCCGAGACGGCGCATCTGATGCTCGACAGATCGAACTCGCCCGCCTCGCGAGTGTGCGCCAGCAGCATCGCGTAATGCGTCGGCACCGAGAAGAACAACGTCGGGCGGTGGCGCTCGATGATGTCGTAGACGATTGGCGGCGTCACCGCGCCCGGCCACAGGATGCTGGTGGCGCCGGCCGCGAGCGGAAAATACATCGCGTTGCCAAGGCCGTAAGCGAAGAACAGCTTGGCCACGCTGAAGCAGCGCTCGGCGGCGTCGATGCCGAGGACGCCGCGGGCGTAGGCGTCGGCGCACACGATCATGTCGTGCTGCAGGTGAACGCATCCCTTCGGCCGCCCGGTGCTGCCGGAGGAATACAGCCAGAATGCGGGCGCGTCGCGGTGCGTCGGTTCGGGATCGAGATCGGAGGATGCGCCGCTCGCGAGCGTCCCGAAGTCGAGCGCCACCGGCACGGAAGCGGTGCCGGCCGAAATCACGTGCCGCACCCAGGGGCATCGCGGCAGCACATCGGCAAGCTTCGGCAAGAGCGCGGCGCTGGCGATCACGACGGCCGGCCGCGCATCGTTCAGGACGAACTCGTAGTCGGCTGCCGTCCACAGCGTGTTCACCGGAATCGGGATCGCGCCAATCTTGATCGCGCCGAAGAAGGCGAACACCATCTCCGGCTCGTCGAGCATGAGGAGCAGAACGCGCTCCTCCGGCCTTACACCGAGCTCAGTCTTCAGGCCGGAGCCGATCCGATTCACCTGCTCGAACAGACTGGCATAGCTGATGCGCCGCTCGCCGCACTCGATCGCGACGGCATCGCCGCGTCCCTCGCTGATATGGCGATCGACGAAGTAGCGTGCCGCGTTGAGCGCATCGGCATCGGTCAGCATCGGCCGTCATCCCGGCGCACGCCATGCAAAAACCTGACGGCCGCGGCCTCGACCGCCTCACGCCGATCGAAGTGCGGCGAGTGGCCGCAGCCGTCGAGCAGCAGCGTTTCAACCGTCCCCGACACGCCGGCGACGATCGTCTCCACCTGCGTCACGGTTCCGTACTCGTCGTCCCGGCCCTGAATCACGAGCGTCGGGCACGCGACGCGCGGCAGTTCGGCCGCGATGCTCCAGGCGCGAAACGCGCCGCTCAGCCAGACATCGGTCCACGATGCAAACAATCGGCTGGCATTGGCGCCGTGGTGCCGCCGCAAGCCGGCGCGCAGCGCCGCGCTCGAAGTGTAGGCGTCGCGGAGCTTCGCAATGCTGGCGACGGTGACGTCTTCCACCAGCACATGCGGCGCTTCGAGGACGAGGGCGCGCGGCGACGCACGATCGGACGCCGCGTAAATCAGCGCGATCGACGCGCCGTCGCTGTGTCCGAAGAGAACGGGCCGCTCGATGGCGAAGGCCTCGAGGAGATGCGGCAGCACGTCGAGCGCTTCCCGGTGGAGGAATCGCGGCGTGAGCGGCGGCGGCATCGGATCCGATCCGCCGTATCCCTGGCGATTGAAGACCAGGCTGCCCCATCCCAGCCGGCGGCAGAGCGCCGCCGGGAAGTCGCGCCACCGCGAGATCGCGCCGAGGCCTTCGTGGAGAAACACGATGGTTGGCGCCTCGGCCGGTGAGGGCCCATGCCACTCGTACTCGAGCCGGCAGCCGTTGATGGCGACGAACTGGCTCGCGCCCGTCTCCGTACGATCAGAGACGCTCAACGATCACCGCCACGCCCTGTCCGACGCCGACGCACATCGTCGCGAGACCATAGCGGCCGCCGCGGCGCCGCAGTGCGTGAACCAGCGTGACCAGCAGGCGCGCGCCGGACGAGCCGAGCGCATGGCCGAGGGCGATCGCACCGCCGTAAACGTTGACCTTCGCCGGGTCGAGCGCCAGGCCGCGGATGCAGGCGATCGCCTGCGACGCAAACGCCTCGTTCAGCTCGACGAGGTCGAGCTGCGCCGCGTCGAGGTGGGCGCGCTGCAGCGCCTTCCGGGTCGCCGGGATCGGTCCGATTCCCATGACCGAGGGATCGACGCCGGCGACAGCCGATGCGACGATGCGCGCCAACGGCGCGCGGCCGTCGAGCCGATCGGCCGCTACGATCGTCAGCGCCGAGGCGCCGTCGTTGATGCCGCTGCTCGAGCCGGCCGTCACCGTGCCGCCGGCGACGAACGCCGGCTTCAACGCCGCTAATTTTTCGAGCGTCGTGTCAGGCCGCGGATGCTCGTCGCGGTCGACGAGACGCGAGCGGCCGTCGCTCGCCGTCGGCACGGGCACGATCTCATCGTCGAACACGCGTTCGGCCTCGGCACACGCGGCGCGGCGCTGGCTTTCGAGCGCAAAGCGATCCTGGTCGTCGCGGGTAATGCCGTACATCGCAGCGACCTTTTCCGCCGTCGCGCCGAGCGAGATCGTCCACTCAGGATTCATGCGCGGGTTGACGAATCGCCAGCCGACGGTCGAGTCGGCCATCTTCGGCACGGCCCGCGACCACGGCGCCGCCGGCTTCAGCATGACGAACGGCGCCCGCGTCATGCTTTCGACGCCGCCCGCCACCAGCACGTCGCCCTCGCCGGCGCGGATGGCGTGCGCCGCGGCGATCACCGCCTGCAGTCCGGATCCGCAAAGGCGATTGACGGTCTGCCCCGGCACCTCGATCGGCAGGCCGGCGAGCAGCGCCGCCATGCGCGCCACGTTGCGGTTGTCCTCGCCCGCCTGGTTCGCACAGCCGAGAATCACATCGTCGATCGCCGCAGGATCGGCTCCGGCGCGATCGACGGCGGCGCGAATCGCCACGGCGGCGAGATCGTCGGCGCGAACCGCCGCCAGCGCGCCGCCGCCGCGGCCGACCGGCGTGCGCGCTGCCGAGACGATGAAGGCCTCTCGCATGGAACGCGATCAGTTGAAGCGCACGTACTCGAACTCGAGCGGCAGATTGTTGATGCCGTGGCGAGGCGGCGCGATCCAGTTCGCGAACCGGCCGGGCTCGACGACGCGGCCGGACATCAGCGACTGGACGAAGGCGTAGTCCTTCTCGCCCGGCAGCCACTGGCTCTGGCGCGCCTGCCACTGCTCCTTCGTCAGCACCTCGCCCGCGGGCGTGATGTGATGGCCGGCAAAATTGCCGATCGCGCGGTGGAAGCCTTTGTGCGGCAGCTGCAACAGGAACGGCAGACCCGCCGCTTCGATGTGGCGGTTCCAGCGATCGACGCCGGCCTGGACTTCCGCGATGTAATCGTCGCGCAGCCGTTCGTTCAGCGCCGCCAGCGCGGGAGCCTCGGCCTCGACCAGCCGCCCGTCTGCGACTTCGCCGACCCGATACGTGGCGTCGGCGAGGACATGATCGTCCTGAATCTTCGTCTCGCCATAGCGCCCCTTGAGGCCGCCGGTGAAATACGTCGCCGCATTCGAGGACACGTCCGAGCCGAAGAGATCGAGCGTCACGCTGTAATGGAAGTTGAGATAGCGCTGGATGGTCGGCAGATCGATCACCCCCAATGCGCGCACGTGGTCGGGATCGTCGACTTTCTGCTCGGCCATCACCTCCGCGGTGCGCTTGACGATGCGGCCGATGCCGGTTTCACCGACGAACATGTGATGCGCTTCTTCCGTGAGCATGAAGCGGCAGGTCCGCGCCAGCGGATCGAACCCCGATTCGGCGAGCGACGAGAGCTGGAACTTGCCGTCGCGATCGGTGAAGAACGTGAACATATAGAACGCCAGCCAGTCGGGCGTCGGCTCGTTGAAGGCGCCGAGGATGCGCGGGTTGTCGTCGTCGCCCGATCGCCGTTCGAGCAGCGCTTCCGCCTCTTCGCGGCCGTCGCGGCCGAAGTAGCGGTGCAGCAGATAGACCATCGCCCAGAGATGGCGCCCTTCCTCGACGTTGACCTGGTAGATGTTGCGGAGATCGTAGAGCGACGGGCACGACATCCCGAGCATCCGCTGCTGCTCGACCGATGCCGGCTCGGTGTCGCCTTGCGTGACAATGATGCGGCGGAGCGAAGAGCGATATTCGCCGGGTACGTCCTGCCAGGCGGGGCGGCCCTTGTTGACGCCGAAGTTGACCTCGCGGCCGGCCGTCGGCGGCGCCAGGAAGATGCCCCAGCGGTAATCGGGCATCTTCACGTAGCCGAAGTGAGCCCAGCCCTCGGGGTCGACGCTGATGGCGGTTCGCAGGTAGACATCATGGGCCTGGCTGCCGCTCGGCCCCATGTCGAACCACCAGCCCATATAGGCCGGCTGCCAGTGTTCCAGCGCCCGCTGCAGCACCCGATCGCGGCCGAGGTCGACGTTGTTCGGAATCCGGTCGCCGTAGTCGACGGTGCTGGTCATGGCGAGACGCTCCTCTCGCAGCGTAGTGCGACGGTCAGGTGCCGTCAACTGCGCGGTGAGGAGAAGCCGTCTGTTAATCGATTAGGATGACATTTACGACGAGGTCACGACGGACGCAGAGCTCGCAGGGCACGCAGAGAACTTCGGAACCCGTCGAGATGACTCAGCGAACTCTGCGGCAATCGTCGTAACAGGCAAACGGATTCGTCTCAAGGCAGTGCGTACGAAAACAGCGAGTTGCCCGCGGCGATCGCCACGTGCTGCTTGCCGTTGACGGCGTAGCTCATGGCGGCGGCATTGACCTGGCCGCCGACCGAGGCGCGCCACAGCAGATCGCCGGTCTTCGCGTCGAGCGCGAGGAAGTAGCCCTCGCGGCCGCCGCTGAAGACGAGATCGCTGGCCGTCGCCAGCACGCCGCCCCACGTGATGTCGGTCATCCGGTATTCCCACTTCTTGTCCAGCGTCGCCGGATCGTAGGCGCGCACGACGCCGTAGGGCTCGGTGTCGTTGTTGTAGAACGGCACGAGATTGGTCTGCCCCATCGCGGTCTGGCGGTTGTTCGCGCTTGCGGCGCGCGGGAACTGCCCTTCGACGGCGATCGTGCCGGAGTTCTCCCAGCTCGCGACGTAATACCACCCCGTCCTGGGGCTGAACGCCGTCGGCGCCCAGTTGATGCCGCCGTGCACGTGCGGGTGAATCAGCGTTCCGCCTGGCGTCGGGAACTTGACGCGGTTCGGCCGCCCTTCCTTGTCGAAGCCGTCGAGCCAGTCTGCCTTGACGAACGGCTGACCCTTGAGGAATTCACCGGTCGTGCGATCGAGGAGGTACATGACGCCGTTGCGATTTGCCCACAGCATCACTTTGCGCATCCGCCCCTGCAGCTGGATGTCGGCGAGCGTCGGCACCTGCGTCGAGTCGTAATCGAGCTCGTCGTGCGGCGTGAACTGGTAATACCACTTCAGCTTCCCGGTCTCGGCATCGAGCGCGACGACGCTGTCGCTGTATAAGTTGTCGCCGAGCCGGTTGCGGCCATCCCAATCGGGCGCCGGGTTGCCGGTGCCGAAGTACACGAGGTTGGTGTCCGGATCGTAGGCGCCGGCATTCCACACGCCCGCGCCGCCGGTCTTCCACGACTCGCCGGACCAGGTTTCGTTCCCCGGCTCGCCAGGCGCCGGAATCGTGTAGAAGCGCCACACCTCTTTGCCGGTCTTCGCGTCGAACGCCGCGATGGAGCCGCGGATCGGACCGTCGCCGCCGCCGGTGCCGATGATCACCTTGTCCTTGACGATCAGCGGCGTATGCGTGATCGAATAGCGCGCCTTCGCGTCCGCGACGACGGCATTCCAGATCTGCTGCCCGCTGCGCGCATCGACGGCGATCAGATGCGCGTCGATGGTGCCCATATATAAGGTGTTGCCGAGAATCGCGACGCCGCGGTTGACGCGGCCGCAGCACGGGCGTCCCTCGGGCGCCGGCGTGTAGTTGAAGGTCCAGAACGGCCGGCCGGTCGCCGCATCGAGCGCGACGATGTTGTTCGGCGCCTCGACCGTGTACATCACACCGTCGACGACGAGCGGCGTCGCCTCGAATTTTTCCAGCGACCGCGCCTGCCAGATCCATTGCTGCTGCAGGTTCTTGACATTGGCCGGCGTGATCTGCGCGAGCTCGGTGTAGCGCTGATTCGACGGCGAGCCCGAATACGACAGCCAGTTCTGCGGCTCGCGGCTCGCGTGCAACAGGCGATCGAACGACACCTGCGCCCCGAGCGTGGCCGCCGCGGCGATTACCGCGGCGAGCATGACGAAACTCCGAAGTCTCATGGCGTTCAACTCCGTCCCCGCAGCGATACGAGGTAGCTGACCACGTCGGCGAGCTCCTGCGCCGTCAGCCGCTCCCGATACGACGGCATCGGTGACCCCGTGAAGCCGTGCTCGCGCACATCGCTCTTGTTGAACGAGCGCAGGCGCTCGTTCATGTCGAGCATCTGGATCGTGAACGTGTCGTGCGTCAGCAGCCGGCCGGTGACCGTGGTGCCGTCGCGCATGACGACGCGGTAGAAGCGATTCGTCGGCTGCACGTCGGCGTTCGGATCCAGCAGCGATTGTTCGACCTCGAAGGCGCCGCGCACCGCGCCGATGCGCGACAGCTCCGGGCCGACGCCCGAGCCGACGCCGTTGACGCGGTGACACGCCAGGCAGCCGCCCTTGCCCTCGACGATCGCCTGGCCGCGCGCCGCCTCGCCGCGAACGGGGGAAAG
>JADMIO010361700.1_pt1 | contig 20173 bp, 15 predicted proteins | sample 8958161 | NCBI WGS metagenome assembly JADMIO01 (sample SAMN16585339, study PRJNA669376) | soil metagenome | isolation source: Crop rotation soil | place: USA: Cullars Rotation, Alabama | collected 2011 | reverse complement strand
CACCACCTCATCGAGGCGCTCATCTTCGAGCTGCGCGACATAGATCGCCGCGTTCCACGCCGCGAACAGCGTCGATGTGCCGATCGGTCCGCTGACTTCGTTGGGCAGCGTGTGCATGTCGTAGCGGAAGATCGAGCGGCTGTCGGAATAGGCGTTGAAGTTGAACTCGCCGCGGACGCTGCCGATCTCGTGTTTCACCGCGTCGAGGACCGCGTGCCGTCCGGTCTGGAACGGATTCTCCTGGGGCCAGATCCGGTTAATGATCTCCATCCCTGGATCGTGGCCGTGGGAGTGAATGCCGATGAGCCGGCCGCCGGGCCCAAGCGCGCGGGCGAGCGGTGCGACGACGCGGGTCGCCTTGAACTGCGCCGGCACGCGGGCGCGATAGGGCTGCGAGGCGATGACGAGATCATAGTTCGCCTCGGCCAGGCCGGCCCTCGGCACGATCGCGTCGAGCAGGAATCGGTGATCTTGGCGGTAGAGCACCAGCACCACGGGACGCTCATAGATCGGGTTGCCGCTGACCGCGCTTGCCTTCGCCTTCCAGTTCCTGCTCAGGAACGGCTGCAGCTCGGCGATCTGCTCCTCGAAGTCGAGCGACGCGGTCCCGACGAGCGGCACTTCCTGCCACACCATGCTGGCCGCATGCGCCGGCGAATGGACCCGCAGCCAGGGCGCTTCCGAGTAGAACATGTTGGTGAGCACGACCACGGTCGCCGGGTGCTCGTAGAAACGATCCGGCAGCTTGTCGAGGGTTAGCCGAACATCTTCGAGGCTGATCTCCTTGCCCACGATGTAGAAGGGCATGGTCGGAAAGCGTGCGTGCATGGCGCGCATCACGCGCGCGAGCAGGGTTCCGTCGCCGACGCCGGCATCGAACACACGCAGCGCCGGCGGGCGCGGCTGGATGTTGGCAAGTTCCTCGGCGACGCGATTGGCAACCACCCACTTCTCGCCGCAGGTCGTCACGAACAGAAGATACTTCTGACGATTGTCGAAAAAGCGGAAGTTCCGGCGCGAGTCCTTTACTTCCGGCTCCGGCGCAGGGGGGGCTTCTCGTATTGGACGAATGACCGAGCGTGCCGCGCTGTTGGTGGCGGGGTATTCGCTGATATAGGCGCGGACCCGCTGCAGCGTGCGGCCCGTTATCCTGCCCCCGTCGCGAAGCCGCGCAACCAGTTTGCCGTCGTTAACCGCAAGCCGGCCAAAGGTAGTCTCGGCGAGGCCCGCGTCGCGGCAATAGGCCCCAATCTCGCGGAGGAGTTCGCTTGCTTCCATCTCTGCCTCGCTTTCCTGCGTGCGCCGAGACCGGCTTTCGGTCAACCACAAATCCGCCCACGCGGTGAGTGGGCAGAGAGTGGGAAGATCAAGGATAGCAACGCAGAAACGACGCCGCTTCATACTCGGGAGCGGGCAGGCCCACTTATTCCCCACGCGTCAAATCATGTCCGCCGCAACCTTTCGGCCGGAATTGGGATGCGGTGAAGTGCACTAGGAAGTGACCTCGGGCCGTCTGGCCGCGTCGGAGCGAGTCACCTAGCTTGTCGCCGACCAAGATCGGAACGGGCGGCGAAGGAGGATCTAGTTGGAGCAGGGTATGAGCAATCGTTTCGCGGCGGAGCAATCCAAGATGGCGGTACGGCGTCGGGCGCCTCGCGCCGTGGTGGCGCTCGCGGCGATGACCGCTGTCATGGCGTTGGCCGCCGATGCCGCCGCGAAAACGGCGCGCCCCGCATCACCCAGGGAAGAGGCGGCGCCGCGCGATGCCGGCGAGCCGATCATGGCGATCGTCTCGATCAAAACCCAGCAGGTGACCTTCTACGACGCTGACGGCTGGATCTTGCGCGCGCCGGTTTCGACCGGCACCAAAGGACGCGAAACACCAGCCGGCGTCTTTGCCGTGATCGAGAAGGACAAGGACCACCATTCGACCCTTTATGACGATGCCTGGATGCCGAACATGCTGCGCATCACGTGGAACGGCATCGCCCTGCACGGCGGGCCGCTCCCTGGATATGCCGCTTCGCATGGCTGCGTGCGGATGCCCTATGACTTTGCGGAAAAGGTTTTCGACAAAGCTCAGATCGGGATGCGGGTGATCATCTCGCCGAGCGACACGGCCCCGGTGGAGTTTTTCCATCCCGCATTGCTTGTGCCCAACGCGGAGGCCGTCGCGGCTGCGCCCACGCGTTCCGACACGCTTGCCCGCGAGGCGGCAGAGGCTGCCAAGTCCGCTGACGACGCGAAGAAAGCCGTCGCGACAACGGCGCGCGAGGCAGCGTTACTCGCGGCCTCGCTGCGCAAGATCGAATCGCTCAAGAGCCGTGCCGACGCCCAGCTCGCGTCCGCCAACAAGGCAATCATAGCCGCGGACCAAGCCAAGGCGCGGGCCCAAGACCTGAAGCAGAAGGCCGTAAGCAAGGTCGCAGGTCTGGCGACGCAACTCGACACCGCAAATCGCGACGTGAAGTTGAAGAAGCTCGAGGCCGCTGCGGCCGCGAAGGATGAGACGACGGACGACGGCGCGAAGACGGCCGTCGCGACGGCGGCCCGCGAGCTCGCATTGCTCACGGCATCGCTGCGCAAACTCGAATTACTCAAGACCCGCGCCGACGCCGAGCTGACATCCGCGGAGAAGGCGATCGCTGCCGCCGACCAAGCCAGGATAAGAGCCGGGGACCTAAAGCAAATTGCTGCCGCCAAGGTCGCCGAACTGATGGCCCAGGCCGAGGCCGCCAAGGCCGACGCAAAAGCGAAGCTCGACGCCGCCGCCGCAGCAAAGGAGGCTGCGAAGGCCGCGCAGATTAAGAGCGGCGCCGCCGCCAAGGCAGCGAGCGAGGCCGCGCTCCTCCTCGAGCCCGTATCGGTCTACATCAGCCGCGCGACCCAGAAGCTTTACGTGCGGCGCAACACTCACAAGCCCTGGCCGGACGGGGGCGAGGTCTTCGACTCGACCATTGAGGTTCCGGTTACGATCCGCGACCCGGAAAAGCCGATCGGCACGCATGTGTTCACCGCAGTGGCGCGCGACGATGCGGGTCTACGCTGGACCGAAGTCACGATCGACAACGCGGACGATGCCAAGGACGCGCTCGACCGCGTCACCATCCCACAGGATGTGCTCGATCGCATCGCGCCTACCGCATTGCCGCGATCTTCGATCATCATCTCTGATGAGCCGCTGAGCCGCGAAACCAACTATCGCACCGAGTTTGTTACGGTACTCAGCAACCAGCCCCAGGGTGGCTTTCTCATGCGCCGGCCTACCGTCGATAATCCGTTTGCGAGCAGCAAACGGTTGGCGCCACGCTGGCTTCGGTTCTTTTTCCAAACGCAGTGAGCGATTTGCAACTCGCATTGGTCCACGCATCCGTGTGCGCAATCCTGCTATCGTGAGACCCGCTCTTCCCGTTGGGAGTATTCAGTGGACCCCTTTTCTGTGAAAACACAGGCTGGGGAACCGAGGACGAGCGTTTGTATTGCCACCCACCGTAGGCCCGAGGGGCTTGCGCGGTTGCTGAATTCCATTGTGGAGCAGACGGCTGCACCCGCATTGGAAGTTGTTGTCGTCGATAACGACGCTGCCCAATCCGCAAAGACGGTGGCGCGCGATTTCGAGTCTCGTCTCTCACTCAATTATTTGGTCGAACCAAAGCGCGGACTGGCGCGGGTGCGCAATCGGGCTGTATCGGCGGCCCGCGGAAAGTTCCTCGCCTTCATCGACGACGATGAATGGGCCTCACGCGCCTGGCTGGCCGAGCTCGATCACCAGGCCGACAAGGCGAGCGCCGACGTTGTGATTGGACCGGTGACCCTGGTCTTCGAAGACGGCGTGCCGGACTACATCCGCACCTGCAAACTCTTCCAACGCGCCAACGTTTCGGACGGTGCGCCCCTCCCCTGGTATTTCACCCACACCAGCAACGCTTATGTGCGCAAGGCCGCGTTGCCGGAGGGCGAGAGCCCGTTTGCAACAAGGTATGATCTTACCGGTGGGGAGGATACCGATCTGTTCGTGCGCATGATTGCAGCCGGAGCACGGATCGTTGGGGCCGAGCGGGCCAGAGTCTGCGAATATCGCGAGCTCGGCCGAGCCAATCTCCGATGGGTCCTCCGCCGTTCAATGCGCAACGGCCACAACTCCTTTGTGCGGGAATGGTCCGCCTTGAGCCCGGGCCGGCGCTTGTTCCTTGGCATCGCCGCCGGCTGGCAGGGCGCCAAAGAGGGGGTCGTTGCGGCGAACGCGTGGCGCCGTAACCGCCGACGGGCCATGGACCATTTTGTCGACATGGGCGAACGCTGGGGTCGCCTTGCTGGGGTTCTCGGGATTCCAATTCAGGAATACCGGAATCACCAGTGACGGGCCGGTGCTTGCAATTTGCCCGCCGAAGGTCTCGATCGCCCGCGCATCACCCTGATCACCGAGTTCTTTCCGGCAACGCCGCAAGCCGTCTTCGGCGCCTTTCAGCGCCTGCAACGTCATCTCGAAGCGCTGGCGGAAGTGGGCAATGTCGACGTCATTTTTCTCTGGCCCGAGGGGCGGCGCCTGTCCGAACCGGAGGTTCGGGACTGGGCGGCGCGTGCTCGCTCAGCGATGGGTATTAAAGGCAACGTCGGCTTTGTTCCGGTCGCGCTTCGCAGCCGGTGGATAGACCATCTTTTAAATTTCTACTGGGCGTCGCGCGGTGCCATCGGATTCTTTCGCCAGGGCCCGACCATGCGGACCAGCGGGCGGAAGCAAGCGAAGGAGCTGCGTCGCCTCCTGGCGCTCGCGCGGCCCGACCTCATCTTCGCGCACCGTATGGGCTCGGGCGCGGCGCCTCTTCGCGCGGGAATACGAGGCCCGATCATCCTCGACGTGGATGACGTCAAGCACGTGGCGCTCGAGCGGCTCGCTGCCACGCTCCCCGAGTTCGGCCGGCTCAAGAAAGTGCTGTCGAGCTGGATCGCCAGGTTTGCCGAACGCCGCCTCCTTGCCCACTGCTCTCTGGCTCTTGTTTGCTCGGAAATCGATGTCGCAAGAATCCGGCCGCTCGCTGGCCGGGCGCGCATTGAGATCGTGCCCAACTCCGCAATCTCGTTCGGCAAACTCCCGCCGTCGCCGTCGCCGGTGGCGCTTTTCGTCGGGATCGCCCACTACGCGCCAAACCGGGAAGCAATTCTCTGGCTCACCAAAGAAATCTGGCCGCGCGTTGTCGCACGAATGGCCGACGCAAGGCTGTTGATTGTCGGCGAAGGTTCAGAAGAGCTGCGGGCCGAAGCTGATGCAGATGGAATCGAGCTTATGGGTTTCGTCGCCGACCTCGAACCGGTCTACCGGCAGGCGCGCGTCGTGGTGTGTCCTGTGACGCGCGGGGGCGGGACCCGTATCAAGATCATTGAGGCGGCACTCAACGGCCGGCCGGTCGTCTCAACGGCGATCGGCGCCGAAGGGCTGGCGTTCGCGGACGGTTCGGAAATTGTCCTCGCCGACCACGCCCCGGATTTTGCGCAACAATGTGTCGAACTGCTGGGCAACGCAGACCGCGCGAGCGCCGTCGGAGCCGCCGCGCGGGCGCGCGCCGCCTTGCTCTACTCACCGGACGCGATCAGGGCGAAGCTGGCAGAAGTGTGCCGCGGCCTCATCCCGCCTGGTCGCGAAGGTCGAAGCGCTTAGCTGGCGCGCTGGGCGCCGGCAATGTCGCGAGCCCGTCGAGCAGTCAGCACGTTTCGGGGAGCGCCGACAGGTCAAGCGGGAGATCAGGGCAATCCCATACTGACTCGACCGACGACGCTTCCTGAGTACTCAAAACCAGAACTCCCTCGATCTCAATTTCACTGTCGCGTTTTTTTGGCGGCGGAACGCCGTGGACAGTCGCCTCAGTCGGTGGAATATCATCGCGAACGATCTCGACGGTCACATAGTCCGGCCCCCCGCGAACCGGCCGGGCCAAGTCGGCCAGCAGAGAAAAGTAGACAGAGGGCTCCTGACCGCTCCATTTGAACGTCAGCGACTTCACGACCGCGCCGTCTGGGCCCTGTATCCGCAAGCTACCGCCTGGTGCTCCGACATTGACCATGATGCCCGCGACCTGCTCATCACGGCCGACCGGCAGCGCCCGGCCGAAGCCGGCCGTAAAAAGCAGAGCGAAGTGAGACGCCCGTTGGACGAGCGTTTCCGGCGGAAAGACATCGTCCGCGGGTAAGACACGAACCTTCAGCGACGAGATTCGGCGAAAGGACTTGATCGAGGTCGTCTGCACTCGATCGAAAATCTCGCCCACGAACCCGGCGATCAAATATGCGGCCGGTTCGGAAACGTGCCAGTCGTCGCGCATGAGCGCCGACAGTTCGGCGCCCCGCTCATCGCCAAAAAAAAAAGCGCCCGGAAATTTATCAAGCTCAGCTTTTCGCGGGCGGAAATTACACAATGTAGTCTTTCGCCCATCTGCGACAGTTCACTGGGAAATATCGAAACCACCGGGACATAACCCAGTCTGCGCACGTGGACGGCGATCGCCCTTAACTGCGCGGTCACAACGCTCGCAGCGTTTGCTTGGCCCCAAAGGTTGTAGGCGGAGTCGTTGTCGTTGATGGAGTAATCAAGGAGGGCCAATCCCCTTCGGGTCGGCGGCGCGGCTCCCACCATGTAGAGACCCACCGCGCTGGATGATGCCCCAACCGACAGATTTCCAACGGCGAATTTCCCTCCTTCCCTCAGCTTGGAAACATACGATCTGGGCCCAACGGCATTCGAGGTCCCAAGAATGAGCAGATTCGGGCGCCGCCGCCATCTTCGCAGCCAAGTCCGCTCAATATCACCCGCTCGTGATCCAGGCCGGCAGATGAGTCACACCCTCACCTTCGAAGGTGGCCCGCGGCAACGGCCCGTTTCAACCTTCTCCAGAGCGGCGGGCGGTAGTTCAGGCCGAAGTCATCGGCGATCCAGCGCTTGGCGCCGGCGTCGTTGTCGCCCTCGTCATGTGATTTTGGCCGCGGCAGCCTGACGGGCAGAAATTCCACCCGTCGGTTGGCGAGTGATCCGAGGTCCGGCATGCGATCGCACGCAATAATGAGGCGGAAGCGCTGGTCCCGTTGGTTGTAGACCGAGCGAATGGTGTTGCGAAGCAAGCCGCACGAGACCGCCCACCCTTGCTCATCCGCGCTTGCCTTGAGGGGATGCCAAATGTCAGCACGACATGCCGCTGCATAGCAGTCCTTGAGGCATTGGTGGTCGCGGTCAGCGCAGTCTAGCAGGCTCGCGGTTCCGCCGAGCGAGAGCGGCCCAAAAAGACACCCAACCCCACGCGTCGACGTAACTGCGGATGCCGCGAAGGAAGCTTGCGGTGCGCGCCGCCGATCTTTTGATCGCAGCCATTGGCGTGCGTGGCGCCAAAGCGGGCCGACGCGGCGGCAAAATGGTGCTGGGAAGCTCGCGATTCTGAATCGCCAAGGCGGGCTTGGTCTGCAGAACCCTCAAGCCACGCACGAAACTATCGTCAAAGAGATGCGTATCGATAGCGGCGCGCAGTGGGACCATGCCTTCGGCAATGCGCTTCGCCCCGGCTCTCGTCACGATCTGGGCATGCATCAACCCCCGCATCAAAAGCGGCGCGATGACGGTAAAACCGTTGGATCGCGAGACCGTGACGTAGCGCCTCGGCCAATTCATTCCGCCATGACCTAGGCGAAGGATGTCAAATGCGGGAAGGCTCGCGAGATAAGCGCTCTCAAGCAGGTAGGACGCACGGCGGTCGAGGATCGCATCGTCCTCGAGAACGCACACGAAAGGGTCGTTCCCGGATGCGATCTGAAGAAATAGCCGATGATAGGTGGCGGCTACGCCGATCTCCGGCCGAGTCAGCTCGCCCCCCGATCTCCGACCGGGAGCGGGCCTCAGTTGCGCGATTTCGGCGGAATCTATTCTTCGACCGTCGATCGCTTCGACAAATGAAAACACAATACCGAGGTCGTCGAGCTGGCGCGAGACAGCCGCCCGCCGCGCGGTAGAATTTGCCAGGCTGATCACGAGGACCGGTATCATTTCCCTCACCAGCGGTCGGGATTGGCGTCTGCCGACCGGCTCTGGGGAACCGGTAATCGCCGGATCAGTCCGCTTCTTTGACCCGAAATCAAACAGGACCAAGCGTGCCCCGTCTTGCTGCCAGTCGTACAGCACCGGCACCTGCGCGGATGCCTTGGCGAAGAGACCGTCCGCCTGATACGTGAAGAACGCTAACAAGAACCACACACGCCCATAATGATTGGCTTCAGGCGGCCCCATGAGGTCCTCGAACTTGTTTTCCCAAGGGACCGTGAAGTACCGGCTCTTATCGAGACCAAATTGCGGCGCGTAGAACGTGTACAGGGAATCGCTCCAGCCGCCGACGGCGATCGCATCTCCCGGTTGTCTCCGCTCCTGTACCTTGCGCAAGAGCTCGCGCATATCGGGCGTGGCAAGCGGGCTTTGGGCGGCCCTGAATGCCAACTGCACCGGCAGCACAAGGAGGCAGATTACCAGGATGCCGCCAGGCGATCGCGCTCAGCCGCGTCACTTGATCGATGGCGGTGGCGATGACTAAGAAAACCATCGGCACGAGGAACATCAACAACCTGCCCGAAAACGGATAGACGAACAGGATCGCGGCCAGAACGGTCAAGACGAAGGCCGCGAAGCTGATGACCGCGAGCGCTCGGCGAGAAAAAAGCGCGACCAAGGTCGCGTCGCAGACCAGCAGGGTGAGCGCCCAGGACTTCCAGTCGGACCATTCTGACAAGACCCAGTGGTAGGCCGTACCGACCTGCCGAAAGGCCATGTAAATCAGACCGGCAAGATAGCGTGGATACCACAGGTAATCATTGCGGGTATGGGGCGGAAAGGGCGCGAACTGGCCCTGCCAAAACGCGAGCATGTCTTCCCGCTTGACGCCGGCGAACAGCAAATAGGCGCCGTGCACGGCGCCGGCAGCAGCCCAGCAGGCAAATACGATCGCCACGCGGCGCCAGGCTCTTTGGCGGAAGGCTTCCCATAGCAGCAGGCAACCCGCCGGCGCGACCAGGAAGACAGCGGGAAGCGAACAAATGATGCCGACAAAACCGGTGACGGCGAGGATCGACGTGCCGTGGCGGGTATCTCTGTAGGCAAGCGCGCACAAGAGCGCGAGCGTCACCAGCGCGTCGCTCGAATACGGCTTGAACTCGCTCGAGTAGTAGACGAGCACCGGCGAGAGCGCGATGAACCCGACGAAGGCGATCTTGGCGATGCCGGAGACGAACGCGCGATTTGCGAGGACGACCGCGAGCGGCAGTGTGGCGAGGCCGGTCAGCAGCGGTACGAGGCGCAGCGACCAATCCGAGGTTCCGAAAATCGCAGTTGCGAGGCTGACAAGCGCGAGGAAGCCGGGCGGTGCGCTCTGGTTGGAGAGGAGCGGGACCGTCAACACTTGGATGACATCCCGGACCATGAAGCTCAATGCGAGCGATGCCTCGTCCAACCAGAGCGAGGTTAAACAGATATTGTTCGAGGCGAAGACCGGCGCCAATAAGGGCCAATGCAGTCACTAGCAGCCGCCAGGCCAGCGCCCAGGACGGACGTTCTAGCGTACCGTTAGCAAAACCTACCCCAGGGGTGGCGCTCTGTGCTGAAACTTCGCTCATCGCGGCAGATCAATAGGCGTCCAAGAGCGGACCAAGCAACGGTTCGCTCTATCGACACGGGCGGGCAACCCCGGGTCGGGTCAAAGCCCACGCTTTTCCCCGATCAATACGGACGCGTAAGCTGGCTCTTCGCGACGCTTGCTCGAACGACTCCTTGATGACCCTTCGCGCGCCGAAGCCTCTGTCTGCTGCGCTCGAACGTATCTGGGCGGGACTCACGGCCGAGAGAGTGTCGCTGGTCACGGCTATCAAGGACCGCTCGGAATCGCTGGAAGCAGTTTTTGAGACCTGGGTCAGAATTCCCGGCGTTGATCGGATCGTCATTGTCGACTGGTCGTCCAAGGATAGTTCCGCGATCGAACGTGTCGCGAAGCGTGACAAGCGCGTGCTGGTCGCCCGCGTCGAAAATGAACGCTACTTCAATCACACCAGGACCAAGAACCTGGGTGTGTCCCTGACACACAGCGAAACCGTCATCGTGACGGACGCTGACATCAAGATCGATCGGCGCTTGAGCCGCCTCGTTTCCGCACTGCGCGGCAATGATCGGCAATTCTTCCGCGCTTGGATTCCGGGCGGTTACGGAACGATCGTGGTTCGCCGCGAGAAGTTCGACGCGGTAGGCGGATACGACGAAAGGATGGAAGGTTGGGGCGGGTCGGATGACGACCTCTATCTGCGTCTAACGCTCAACGGGATCGCATTCGTCAATATTCCGGAGGGTCTTCTCACCCACATCGACCACCCGGAAGAAGCGCGCCACGTGAATATGATGATCCAGGGACGGAAGGAGTCGCAGGCTGCCAACGCCGACATCGTTCGCCAGAACGGCTTGTGGTCCAAGGCAATGCATGCCGCGATCCACAAACCAATTGCCGCGACGCTTTGGTCTTCGTCCGCGGGAGGACGGTAGACCGGCTTTGAGCTGTCGTCGGTACGATGCCGATCTCGAGCGGACTCTTAGGAAAGCCACCGACTCGATGGGATCGTATCTCGAACGGCTGGGTAGATCGGCTCGCTAGCCTGGTTCATTGACGGAACGCCGACCCCTCACATCCCGCGATCGGAAGGGAAAAGGTAAACGCCCGCAACGGTCATGCACCGGAGTAGCGTCGTTTTGGTGTCGTCGTCTGGAAACTGGAAATCGGGGCCGCAGGTTTCCGTGTCGACGGAATAGGTGATCGTGTCGAACTGGTCAGAATCACACTCGAAGTCGAGACCGGTGGAGCATTGCAACTGCTCGCTCTTAAGAAATGTCGTCAGCGCCATGCCGGCCGTCGCTCCCGCCGTATCGACGAAGTTTTCCCATCCGGCGACGAAGTCGATGCGAGAGGCATCGCTGCTGTCGATGAAAATCTCTATCTCAACCTTCGGAAATCCGTCGGCATCTCTCTCTCGAAAGATCAACCAAGCCGATTGTTCTTCATCCTCAACCTGCTGAAAATCATAGGACGGCAACCCACGGCGCAGTGCGTCCAAGTTGAACTTAGACCCCGGAATAACTCGGCTCCGGTCGCGGAATAAGTCACTTTCGAATCCGAGAACACAAAGGCGTAGTTCGCTTTGGGCGCCGCGCTAGCCGAGATACTTCCGGACACCAATGAGGCAGCCAAAAACGCCGCCAGGCAACCAAACCTCGCCATATATATCGCCCTCCTGGTTCGCGTGAGCGACGCGCTTGGGTGCGCCTGGCGCCTTCTCTGTGCAGCGCAAGCGCAAGCGCGCCGTGGAATTGCCTACACAGCTTTAGCGGGTCAATCGAAGATCGGCTACCGCTGGGTCGGGCGAAAATAGGCGCTCAAGCGCCGGCTTACGCTCGGCGTTTCGCCCGCCCCTATGTCTGACGGCGGCCCGAGGTAGCGGAGGGTACTACCTTTAGATCAGGTAGCTGTCGCGCTTTTTGCCCGTCTTCTCCAGCGCCGCGAGCCAGCGAGGCGCATTGCCCCGTCCCGACCAAAGCTCGCCGTTCGGGCCGCGATATTTTGGTTTTACCTTCGTTCCGGGTTTCGCGCCCCGACGCTTTCCGGTAGAGCCCGCTGGCCTGCCGCGTTTTCTTCCCGGGCCGCGAGTAGACCCACCGCCCATCGCGTCGAGGGCCGCGAGTCGCTTCTGAAGCTCGGAGCGCTCGGATTCGATCTTTGACGATAGTGCCTGGTTTATTTGATCGCGCATGGCCATGAGTTCAACAAAAGACATGGCATTCACGTTAAATCGGGCCAATTGACTTCCTCCGGTAAAAGGCGACCAGCTTATAGTATGCACCTCGATAGAGGCGCAATTGCGCGGAATGGTTGCGCTAATATTGGTTGCCGCCAGCTTTCAGCGTCCGGTCAAACCGTGCGCAATCACCGCTGCCTGGGAAAGTTTGCGACGTGGGCTTGTGCGCAAGTCTCGTGTCAGGTCCGCGAAAGGCAGACCGACGCTCATCAGAAAGCTTACTCACCCGCACCATCTAAGCCCGGATCGACGATGGCTCCTCGGCAAATGGCGGTCGGGGCTTTCGTCGCGCAGCGTTTTTAGCGATTCCACGATTTGTCGATCACGCGAGTCGCGGTGCCTTTTGAGCTCCTCTCAAGGGAACTTCCCGACAACGGCAAGGGGTCGTATGCATCGATTGTTTGCGAACCGCTTAAGGGATGGATGGCAAACCTGTTGAATTGTACGCTGCCGCTTGGCGGCATGTTCCAGCAGTCTTTGACGACGGTAGACGATGAGCAGAAACGGCAAGCAACTTCGTTCGCAGGCATGGTTCGGGGGCACCGACCGCGATTCCATGATGCATCGGAGCTGGATGAAGAATGAAGGCATGCCGGCCGATTCGTTCGACGGCCGCCCGGTCATCGGCATCTGCAACACCTGGTCGGAACTCACCCCCTGCAACGCCCACTTCCGACAGATCGCTGAACGGGTGAAGCGCGGCGTCCTGGAGGCCGGCGGTTTTCCGCTGGAGTTCCCGGTCATGTCGCTGGGCGAATCCAACCTCCGCCCGACGGCGATGCTCTTCCGCAACCTCGTCAGTATGGACGTCGAGGAGTCGATCCGCGGCAACCCGCTCGACGGCGTCATCCTCCTTGTCGGCTGCGACAAGACCACGCCTGCACTGCTCATGGGCGCGGCGAGTTGCGATGTCCCGGCGATCGCCGTTTCCGGCGGGCCGATGCTCAATGGCCGCTTCCGCGGTCAGGAGATCGGGTCGGGAACCGATCTCTGGCGCTTCAGCGAGGACGTCAAGGCCGGGAAAATGTCGCTCGCTGACTTCCTCGATTCGGAAGCGGCTATGGCGCGTTCCCCCGGTCATTGCATGACCATGGGCACGGCCTCCACCATGGCATCGATGGTCGAGAGCCTGGGCATGGGCATGCCCGGCAATGCTGCCATTCCCGCAGTCGATTCCCGCCGCATGGTGCTGGCGCAGCTCGCCGGCCGACGGATCGTCGATATGGTCCATGAGGACCTCGTCATGTCGAAGATCCTCACCCGCAAGAACTTCGAAAACGCGATCCGGGTCAACGCCGCCGTCGGCGGGTCGACCAATGCGGTGATCCACCTGCTCGCGCTCGCCGGTCGCATCGGCGTCCCCGTCGACCTCGACGACTGGGACAAGCTCGGTCGCAACGTGCCCACTATCGTCGATTTGATGCCGTCCGGCCGCTTCCTGATGGAGGAGTTCTACTACGCCGGTGGATTGCCGGCCGTGCTCCGGGCGCTCGGCGAAGCCGGTCTCCTCCACAAGGATGCACCGACAGTCAGCGGCAAGGCGATCTGGGAGACCTGTGCCGAGGCCTCGAACTACAATTCCGAGGTTATTCGGACGATCGACAACCCGCTGACACGGGAGGGAGGCATCCTCGTCCTTAAGGGCAACCTCGTTCCCGGCGGCGCCGTGATCAAACCGTCGGCGGCGACGCCGGCGCTGATGCAGCACCGCGGCCGCGCCGTGGTCTTCGAGAACATCGAGCACTACCACGAGCGCGTGGTCGATCCCGCCCTCGACATCGACGAGACCTGCGTGATGGTTCTCAAGAACTGCGGGCCGCGTGGCTATCCGGGCATGGCCGAGGTCGGCAATATGGGCTTGCCGCCGAAGATCCTGAAGAAGGGCATCACCGACATGGTACGCATTTCCGATGCCCGGATGAGCGGCACGGCCTACGGCACCGTCATCCTGCATGCGGTGCCGGAAGCGGCGCTCGGCGGCCCGCTGGCGGTGGTACGGGACGGCGACATGATTACGCTCGATGCCGCCAACCGCAGACTGACGCTCGAGGTCAGCGACGAGGAGCTCGCCCGGCGTCAGCGCGCATGGTCGCCGCCGCCCTCAAAGATGAGCGGCGGCTATCAGAAGCTCTATGTCGAGCATGTGCTTCAGGCCGACCGCGGCTGCGACTTCGATTTCCTCGTCGGCAAGCGTGGCGCCGACGTTCCCCGTCATTCGCACTGAGCCGACCATGCAGCCGGCAGACGCTACTTATCCGAGCCTTAAGGACCGCGTCGTCTTCGTCACCGGGGGCGGTTCGGGCATCGGCGAGAGCATCGTCGAGCACTTCTGTGCGCAAGGAGCAAAGGTCACCTTCGTCGATATCGCCAGAGCGCCATCCGAGGCGCTGGTCGATCGGATCGGCAAGCGCGGCCAGCGTTCCCCGCGTTTCATCGCGGCGGACCTCCGCGACATCTCCGCGTTGCGCAACGCAACCGAGATGGTGCGCGGCGCCGACGGCCCAATCAGAGTGCTGGTCAACAATGCCGGCAATGACGACCGCCATGTCACCGCGGACGTAACGCCGGAATACTGGGACGACCGCATGGCGGTGAACCTCCGCCACCAGTTCTTCGCCGCTCAGGCCGTGCGTCCGCAGATGCGCGATGCGGGCGGTGGCTCGATTATCAATTTTGGCTCGATTACCTGGCTCGTCGCCGACACCGACTGCATCGCCTACGTCACCGCCAAGTCGGCCATCAACGGCATGACCCGGTCCTTGGCGCACGAATTCGGCAAGGAGCGCATCCGCGTCAATTGTGTCATGCCTGGGTGGGTGATGACCGAGCGGCAAATGAAGCTCTGGCTCAACGACGACGGCGTCGCCCAGCTTGAACGGAGCCAGAGCTTGCCCGACCGTGTCTATCCGCCGGACATCGCGCGGATGGTATTGTTCCTGGCATCGGACGACAGTCGCATGTGCTCGTCGCAGAACTTCATCGTCGATGGAGGATGGGTCTAGCCACGGCTCGACCGCCTGATCAAAGGGAGATCGTCATTATGCGTTTCATATCCAGGACTGTGCTTACGGCCGCGGCGGCGCTCGCCGGGGCCGCGCTTGTCGCCACGCCGGGCTTCGCCAAAGAGCTCCGTATCCTCGCATGGGAGGGCTACGCCGACCCGGACTGGGTGAAGGCCTTCGAGGGCGAGTGCAAGTGCGACGTTAGCGTCGTCTTTATCGGCACCGACGACGAGATCTGGGCAAAGATCAAGGGCAGCGAGGGCAAGGATTTCGACCTTTTCGCGGTCAATACCGCTCAGCTTCAGCGCTATATCGATGCCGGTCTCACCACCCCCTACGACCTCGACAAGGTACCCAACCAGAAAGGCACGCTCGAGCGCTTCCGCGATCTTTCCAAGGTCACCGGCGTCATGCGCGACGGCAAGGTGATGGCCATCCCCTACGCTTTCGATTCGATCGGCCTCATCTACGATACCGATAAGGTGAAGGAAGCGCCGACCTCGTGGAAAGTGCTCTGGGATCCGAAATACGCCGGCAAGGTGCTCGGCTACGATAACGGCGAGCACAACTTCACAATAACGGCGCTCACCATGGGCGTCGCCGATCCGTTCCGGCTCTCCGACGACCAACTGAAGCAGGCCGAGTCCAAGCTGGTCGATATGAAGAAGAACGTGCTGAGCTTCTACACCACCGCCGATGAGGCGCTGCAGCTCTACCAGCACAACGACATCGACATCATCTTCGCCAATTACGGTCAGCAGCAGGTGAAGACCATGCAGAAGGCGGGGGCGCATATCGCCTACGTCAATCCGTCGGAAGGCGCGCCCGCTTGGCTCGACACGTGGGCGATGACCAGCGGCGTTCAGGACAAGGAACTCGCCGAATCGTGGGTCAATTTCGTGCTGCAGAAGCAGATCGGCCAGCAGCTCTCCGACCGCACCGGCTTCGGCAACACGGTCGTTCCCTTCGATAGCGCCAAGCCCGGCGACAAGCTGGTTTGGCTCAAGGACGTCGAGGATCCGACCAAGCGCGCCGATCTCTGGAATGAAGTGAAGGCCTCACCGTAGGCGTCGCAGCGCAACGAAACTGCGGCCGGGCGGGCATCCGTCCGGCCGTTTCTTTGAGGGGGGAATGGACGGCGCTACGCGGACACTCGTGGAGCTGAGGAAAGTCGCCAAGTCTTACGGCGGCACCGAAGTGCTGCACGGCGTCGACCTCGCCATCAGCGACGGCGAGTTCATGACCGTGCTGGGGCCGAGCGGCTCCGGCAAGACCACGATCCTCCGCCTGATCGGCGGACTCGTTCGCCCAACCAGCGGGCAAGTCCTGCTTGACGGCGTCGATATCTCGGCGATGCCCATCAATCGCCGTCCGTTCAACACGGTCTTCCAGGACTACGCGCTCTTCCCGCACATCAACGTTGAGGCCAACGTCGCGTACGGCCTCAAGGTCCGCGGCGTGCCCCGTGGCGAAACACGACGGCGAGTCGCCGAGACCCTTCGCCTCGTCTCCCTCGACGGTTTCGACGCCCGCTACCCGGCGCAGCTATCCGGCGGCCAGCAACAGCGCGTGGCACTGGCCCGCGCGATCATCTGCCAACCCCGACTCATTCTCCTCGACGAGCCGCTCGGCGCGCTCGACGCCGAACTCCGCCGTCAGATGCAGCGCTTCCTCAAGCAGATCCAGCGCGAGATCAAGACGACGTTCCTCTTCGTGACGCACGACCAGGAAGAGGCCGTCACCATCGCTGACCGCATCTGCGTGATGAATGCCGGCCGCATCGAGCAGCTCGGTTCGCCGCAGGAAGTCTATTACCGCCCGGCGAGCGAATACGTCGCCCGCTTCTTCGGCGACAATAACCTAATCGAGGCCACCGCCGCGGCCGGCGCCGCCTTCGAGACTGCCATGGGCACCTTTCGCGCGGTCACCAACGGCGCTGCGCCGCAGGCCGGCACGCGCGGGCTTCTGCTCGTCCGCCCGGAGGCGATCGCGCTGGGGGAGGGCGGCGACACGCGCAATCGCCTGCGCGTTCGCGTCGAAGAAGCAAGCTTCGTCGGGCCTGTGTCGCAGGTGCGCGTTTCGGCGGTGGCGAAACCGGGCTTGACGCTGATGGTTAAGCTGGCGAGCCGCGCCTCCGGCCTGCCGGTCGCGGCGGGCAGCGAGATCGACGCCAGCTGGAGCGAGCGGGAATGTCATTTCGTTCCGGCGTGATCCCGATCGGCGTCGGCGAGGATGACCGCTCGCCGGCTTACAGGACGGTAACGACCGTCTTCGCGTATGCCGTGCCGGTCATCTTCATCGTGATCCCGCTCGGGCTGTTCCTGCTGCAGAGCTTCTTCTACGTCGATCACGGCACCGAGGTGCACGAGCTGACATTGCGCAATTACGTCCGCTTCTTCAGCGACGCGGCCTTCGTGCCGGTCTTCCTCCGCACCTGCCTTGTCTGCGTGGCTGTCGCAGCGATCTCGGTGATCTTCGCCTACCCGATCGCCTACCTGCTCGCGAGCCTCGATGGCCGGCGCAAATACGTTCTCGCGCTGATTTTCGTCATCCCACTGATGATGAGCTACATCATCAAGATCTACGCCATTCGCGCGATCCTCGGCGGCAACGGATTCCTCAACCGAATCCTGGTTTTTCTTGGCATCGTCGACCAGCCGCTCGACTTCCTCATCTTCAACCTGCAGGCCGTCGCGCTGACATTGGCGGTGCTGCTTCTACCCTTCGCCATCCTGCCGATCTTCATCGCGCTCGAACGCATCCCGCGGAACATTCTCGACGCTTCCGCCGATCTCGGCGCCTCGTCGTGGCAAACCTTCAGTCGCATTATCTGGCCGCTGTCGCTGCAAGGGACAATCGTTGCCGCGACTTTCACTTTCGTCCTGGCGCTTGGCGATTTCGTAACGCCGCAGATGGTCGGCGGGACCAGCGGCATGACTTTCGGCCGCATCATCTACACGCAGTTTGGCTTCGCCTTTAACTGGCCGTTCGGCGCTGCCTTATCGGTAATCCTGCTCGTTCTGGTATTGGCGGCGCTGCTTCTCACCAGTCTCTTTGGCCGTGCCAGGCACCAGCTGTGATCCGCCTCTCGCCCGGCACCCGCATCGTGCTCGGCATTGTCGCCGGCTTTGTCCTCGTCGTGCTCTACGGGCCGCTGCTCATCGCGATATTCTTCTCTTTCTTCGAGTTCAGGAATAACGCGGTTGCCTGGGACAGTTTTTCGTTCGACGCGTACGTCTCGCTCGTCCAGGACGAGGGCATCATCGAGGCGGTGAAGAATACGCTGATCGTCGGAGCCGCGGCCGTGGGTCTGTCGCTCATTCTCGGCACGGCGCTGGCCTTCTTTTACAACGGCAGCCGTTCCCGCTTCCGCGAGCTGCTCCAGCTCCTCATCTTCCTGCCCTTCCTGATGCCGCCGATCATCACGGGCCTGTCGCTCCTCATCTTCTTCCGCCAGGCGGATGTACCGCGCTCGCTCTGGACGGTGGTCATCGGCCACACCGTCTTCGTGCTGGCCCTGGTTTACCGGATCGTGCTGACTCGTCTGCAGACGCTCCGTTCAAGCCTGGTCGAAGCCTCGCTCGACCTTGGCGCGAGCCGCTGGCAGACATTCCGCTACGTGCTTTTTCCAGCGCTCCTGCCGGCAATCGGCTCCGCCGCGATTCTCGCCTTTGCTCTTTCCTTCGACGAGACGCTGATCACGCTTCTCGTCACCGGCACCGATTCGACGCTGCCTATGCGCCTGTGGGGCATGATGCGCATGGGTTTCACGCCGGACATCAACGCGCTCGTCGCGGTCATCCTCCTTGGCGCGACGCTGCTCGCGCTCCTCGCCATTCGTTTCGTCAAACTGCCGACGCAAAACTGACCGGGGGGCGGGCCCGCACGGATTCGAGAGCCAGCAGCGTGTCGACCGCTACGAACCTATTTCCGAAGACGGGAAGTACCCCGTGCGGAGGCTCATGCTGAAACGCAATTTCTACCTCTTTGGCTATTGGCGAACGAGCGCCAAGAGACCTTTGAGGAGTTCCGTCGGTGAGGGCGGGCAACCGCGAATGTGCAAATCGACGGGGATGACGTCTCCAACCCCACCGACGCACGCGTAACTGCCGGCAAAGATGCCGCCACCCCGCGCGCAATCGCCGACGGCTACGACCCATTTCGGATCGGGCGTGGCGCTGTAAGTTCGCTCGAGCGCTTCGCGCATGTTCCTGGTGACCGGCCCGGTCACCAGCAGCACGTCGGCGTGCCGAGGCGAGGCGACGAAATGCAGGCCGTAGCGCTCAAGATCGTAGAAGGCATTGTTGAGCGCGTGGATTTCCAGCTCGCATCCATTGCACGAGCCCGCGTCGACCTGCCGGATCGATAGCGAGCGACCCAGCCGGGCACGCGCGGCGCGGTTCATGCTCTCGGCCAATTCCCGCATCGTGGCGTCGTCCGGTTCCGGCGGCGGTTCGGTCAAGGTGCCCCTGGTAAGACTCTCGAACAGCGTCCTGCGCATCAGAGGTCGTGCCCCGAGTATGAGCAGTTGAACGATTTGTTGCAGAGCGGGAAATCCGCAACGATGTTGCCTTCGATCGCGGCCTCCAATAGCGGCCACTGAAACCACGATGCGTCACGCAAATGGCAGCGCTCAACGCGGCCGTCGCCACCGAGGCGCAGCCAGACCAAGACGTCGCCGCGAAAGGCTTCAGCGAAACCGAGCCCTTCGCCGGCCGTAGGCTTAACCGGTACCGACACGCTGCCCGCCGGCAGCCGTTCGAGAATCTGTCCGATCAGCGCAAGGCTCTGCTCCACCTCGCGAATGCGAATCCATACCCGCGCGTTGACGTCGCCGGCGTCCATCACCGGGACCTCGAAATCGAGTGCGTCATAGGGGGCATAGCCGGGCGTCTTGCGGCAATCGAATGCGCGGCCCGAGGCGCGCCCGACATAGCCGCCTGCACCGAATTGCCGCGCCAGCGCTGGTTTCACGACGCCGGTGGTAACGGTCCGGTCCTGAAGGGACGCCGTGTTGTCGTAGAGCTCGACGAGCCGGGGGAAGACGCGGCGGGTCTCCGTCACAAAGTCCGAGAGGAGTTGCCTGTCGTCGTGAGCGAGGTCGCGCGAGACACCGCCCGGGACGATCGTGTCCATCATCAGGCGATGTCCGAAACAGGCTTTCGCCGCCCGCAACGCCCGCTCGCGCAGGACTCCGCATTGGGCGTGCATGATCGCGAACGAGGCATCGTTGCAGATGTCGCCGATGTCGCCGAAATGGTGCGCTAGGCGCTCGATTTCGGCCATCAGCGCGCGAAGATATTGCGCCCGCGGCGGGG
>JADMIO012911326.1_pt1 | contig 20176 bp, 9 predicted proteins | sample 8958161 | NCBI WGS metagenome assembly JADMIO01 (sample SAMN16585339, study PRJNA669376) | soil metagenome | isolation source: Crop rotation soil | place: USA: Cullars Rotation, Alabama | collected 2011 | reverse complement strand
CCCCCGCCGGTCGGCCTTCCTCATTCAGGGCCGCGAAGCCTCGCAGGCGGCGGAATACTCGTTCGTCTCCGACCTGGTCGTCGAGTCCCTCCGGGCCGACGGCGGGTGCGACGTGAAGCAGACGATCCGGTCGACGAAACTCGGCCGGTGTGACGCGGGGACGGAAAAGGAGATGCGGGCCGCGCTGGCGAAGGTGCCCGGGACCGAGCTTCGGTACGTCGTCGGCGAGGACGGGACGGTCTCGGAGTTCCGGGGGGCGAAGGAACCTCTTCGAGTGCAAGGCCCGAACGACCTGACGAAGGCGGCGTCCATCCGGGTCTGGTCGTTACTGGATTCGGACGCATGGAAAGAGTTGGCCGGACTAACGACCCTGCACCCGCCGTCGCACCCCGGGGCGACGTGGGAGGGGCCGCTCGCCCACGACTGGGGCCCGCTCGGTTCCTGGGCCGGCCGGACGACCTACCGACGGAACGGGAAACAACTCGGGCAGGACCGGGTCGATTTCGTCCACACGCTGAGGCATTCGCCGCCCGCCGCCGGGGGCAACGCCGACTTGCCGCTACGGATCAACCGGGTCGAGTTCCGGACGCCGACGGCGACCGGGTCGGTCCTGTTCGACGCCGCCACGGACCGGGTCACGCGGGCGGAGGAGACGTTCCAGGTTAAAGGACGGGTCGTGGTGTCGGCCCTCGGGACCGAAGTGTCGGTCGACCTCGACGAGCGGCAGGACTTTCGGGTGACAGTCCGGGAGCCGGGACGGTGATCAACCCGGGTTGTCCCGGAGAAAGGTGTCGATTTCGGTCAGTTCCTGCTGCGTCAACCGGTAGTCCGCGGCGCCGACGAGTTCCTTTAACTGCCCCGGCTTCCTTGCCCCGACGATGGCGGCAGTCACCTCCGGGCGGCGGAGGACCCAGGCGAGGGCGACTTCCCCGGCCGATTGGTTGTGCCGGGCGCCGATCGTCTTCAGCAGGTCGGCGAGGCGGAGGTTCCGCGAGAAGAGCGGTTCCTGGAACTGCTTGTTCTTCTCCCGCCGCCAGTCGTCGGCCGGCAACGCGGCGAGCCGCTCCTTCGACCACGCCCCGGTGAGGAGGCCCGACCCCATCGGCGAGTAGGCGAGGACGCCGATGTTTTGACGGCCGCAGTACGGGAGGGTCTCGGGTTCAATTTCCCGCCGCAACAGGGAGTAAGGAGGTTGCAAGGAAATGATCGGGCCGAACTTCGCGATCCGGTCCATCTGCTTCCCGTCGAAGTTCGACACCCCGGCCCAGCGGATTTTGCCCTCGGCCTTGAGTTGTTGGACCGCCTTCCAGCCTTCTTCGATGTCCTCGGCGGGCTCCGGCCAGTGGATCTGGTAGAGGTCGATCATGTCCACCCGGAGGCGTTTGAGGCTGGCTTCGCACTCCCGGCGGATGCTCTCGGCCTTCAGCGACTTGCCGATCTGCCGGTCTGCGTTCCAAATGCGGCCGCACTTGGTGAAGACGTAGGGCCGGTTCGCGACGCCGTCGAGGGCCTTGGCGACGACCTCCTCCGAGTGGCCGAGGCCGTAGACAGGGGCGGTGTCGATCCAGTTGAGGCCGAGGTCGAGGGCTTCGTGGACGGTGGCGACGCTCTGGGCGTCGTCCTGCGGCCCCCAGGCGAACGCCCACCCGCCGCCGCCCAGGGCCCACGCCCCGAACCCGAGCGGCGTGATGTGGAGGTCGCTGGTTCCGAGTTTTCGGGTCTGCATGAGAGGAGTCGATTGGCCGAGGTGGGACTCGAACCCACACGCCTTGCGGCGCTCGATTTTGAGTCGAGTGCGTCTGCCGTTCCGCCACTCGGCCTGGTCTGGTGTTCCCGAGTTTCGTCCGTTTTCCGTCGGAATTCTTTTCCTTTCCTACCCCATCCGGGCGCGCGTGAAAAGGAACCTCCGCCGGTAGCCTCCTCCCGGATTAGCCCATTATGGTCGCGACCGTACCGGCCGCCAAGACCGTACCCGAAAGGAAGGAGGAGGGCCCCGGACCGGACGCGGGACACCGTCACCGACCGGGACAAGGCGCCGACCGGAAAGGTTCGGACCCGCACCGATGGGGGGTCGGGAGTTTCGGCCACGTCGAACCTGTCGTGACAATGACTCGCGGAGGTATAGTCAAAATGATAAGAGTACGGTACGGCACTCGTCCCCGTGCGTGTTCCCTGCGACCGAAGGCCGTTTCAACCCCGGAGTCGACATGTCGCGCATCACCCGCCGCACGTTCGCCGCCGCCGCGGCCGGCCTGACCGCCGGGGCCATGTCCGCCGACCGCGTAGTCGGGGCGAACGACCGGGTCCGGCTCGGGTTCATCGGCCTGGGAAACCGCGGCGACCAGGTCCTCGACGCCTTCCTGACCCACAAGGATGCGGACGTGGCGGCCGTCTGCGACCTCTATCAGCCTTACCTCGACTTTGCGGCGAAGAAGATCGGCACGAATCCCCGGCAGTTCAAGGACTACCACCAATTACTCGAAATGAAGGACCTCGACGCGGTCGTCGTCGCGACCCCGGACCACTGGCACGCGCTGATTACGGTAGATGCCTGCCGGGCGGGCAAGGACGTCTACTGCGAGAAGCCGCTGTCGTTGTACGTGGCCGAGGGGCGGGCGATGGTGACCGCGGCCCGGGAGAACAAGCGGGTGGTGCAGTGCGGGATCCAGCGGATGTCGAGCCCGATGGCGGCCGAGGCGGCCGAGCTGGTCCGCTCCGGCGGCATCGGCAAGGTGACGGTGGTGCGGGCGTTCCACGTGCAGAACGAGTGGCCGAAGGGGATCGGCCGGCCGACCGACGGGGACCCGCCGGCGGGCTTCGACTGGGACGCGTGGACCGGCCCGGCCCCGTTGAGGAAGTACAACAAGAACCGCACCTTCTACCGCTTCCGCTGGTTCTACGACTTCTCCGGCGGGCAACTCACCAACTTCGGCGTCCACTACCTGGCCCAGATCCACCGGTCCCTCGGCGTGGACGCGCCGAAGGCCGTCGCCGCCGTCGGCGGCAAGTTCGCCGACTACGACAACCGCGAAGTGCCCGACACGATGGAGGTGATGTGGCACTACCCCGGCGACACGCTCGTAACCTTCTCGCAGTTCAACGCGACGGGCGCCCCGCCCGCCGCCCGGCCGTGCGAGATCGAGTTCCGCGGGACGAAGGGGACGATGTACTTCTCCACGAACGGGTACGAGGTGGTGCCGGAGTCGATCACGCCGAACGAGTTCGCCGCCCGCACGCCGGTGGACCGGACCGTCGAGAAGGGCTGGCGGACCGGGGCGAAACCGGAGATCGCGGCGAAGAAGGTGGCGGGCACCATGCGAGACGCCGACCACGCCCGCAACTTCCTCGACTGCGTGAAGTCGCGGAAGACGCCGAGCTGCGACGTGGAGTACGGCCACCGCTGCACGACGGCGGCACACGTCGCCAACATCGCCCACCGGACCCGGTCGATGCTAATCTGGGACGCGAGGGCCGAGGCGTTCGTGGATAATGCCGCGGCGAACAAGCTCCTCACCTGCGAGTATCGCAAGCCGTACCGGTTCCCCGGCCGAGCGTAGACTCAGCGGTCGGCCGGGCCGAAGTACTCATACAGGACGCGGGCCAGGCCGTTTCCGTACGTCTGCCAGTGTTCGGCAGTCGGGTGTTCTTTCAGGCCTGCGATCCACTGGCAGTTGAACTCGTGCACGGCGGCGACGATGCCATACCGCTGGAGCAGGCCGTCCGCCAGGGTGAAAGTCGTGGCGGCCGGGGCCGGCTTGGTGACCCCCTCGGTGAACCAGGTGTGCTTGCGGAGCAGGGCTTCCAACCTCTCCATTTTCGCGGCGCTCGACGTGTCGCCCGGCCCCACCGGCCGGGGGTAGTGCAGTTTGCCGTTGCCGTCGTTGTGTAACTCCAGTGCGAGTGCCGGCCGTCGCCCGGCTTGGATCTGTTTGTTCAGCCACGTTTCGAGGGCGGCATTCTCCGGGACCAGCGTCGCGTCGGCCGGCGTTTCCCACCCGCGGTTGAGGTCGACGCCGTGGACGTTGAACCGCGTCCGCCCCTTGGCCACGCCGTCCTTGTTGGCCATCGGCAAGAGCCACAGGCAGTACCGTTTACGGAACGCCTTCGCGTCCGCGTCGTCCCGTAGCAAACGATCGGCTAACCCCTGGGCGACCCAGTTGCCGCCGGCCTCCCACGGGTGAGCCCGGGCGCGGACGAACACGTGGTTCGGGGCGTCCGGGTCGCCGATCCGCACGATTTCCAGGTCCCGCCCCTCCGCCGTTTTGCCGATGACCGTCACTTCGGCGAGCGGGTTCTTCTTCAACGCCGCCAGCCAGCGGTCGAGATCGGACAACCGGTACGGCTCGACCCGGGCGACGTACATTCGCGGGCCGGTCATCTTCAGGTCGAGTTGCACGCGGTCGCCGGGCAGCGACCGGGTCGCCACCGGCGTCCACGTCTTGCCGTCGGGCGACGTGACGACCGCCTTCAGTTCCCCGGCCACCGAACCCGGCCTGCCGTTGTACACGTTCATCAGGTTCATGAACTCAAGCGTCACGGCAGACCCCGGCTTCGCCTCGACGGCGAAGTGGATGTGGCCCGCGGCCCGGTTGCCGCCGGTCCGCTCGTGGTCGTAGAGCAGGTGGACGTTCACCACGCCATCGTCGGCCCGGTCGTACCACACCGGCGAGGCGTTCTCGAACCCGCTGTCGATGAACACCGGGGCCGCCGCCAACGGCTTCGCTGCCGGGGCTTGTGGCTCGGCCGGGCGGTGCCTGGCGACCATCGCGTGGAAGTCGCCCAGGTTCCACGGGCCGACGACCGGTCGGCCGAGGTCCACTTCCGCCACCGCCACCGTGCCCCACGTATCGGCCTTCGCCAGCACTTTCCCGGACGGGTCGAACACGGCGGAGATCATCCACCCGTCCTTCGGGGCCATGAACGTACTGCTCACGACGTAGACCCGGTTCTCGGCGGCCCGGGCCTTCGCCAACTGCGGGTCGCACCCCCACACCGGCCAGGCGATCACCTCCGCCCCGCGGTTACTCAACTCGCGGGCCACTTCAGGGAAGAACCCGTCGTAGCAGACCATCAGCCCGACCTTGCCGAATTTGGTCTCGAAGACCGGATAATCCGAGCCGGGGGCGACCCCCGCCTCGACTTCGGCATGCGGCAAGCAGACCTTGCGGTACTTACCGATCAACTTGCCGTCCGGCCCGAGGAGGACCGCGGTGTTGTACACGAGATGCTTTTCCCGCTCGTACACGCTCAGAACGACGTGCGTGGAGTACTTCTTCGCGAGTCCGCCGAAGTATTCCGTCGTCGGCCCCGGCACCGGCTCGGCCACCTCGTGCGGTTTCTTCCCGGTGTTCACGTACGGGACGGTCTCGCCGAGAACCACCAGGTCGGCCTTCTGTCTCGCTGCCTCGGCGACGAGCGGGGCGTACTCCTCGCAGTTGGCCCGCAACGATTTCCCGGTCGGCTTGTAGTGAACCGCGGCAAGTCGAACGGGGCGGGGCGCCGGCGGCTCGGCCTCGGCGAGTTCCACCCCGGCCCACTCGACCCGGCCACCCGGCGCCCACTGAAGGTGCAGTTCGACCACCGCTTTCTTCGCCTTTGCCGGCACGGGATACACGCCCGAAACCGTCGTCCACCCGCCCGCGTCCGTCGGCCCGTCGGCCGGGAACTCCGGCTCGGCCGATGGCGTGTGCCCCAACTCCTTCACCCGGGATTCCGGCACGGCCGCGGAGACCATCTTCCCGGCGTCGTCCTGCCACCGCACCCGGACGAGGCAACTCCGCCGTGGGTTGGCCACGCCGTTCGTGTGGCGAACGACCCGGAACCGCGCCCACTCCCCGCCGGTCACGGAGAACTCTTTTTCCACCCATCCCTGTAACCCCGCCCGTTGATCGTGGGTGATGACGAACGCGCCGGACCGCTTCGGCCCGCCGGCCGGGTCGTACGCAAATGCCGGACGGATCTCGTCCCGCGGGGCGCGGGCGGACCAACCGGGCGGGAGGGCGTCCGCGGTAGTCGAACGGGCGGGTTCGTCGGCCCGCCCGGGGCGAATGAGGGATAGTGCCGCGAGGACGGCGATTAAGAGCGACGACGCGGACGTGGCGGACATGCGGTCTCCTGAACGACCACGGGCGGGGAACGAATTCGTCCGCCGCTCCGCCACTCGGGCGGGTCGAAAGTCGTTGTATTCCCACCGACCAGTGGGTACGGGAGGGTCGAGCGCACCGGCGATCCGGTCCGCGAAGTGATGAGAGGCGTGCCGACATTACTGAAAACGCTTGACAATGACGACACCGGCCGCGAGGCTCAATCTGATTCCTACCACTCCATCGGCGCCGTCGCCCGAGGTGCCCGTGTCCACGCTGAAAGTTCGTTGCCCGTCGTGCCGGACGGGGATGAGAATCCGGGCCGGGGCCGAGCGGGAGGCTTCGGTCGATTGCCCGAAGTGTGGTACGGGATTCGTGGCCGAGGTGGTCCGGGCGGCGAAACCCGTAAGGCTGCGAGACGAGGACGATGATGATCGTCCGACCCGCCGACCTGGGAAGGGTGGCGGGGCAGTCCTGATTTTCGTCGGCCTCGGCCTGGCCGGCGTTGTCCTTTTGTTGACGGCCGGGGCCGTGGCCTATGTGGTCGGCGGCCGGGAAAAGCCGGCCCCGCAGCTGCAACAACCGGCCCCGAAAGTTCAGTCGTCACCGGCCCCGCCACAAACCTCATCGTCTCCGGCGGCCATGATTCCGCCGGTCGCCGCCGCCCCGACCCCGCCCGCGCAGGACCTGCCGGACGACGTGTTCGTCCGGGCGTCGGCGTTCGTGGCAGACGCCCCGCTGCCGAAACTCCCCGCGCCGCCCCCGGCGGACCGGCGGCCACTCCTCACTCTCGACCCGGGCGGCCACACGTCGTTCGTCAAGCACCTCTTCTTCACCCCCGCCGCCGACCGGGTGATCTCCGTTTCCGACGACAAGTCGATCCGCGTCTGGGACGTGGCGACCGGGGAATCGGTCCAGACGATTCGCCTCCCGGCCGGACCGGCGGAGGACGGGGCCCTCCTGGCCGCCGCGCTCTCGCCCGACGGCAAGCGGCTCGCCGTTGGCGGTGTCCCGGTCGGTCTCGGTAAGAGCGGTTTCCCGATCTACCTCGTTTCGCCGGATACGGGGGCGCTGGAGAAAGTGCTGATCGGGGCGAAGAACATCGTCCACGCGCTCGACTTCTCCGCCGACGGGACCCGTCTCGCCGTCGGCTGCGGCGACGGGACCGTTCAGATCATGGACGTCGCCGAGGGGAAGATCGTCTACACCGCCACCGTCAACCCCGGGATCATCCGGGAAATCCGGCTGCACCCGACCCGGCCCCGAATCGTCACGCTGGCCGACGGGGTCGTTCACCTGTGGGACATGGAAACCGCGGACCGGCCGATCGCCACGATTACCCTGACGAACGAGAAGCCGCACTGCGTCGCCTGGATGGGGAACGGCCAGAAGTTCGGAATCGGCTGCGTCAACGGCGAGGTCCGGCTGCACGACGCCGACGGGAAACGGGTCGCAATCCTGCCGACGGCGTACGAACCGGACACGAACGGGGTCATCCAAGTCGGGCGGATGAAGTTCCTGCCCGAGGACAAGGAGATCGTTTACGGCGGCATCTCCCACCGCGGCTGGGCCGGCGTCATCGACGTCGCCACCGGCAAGCGGCGGCTGCAACTGACCGAGCACTCGAACACCGTCTTCGCGATCAACGTGTCCGCCGACGGCAGATTCGCCGTCAGCACCGGCGGGGAGAACAACGAGACCCTGGTCTGGAAGACGGCCGACGGCACGGTCGTCCAAAAGTTCGAAGGGGGCGGCCGGTCGCTCTGGGCCGTCGCGTGGTCGCCGGACGGCAAGTCCCTCGCGTGGGGCCGGACAAACCTGAAGAACTCGACCGGGTTCTGCCCGCTCGACACCGAACTCAACCTCACCGACTGGACCCTCGGCGACAGCGACAACCCCCTGCACTACCAGCGGGCGCTCCTGGTCGACGACGTGTACACGGTCGAGCCCCGGGACTTCTACACGTTCGGCGTCCGGGGCGGGCGGCGGAAAAACGACGACGGCACGTACGGCCCGGACCGCGGCCTGTACGTCTACAAATCCCAGCCCGAAGGTAACCGGATCTACAGCACGACGCTCCTCCCCGGGCAGGGCAAGATCGTCGTCGGCGGGTCGGGCACCCTCGACCTCATCGACGCCCGGAACGCGGCCAGTCTCCGCAAGTACGTCGGGGCGACGGGACTGACGACGGCCCTCGCCCCGTCGCCGGACGGTCGATTCTTCGCCTCCGTCTCGACCGACCAGACGATCCGCCTCTGGGCGGTCGACCGGGACGAACCCGTATTGAGTATTTACCAGTCGGGCCGGGAGTGGATCGCGTGGACGCCGGAGGGGTACTATGCGTCGTCGGCCGGCGGGGAACGACTGATCGGGTGGCAGGTGAGTAACGGGTTCGACAAACTGCCGACCGTCCACCCGGCGGTGCGGTTCCGGGCGTCGCTGTTCCAACCGTCTTTGATCAAGTATCTCGTCCCGGCCGGTAATCTGCCGCGGGCGTTGGCGATGGTCGGCCGGTACGAGCGGCGGCAGTTGGCCGCGTCGTCCCTCGTCGAGGTGCTTCCCCCGGCGGCGAGCATCGTTTCCCCGGCCGGGCCGCAGTTCGCCTTGGCGAACGAAGTCCTCACCGTCCGCGCGTCCGCGGAGGGGACGGAGAAACACCCCGTCTCGTCGCTCCGGCTCGTCGTCGACGGCCGACCGTTCCAGGGAGCGCTGGGGGTCAAGCGGTTCGACCATCCGACGGCGAAGGCGCAAGGGGAATGGCAGGTCCCGCTCCCGCCGGGTGTCCACAGCGTCGCCGTCCTCGCCGAGTCGTCGGTCAGCCAGGCACTGTCCCGGCCGGTCGTCGTGACGCGGGCCGGGACCGCGGCGCAATCGAACCTGTTCGTCCTCGCCGTCGGCGTTGCCGACTACGCGGACGAGGCGAGCCGGTTACGATTCGCCAACACCGACGCCCTGCTCCTCGCGGACACACTCGAGACCAAGGCGAAGGGCCTGTTCGGCAAGGTCGAGACGAAAATCGTCACCAACCGCGGGGCGACGCGGGCCGGCATCCTCGCCGGCCTCGACTGGCTGAAGAACAAGATGACCGCCAACGACGTCGGCGTCTTCTTTTTCTCCGGCCACGGGACGCGGGACCCGCTCGGCCGGTTCTACCTCGTCCCGGTCGACTACTCCACCGGGAATTTGGCCGGGTCGTGCGTCTCGGGTGACCTTCTTAAGCGCCGGCTCGAGGACATGCCCGGCAAGTTGGTCGCGGTGCTCGACGCGTGTCATTCCGGCGCCGCCGCCAACCCCCGCCGGCCGGCCGCCCGGCCCGACGCCCTCGTCCGCGACCTGGTCACCGAGGAGTGTGGCGTCGTCGTCCTCTGCTCGTCCCTCGGCCGGGAGTTCTCGATCGAGAGCACCGAGACCAAGGCCGGGTTCTTCACCCTCGGCCTCGTCGAGGGGTTGAACGGCAAGGCGGACCTGAACAAGGACGGGTTCGTGTTCGTCCACGAACTGGAGGCGTACGCGGCGGCCCGGGTCGCCCAATTGAGCGGCGGGGCCCAACACCCGATCGCCGGCCGGCCGCCGAACATCCGCCTGTTCCCGATCGCCAGGCCGTAAATACAGTTCCCCCCATGAGCGAATCGCCGACGCCCGAACGGATCGACCGGATCGCCGCCGAGATGGGCCTCCCCGCGGATGAGTACGAGCCGTGTGGGTGGTACAAAGGCAAGCTCGCCCTCGGGTTGGAGAAGCGGGTCGCCGGCCGGCCGCGGGGGAAGTACGTCGGGGTGACGGCCATTAACCCGACCCCGCTGGGGGAGGGTAAGACGGCGACGGCGATCGGCCTTTCGATGGCCCTGTGCCGGCTCGGGCACCGGGCCGTCGCGACGCTCCGGCAGCCGTCGCAGGCCCCGGTGTTCGGGATCAAGGGGGGCGGCGCCGGCGGCGGGCGGGCCACCCTCCTCCCGTTCGAGGACATCAACCTCCACTTCACCGGCGACCTCCACGCGATTACGGCCGCCCACAACCTCCTCGCCGCCCTCGTCGACAACCACCTGAAGCGGGGCAAGTCGCCCGTCCTCGACCCGGCGTCCGTTACGTGGCGGCGGGTGTTGGACGTGAGCGACAAGAGCCTCGTCACCGTCACGACCAATACGGGAAATGACGCCCATCCGCTCGAACGGAGAACCGGGTTCGACCTGACCGCGGCGTCCGAGGTGATGGCGATCATCGCCCTCGCGACGGGCGTCGAGGACCTGAAGGCGCGGCTCGCCCGGATCATCGTCGGGCAGACGGCCGCGGGCGACCCGGTGACGGCGGCGGACGTCGGGGCGGCCGGGTCCATGGCCGCGATCTTGCGCGACGCGATCCGGCCCAACCTCGCGCAGACGGCCGAACACACGCCCGCGATCGTCCACGCCGGGCCGTTCGGGAACATCGCCCACGGCAACTCGTCGGTCCTCGCCGACCTCATGGCCCTGCCGTTCGCCGAGTACGTCGTTACCGAGAGCGGGTTCGGGGCCGACTGCGGGGCGGAGAAGTTGTTCCATATCAAGTGCCGGGCGAGCGGCCTCGCGCCGGACGTAGAGGTGCTGGTCTGTACCGTCCGCGGGTTGAAGATGCAGAGCGGCCGGTTCGACGTCGTGCCGGGGAAGCCACTGCCGGCCGACCTGCTCGCGGAACACCTCGACGCCCTGCGGGACGGGGCGGTTAACCTCCGGGCGCATGTCGACATTCTCCGGCTCTTCGGCATCCCGGTCGTGGTGGCGATCAACCGGTTCCCGACCGACACGGACAAGGAACTCGACCTCTTGCGATCGATCGCGTCGGACCAGGGGGCCGAGGGCGTGGCGGTGTCGGAGGTGTTCGCGCGGGGGGGTGAAGGGGGCGAGGAGATGGCGAAGGCGGTCGTCGCCGCGTGCCGGAAGCCGGCCGCGTTCAAAATGCTTTACCCGCTCGAAATGCCGGCCGAGGAGAAGCTGGAAACACTCGCCCGGCAGGTCTACGGGGCCGACGGTGTCGACTTTAGCCCGCAGGCGACGAAGCAGTTGAACCGGTTTCGTGAGTTAGGATTCGGCCAATTGCCGGTCTGCGTCGCGAAGACCCAGTACTCGCTGTCGCACGACCCGAAGTTGCTCGGCCGGCCGACGGGCTACCGGTTCCCGATCCGCGACGTCCGCCTCTCGGCCGGGGCCGGGTTCCTTTACGCCCTGGCCGGCGAGATCTCGACCATGCCCGGCCTCCCGGCGAAACCGAAGGCGTACCAGATCGGCCTCGACGCCGACGGCCGGATCACGGGGCTAACCTGACGAGTGCCGCCGCTTGGCGAGCGATGACGATTTCTTCGTTCGTCGCCATCGCCCGGACGACCACCCCTGCCCCGTCCGGGGAAATCATGCCGGCATTCGATCGATTCCGGTCGGCATCGATTCGGACGCCGAGGAATTCCAGCCCGGCACAGATCCGTTCGCGAATCGTCGGGTTGTTCGCCCCGATCCCCGCGGTGAAGACGAGCGTGTCGAGGCCGCCCAAGGTAGCGGCGAGACTGCCGACCGCCTTCCGGGCGGTGTAACAGAAGAGGTCCAACGCCTCGGCCGCCCGCGGGTTGGTCGGTTCCGCGGCGAGCAGGTCCCGGACGTCGGCACTCGTCCCCGAAACGCCGAGCAGGCCGGACCGTTTGTTCAATACCTCGTAGACGTCGTCCGGCGATAGACGGCTTTCCCGTTGCACGTACAGGGGGACGTCCGGGTCGAGGTCGCCGCACCGCGTCCCCATGACGATCCCGCTCATGGGGGTGAATCCCATTGTCGTGTCGACCGGCCGCCCGTCTTTTACGGCGGTCAGACTCGCCCCGCTGCCGAGGTGGGCGATGATCACACGGGCGTGCGAGCCGCCGAGCCGGGCTAATTCTTCGACGACGTACTGACACGACAGGCCGTGGAACCCGTACCGTCGGACTCCGGCGTCGTGCCACTCCCTCGGGACGGCGTATCGCGCCGCGACCGCCGGTTTCGTGGCGTGGAACGCCGTGTCGAAGCAGACGACCTGGGGCACGTCCGGAAATGCCATCCGGGCCGCCTCGATCCCGGCTAGTTCTGCCGGTAAATGGTTCGGTGCGAGTGGGAGAAGTCTCCGAAGCGAGTCGAGGACAAGTTCGGTGACGACGAGCGGAACGGTGAAGTCCATCCCGCCGTGGGCGACACGATGCCCGACCGCGGCCGGAGTCTCTCGTAGAACGGATGGAATTCGACCGAAGACGTCGGCGAGGGCCGGACCGAACTCGTTCCCATCAGTCGGATAATCGATCAGGACATGATCCGACCCGTCGCGCGCCACCGTCCGCCCGCCCGGCGATCCGATCCGGTCCCGTTCGCCGGTGAGAAGGAGCGCCGCGTCCGGGTCGAACCGGTACGCCGCGAACTTGAGGCTCGACGACCCGGCGTTGAGGGTCAGGACGACCATCGGTCCTCCGCTACACGTTGTCCGCCCCGGTGGTCCGGGCCGCGGTCGTCGCCCCGGCCCCGTTCCAGTGCCAGCCGCTCACCTCGGGCATGTCTTCCCCGCACGCGCGGATGTACGCCCGGTGGGCGGCCAGTTTCTCGTCCATGAGGCGGTCGACGGTCCGGTGGTGGACCTTCGGCACCCGCCGGATCACGTCCTTGACGAGACCGAACCGGTCGATCTGGTTGCGCACGCACATGTCGAACGGGGTCGTCGTCGTCCCCTCCTCCTTGTAGCCGCGGACGTGAAGGTTGCCGTGGTTCGTCCGACGGTAGGTGAGGCGGTGGATGAGCCACGGGTAGCCGTGGAAGTTGAACAGGATCGGTTTGTCCTTCGTGAACAGGTCGTCGAACGCGTCGTCCGGCAGGGCGTGCGGGTGTTCGCCGGGCGGTTGCAAGGTCATCAGGTCGACGACGTTGACGACCCGGACTTTCAATTCGGGCAGGTGCTCCCGAATCAGCTTCACGGCGGCCAGGACTTCGAGCGTCGGCACGTCGCCGCAGCAGGCCATGACCAGGTCGGGCTCACCGCCGTCGTCGTTCGACGCCCAGCCCCACCGGCTCGTACCCGCCCGGCAGTGTTCGACCGCCTCGTCCGTCGTCAGCCACTGCGGGGCCGGCTGCTTCCCCGCTACGATCACGTTGATCCGGTCCCGGGACCGCAGGCAGTGGTCGGTGACGCTCAAGAGGCAGTTCGCGTCCGGCGGCAGGTAGACGCGGATAATCGCCGCCTTCTTGTTGACCACGTGGTCGATGAACCCCGGGTCCTGGTGGCTGAACCCGTTGTGGTCCTGCCGCCAGACGTGGGAACTCAACAGGTAATTCAGCGACGCGACCGGCCGCCGCCAGGGGATTTCCTTACAGACCTTGAGCCACTTCGCGTGCTGGTTGAACATCGAGTCGACGATGTGGATGAACGCCTCGTAGCAACTGAAGAACCCGTGCCGGCCGGTAAGAAGGTACCCTTCGAGCCAGCCCTGGCACTGGTGCTCCGACAATACCTCCATGACCCGCCCGGCGGGGGCGAGGCGGTCGTCGGTCGGGTAGATCTCGGCGTCGAACTGCCGGGCCGTGACGTCCAGCACGTCCTGCCAGCGGTTCGAGTTGTTCTCGTCCGGGCTGAAGAGGCGGATATTTTTCGCCGTCTCGTTCAGTTTCACCGTATCGCGGAGGAACTTTCCCATGACCCGGGTCGCCTCGGCCGTCGTCGCCCCCCGGCCGGTGACGTTGACCCCGAACCCCCGGAAGTCGGGCAACTCCAAATCCCGGAGCAATCGCCCGCCGTTGGCGTGCAGGTTCGCCCCCATTCGCCGGTCGCCCGTCGGGGCGAGGGCGGCCAGTTCCGGGACCAGACGTCCCGAGGGATCGAACAACTCTTCCGGTCGATAACTTCGCATCCACCCTTCGAGTATCCGGACCCGGGTCGGGTGGTCGCGGACCGCGTCCATGGGCACCTGGTGGCTCCGCCAGTAGTCCTCGCACTTCTTTCCTTCGATCTCTTTGGGGCAGGTCCACCCTTTCGGCGTGCGGAAGACGATCATCGGCCAGACGGGTCGGGCGCGGAACCCGGTCGACCGGGCGTCGGCCTGAATCTCCCGGATGCGGGTCACGCACCGGTCCAGGGTCGCGGCGAGTTGCGGGTGCACCTCGGCCGGGTCCGACCCTTCGACGAAGAACGGCTCGTACCCGTACCCGCGGAACAATTGCCCGAGTTCCGCCGTCGGCACCCGGGCGAGCACGGTCGGGTTCGCGATCTTGTACCCGTTCAGATGGAGAATCGGCAGCACCGCCCCGTCCGCCGCGGGGTTCAGGAACTTGTTCGAGTGCCAACTCGTCGCCAGCGGCCCCGTCTCCGCCTCCCCGTCGCCGACGACGCACGCCGCGAGCAGGTCCGGGTTGTCGAACACCGCCCCGTACGCGTGGCTCAGGGCGTACCCGAGTTCGCCCCCCTCGTGGATGCTGCCCGGCGTCTCCGGGGCGACGTGGCTGGGAATTCCGCCGGGGAAGCTGAACTGCCTGAACAACAGTCGCATCCCCGCTTCGTCCCGGGAGACGTGCGGGTAGTACTCGGAGTACGTGCCCTCCAGGTAGACGTTGGCGACGACGGCCGGGCCGCCGTGCCCGGGGCCGCAGACGAAGATCGCGTTCAGGTCGTTCGCCCGGACGACCCGGTTCAGGTGGGCGTAGAGGAAGTTGAGTCCGGGGGTCGTGCCCCAGTGTCCGAGGAGGCGGGGCTTGACGTGCTCGGCCTTCAACGGCTCCCGCAGGAGGGGATTGTCGAGGAGGTAGATCTGGCCGACGGACAGATAATTGGCCGCCCGCCAATAGGCGTCGATCCGGCGGAGGTCGGTGTCGGTCATGATTCCTTCCGCTGGTCGGCGGGGCCGCCGTGCCGGGAGAGGTTGAGGGCGGTGTTCACCAGGGCCACGTGGGAGAACGCCTGTGGGAAATTCCCCACGAGCCGGCCCGCATGAACGTCGTACTCCTCGGCAATGAGACCGACGTCGTTGCACAACCCGGCGAGTCGGTCGAACAGGGTCCGCGCCTTCTCCCGCTCCCCCAGCAATTTGTAGTTGTCCGCGAGCCAGAAGGTACAGGGCAGGAACGCCCCCTCCCCCGGCGGGAGGCCGTCGTCGGACCGGCTCGTGTCGTACCGCAACACGAAGCCGTCGCGGACCAGGTGCTTCTCGATTGCTTCCACCGTGCCCCGTACCCGCGGGTCGTCGGGCGGAATGAACCCGACGAGCGGGATCATGAGCAGACTCGCGTCGAGCAACTTCGACCCGAACGACTGCACAAACGAGTTCAGCTCGGGGTCGAAGCCGTCGTGGCAGATCCGCCGGTGGATGGCGTCCCGTACCGCCTTCCACTGGTCGAGCGGACAGTCGTAGCAGAACAGCTCGGCACTCTTGATCGCGCGGTCCATCGCCACCCACGCCATGACCTTCGAGTGGGTGAAGTGCCGCTTCGGCCCGCGGACCTCCCAGATGCCCTCGTCCGGCTCGTCCCAATTCTTCTCGACGAACCGGGTGAGGGCCCGCTCCAAGGCCCACCCGGCCGGGGGGGACTCGAGCCCGGCCTTCCGGGCGTGGTGCATGGCGTCGGCCACCTCCCCGTACACGTCCAACTGGAATTGCTTGTGGGCCGCGTTCCCGATCCGGACGGGGCCCGACCCCTCGTACCCGGGCAGCCACGGGCAGACGAATTCGTCCAACCGGCGTTCGCCCCCGATCCCGTACATGATCTGGAGCTGCGTCGGGTCCCCGGCGACCGCCCGCAACAGCCACTCCCGCCACGCCCGGGCCTCGTCGAGGTACCCGCAGTCGATCAGCGTGAGGAGGGTCAGCGTCGCGTCCCGGAGCCAGCAGTACCGGTAGTCCCAGTTCCGTACGCCGCCGAGTTGCTCGGGCAAGGACGTGGTCGGGGCGGCGACGATCCCGCCACTCGGGGCGAAGGTCAGGGCTTTGAGAGTGATCAGGGACCGGAGCACCAGGTCCTTTCGGTACCCCCGGTACGTGCACTTCGCCGACCAGTCGTCCCAGAACCTTAATGTGGTCTTGAGGGCGTCCTCGGCGTCGATGTCCTCCGGCGTCGGCGTGTACGACCGGTGCCAGTCCATGACGAACGGGACCCGGTCCCCCTTCGCCACGGGGAACTCGGCGACGGTCGACAGGTTCTCGCCGTGCGTCTTGATCCGGGAGTGTAACCGGACCGCGTCCGGCCCGGCGACCGCCACGATACCCCCGTCGTCCTTCTGGACCCACGGGACGGTCATGCCGTAGTCGAACCGGAGGACGAGTTCGGACCGGACCGTGACCCGTCCCGCCCGGCCTTCGACGATCCGGACGACGTCGGGGTTGGCCCCGCGGATCGGCATGAAGTCGATGACGCCGACGACGCCGTCCGCCGTCTCGAATTCCGTGTCGAGGACGAGGGTGTGACCGACGTATTTTCGGCGGGTGGCCGTCACGGGAGCGGCGGGGGCGATCAACCACCGGCCGTGGTCGGGTGTGCCGAGTAGGTTGGCGAAACAGGAATCGGAATCGAACCGCGGCAGGCAAAGCCAGTCGATGGACCCGTCCCGGCCGACCAACCCGGCCGTCTGACAATCCCCGATCAGGGCGTAGTCTTCGATCCGTAGGGCCATGCCGGCACCCCCCGCCAGTAACCCCCGGGAGGGTGCAGATTTGATGCCGGTCGGACCGCGTGGAAATTAGTACCGGACGGACAACCCCGGGCCGCCGAAGTAGTCGGTGGCGTGGCGGTTGAGGCCGATGAACACGTGGAAGTCGAGTTGCAGATTGTCCGTGACCAGGTAACACATTCCCGGGTGGGCGTAGTACTGTGGCCCGATACCGGGGGCCGTCGCGTTGACCGGCATGAGGGCCAACAGTTCGATGAACGTCCGGAACTTCGGCGTCCACGAGTACCGCGCCTCGACCGTCTGGGCGAGTTGGGTGTACGTGTTGTCGACGCCGTCGAAGACCTTGTCCGCCTCGGTCAGACCGCTCACGGTGAGCTTCTCTTCGATCACGTCCCACCCGTACGAGTAGATGATTCCCGGCAGGACCCGATTGTTCGTCAAGTCCCGTGATCCCGATGGGACGGTGCCTTGGAGGAGAAGTACCGACTCGGGCAGGAAACCCTTCTGTTCGGTCAGCGCGAACTTGGTTCCGAGGTAGAGGTCTTGGGCGCCGCTGCGGTCGGCGGGAGTTTGGGGGGCGGGGACGTTTCCACTCGCCACCGGCGTCGTGCGTATGTTCGCGAACGTCTGGCCGACGCGGAACTCAAACCAGTCGGTGAACATCCCCAACCGGAGGACGGCGTCGGGGTACGTGTGGCCGGTTAAGGTTCCGTCCGGCCCGCGGTCGTGGTAAAAGCTGTACCCGGTTTCCAGCACGGCCCGCCCCTTGCCGGGCGTGGTCGTGGCGACGCCGAAGTCGGGCCGGTCGGTGTCGATCGGCTTCTCCTTTTCGGGTTCGCCCTTCGCGTCTTCTTTATCCTTTTCCTCCTGCGGACCGATCGCCCACTCGAACAGCGCCTTCGGCGGCTTGGGCGGTTCTTTAGGTTCGTCCTTTTCTTTCTCCTTCTTATCCCGGTCGCCCTTCTCGTCCCCGGGGGCTTGCCCGGCCGCGTACCGCGGCGCCGCCGAATCGACTCCGCCCGTCGGCAGGCCCGCACACCCGGTGTACGCGACGGCGGTCGCGGCGAGCGATCCGAGTAGGAATTGACGCATTACGGATCGGCCCCCAGTTCACGTCCCTATGACACAGGCCCATCGGCCCGACCGCGGTCGGCACGAGTCCATACCGTCCCCGTCCCCACGGGTACGCGTCGTTGAGGACTTATCGGGTCGTAACGGTTCATTCCTTAAGGCAAGGTGGGGGATTTGGCAGAATGTCGGGCCGGTATTGGGACAACCAATACGGCCCCGTTTCCGGGTTCACTTTCCCCGCACGGGCGACTCACCGGCGGTTACGAGCCCTGTGCGTGTTCGCACAGGGATGTGACGCAGCGGTACGGCCACACACGAGTCTCAATGGAAACAGCCGCGAAAGCTCTTCAAAGAACAGGCGTTTGTAGATTCGTGGGCGATCCCGGGCGTTCGGCATACTGCCTGCAATTGGGCCTGCCAACGGATCATCGCCGGGGAATCGTCATGCCCGTTTCGAAGTGCGACTTCTGCCGAACGATCAGGTCCCTCGCCGTGGTTGTTGTCGGCCTCGGGACGCCGCAATCATCGCCGGCGCAGGTCCGACCCGGAACGAAAGAGCCGCCCCTTCCGGCCACGTTGCACGTCGTCCCGGCCGCGTCGGGAAAGAAGGCGACATCGGTCGCGTTGCAGAACGTGAAGTACACCGGGGCCGTGGCGGTCGGTCGGCCCACTACGGGGACCGCCGATTTAGCACTGACGCTCGTCGGTCACCCGTTGCCGGTCCTCAAGAACCAATCCTTTTCGGCCACGGTTCAGGACCGTCAAGGAAAAGTTTCCGCCGCCAGGCTGACTCTTGACCAGGACCTGACCGCCACCCGTTTTCTCGGCGAACCGATCGACCTTGTGTTCGAAAAGGGGGGCCAGATCCTTCCCGATGCGGCCAGGCCGGGGTCGTACCTGTTCAAGGGCGGCGTCCGCCTCGTCCTCCCTTACCACACGAAAGATGGTAAGCCGTTCGAGGTCCACCTCGGGAAGGCCCCTCGGGGGAAGCCGGTCGAACTCTCTCTCTCTGCCGCGACTTTCACGCTCGCGGAGAGGGACATCACTTTCCCCGCGACGACGCTCACCGTCGGGACGTACACGCTTAAGAACGTTCAGGGGTTCCGGGCGGTCAAACTGCAGGTCCACCCCGGCGAATCCATGCCGATGAGCCTCGAAGTGTCGGGCGGGCCGACGCAACTCGTCTCGTTCCTTCCGGGGCTGCTGCTGAAGGCGGGTATCCCCATGTCCGCCCCGACCGTGGAACTGGTCGACGGGGCCCTGACATTTAACGGCCAACTCGCGACGCCGAAGGCACGCCTCGATTTTCTCCGGCCGCTCGGCTTCTCCATGGCCGTGACCCAGGCGACGGTGACGGTGGCGAAGGGCGAGGTGACGAGTGCGAAGCTGAGTGGGGGACTGACGTTTCCGGACACGTTCGCGGCGTACCAGAAGCCGAGCCCGCCGACCGACCCGAACGCGCCGAAGCCGAAGGTGGACCCCAACGCGAACGAGCTCCCGCCCCAAACCGCGGCATCGATTCCGGCGGTGATCGAGGACGCCCGGCTGACGTACGCCGTCGTCGGCGGTCGGCCCCGGTGGTCGACGGCTGGGTCGGGGCCGTTCGCCGTCTCGTGGGGCGACGGCGGGTGCGGGCTGATCGTCGATTCGCCGGACAAATACGCCCTCGCCTTGGACGGCCCCGGTGCGATACGCGTGTCAGCCGGCAAATTCCTGTCGACCACGCTCAAGTACGCCAATAACAGCCCGGTCGAAGTGGACCTGAAGCCGGGCGACGAGTTCTACCTGAACGGCCAAGGGGCCACCGGCGGGGTCACGGTCGACCCCAAACTCCTCGGGACATTGACCTACCCCGACACCCCCTACGCCATGGTGGTCACCAGCCCCGCCGCCCGGTGGCAGTTCGCCCGCGGGAACCTGACGAAGCCCGTCGTCCTCAACGGGAAAATTGTTTTCCCCAACGACCCGACGGCGGACCTGTCGGCGGTGGTCTCCATCAACCCCAATTTATCGTACTCGGCGGCGGTGGGCGGCCGGCTCTCCCTTCCGGGTTACGGGATGGTCGTCCGGATCGACCACGCCGACTTCTACACCCACGAGGTCAACGGGCCGGACCCGCTCCTGACGATCGCCGGGACGGTTACCATTGACACGCCCAAGGCGCCGAAGTTGAAGGCCATCGCCATTCCGGTGACGAACCTGGTGTTCAACCGGGACGGTCTATTCGGCGACCCGACGGAGAAGAACGCGGCAAAGCGGACCGCACAAACGACGTTGTCGCCCGGCCACGAAGTGTCGACCGACCTGGGGTCGTTCCTCCTTCGGATTCAGACGATCACCCTGCCGAACCACCAGGACCATTTCGTGGCGATCGGCGGGCAGGCGATCCT
>JADMIO011486969.1_pt1 | contig 20179 bp, 16 predicted proteins | sample 8958161 | NCBI WGS metagenome assembly JADMIO01 (sample SAMN16585339, study PRJNA669376) | soil metagenome | isolation source: Crop rotation soil | place: USA: Cullars Rotation, Alabama | collected 2011 | reverse complement strand
GCGATGGTCTATTTCCATCACGGCCGGTTTTCCGAATCGAAGCGAACGATCGAAGAAATTCTCAAGGAAAACGCGGAGTTCTTTCCCGGCCACATCCGGCTGGGCATGATTGCCGAGCTCTCAAACGACGTCGAAACTGCGCTCGGGCATTACCAGCGCGCGGCGGAGCTCAAGCCGTACGATGAGGACGCGTTTATTTTTCTGACCGGAATTTACAAGCGGCGCGGGGACATCACCGCAGCGCAAGAGGCGGCTTTGAAGGTCATCGAGATCGCTTCGCGAAAGCTCGAAGCGAGTCTTGACGACATCATCGTGATGAGTCGACTGGCGGAGGCATATGCACGTTTCGGGAGCCGTGAAGAGGCACATGCGACCTTGAAACGGGTACTCGAGTTAGAACCAAATGATGGACTGGCTGTATACAATTGCTCCTGCGGTTACGCGTTAATGGGTGAGAAGAGCACGTCGCTCATCCTGCTGCGCCGCGCGTTTGGGATCGGTTTCCGGACGGTAGCGCACTGGGCGCGCGCAGACAGTGCGTTCGACGCGATCCGCGGTGATGATGAGTTCAGAAGCTATTGGTCGAGATGCAGTGAACAATCCACAGATTACACAGATTATTAAGAAAATCTGTGTAATCTGTGGATGAACAGGAGGAGAATCAAGTGCCAAAATACGTTATCGAACGAGTCGTTCCGGGTGCGAGCAATATGACGCCCTCAGACTTGAAAGCAATGTCGCAGCGTTCATGCAACGTGCTGAATGAGATGGGACCACAGATCCAGTGGGTGCAGAGCTACGTCACTGACAACAAGATCTATTGTGTCTACATCGCGCCAAACGAAGAGTTGATTCAGGAGCACGCGCGGCTCGGCGGGTTCCCGGCAAATCAGGTGGCGCAGGTCAAGACAATCATCGACCCAACCACTTCTGAGGACTGACATGGACCTGCGCTCGATTCAGAAGCCACTGAAGGAGAAGTATCGCAGCGATCCGAGCAGCTCGCGCATCACGTTGAAAGCGCAGAGCGATCAAACGGACACGCCGATTGCCTGCTCGGTGGAGGTTGGTCAAAAGCTCTTCGAAGCCCAGGCGCACAGCGGTGTCGGTGGTCCAGGCACCGCCGCCTGCTCGGGTGATCTATTGCTCGGCGCGCTCGCCGCCTGTGCACAGCTCACGTGCCAACTCGTCGCGACGGCGATGGGCATACCGTTCGCGCACATTCGCGTCGAAGTGGAAGGCGAAATGGATCTGAGCGGCACGCTCGGCATCTCGAAAACGGTGCCGGTTGGCTTTCAGGATATTCACGCGAAGTTCGACATCGATGCTCCTGAGGCAACCGCGGAACAGTTGGCCGCATTAAAGGAGAAGACTGAGCAGTACTGCGTGGTGATGCAAACGCTTTTGCACCCGCCACAAATAACAACTAGCTGGCTAAATGGTGAGTAAGGTCTCAAAGTCAAAGATCGACTTCCGACTGCCATCACTCGCACAAGCGACCGCGTGGCTCAATGCGAAGAGTGGTCCACAACAAGTAAAAGGGCACCCGACACTCGTTCACTTTTGGTCCATCAGTTCGGAAACAGCGAAGGCCAATCTGGCCCAGGTCGCGGAGCTGCGCGACCAGCGCCGGCGTGAGGGCTTGCGTGTCATCGCCGTACACGTGCCGCAATCCGAGGCGGAAAAATCGTCACGCGCCGTGCGCGATGCGGCCACGCGACTCAACCTCACCGAGCCCTGCGCGCTCGATAACAACCTGACGGTGAATCGCGCCAACGACGAACTGCCGGCTTACTTTTTGTTCGATGCAGACGGCGAGATTCGCAGTTCTGCAACCGATGTCGACGCGATCGAAGACCAGTTGGACCAGTTGCTCGCCGAGTTGCGGACCCGGCATCCGTTTTGTGCGCCGTGTGAGTTGTTCCTGAACGAGGAGGCGATGTTTTGTGCGAACTGCGGCTCGCCGCTAACGCTCCCCGGCCCGGGACCACACCCGTACTACGAAGATCATTTCAACTCTGCGCTGCCGACCGTTCGCCTCGCCAATCCCGATCCACTGATCGGTCACCGGATCGATGGCAGGTACGAACTGCTGGCTCGCCTGGGTGAAGGCGGCATGAGCGTGGTCTACCGCGCGCGTCGCGTAAACATCGGCGACGACGTGGCGGTGAAGATTCTGACGCGCAAGTTTGTCAAAGACGAAGCGGCACTCGCGCGTTTTCGCCGCGAAGCGCGCGCGGCGGCGATGCTGCACCATCCAAACGTCATCACGATTCATGACTTCGGCGAGACTGACGACGCGCATGCGCCGGCCTATATCGTGATGGAGTTTGTGCGCGGTACACCGTTGCGCGAGCTCCTGCACGGCGAGCATCATTTTTCAGTTGAACGCGGGGTGCGGCTGATGCGCGGGATCTGTGCGGGCGTTGCGTCGGCTCATCGTCAGGGCGTGGTCCATCGCGATCTCAAGCCGGAGAATATTCTCGTCGTGGCGCCGGATGATGATTTCGAGATGGAGAGTGTGAGAGTGGTGGACTTCGGGCTCGCGAAGTTGTTGGCTGATGCGGGCGGAGCGACGACGGGAGCGGTTGTAGGCACACCGTATTACATGTCGCCCGAGCAGTGTTTGGGCGAGTCGCTCGACACGCGCTCGGATGTTTACAGTCTCGGGGCGATGTTCTACGAAATGCTTTCCGGGAACCGGCCGTTTGAAGCAGACACCGTATCGGGTCTCATCAGCCGGCATTTGCAGGAACCGCCGCCGCCGTTTGATTTTTCGCTCGGCATACCGCGACGAATCTCGATCGCGATCATGCACGCCCTTTCAAAAGATCCCGATGACCGGCCGCAAACAGCCACGGAACTCGCGCGGCAAATGCAGTTAGTTTGATCTCACTTGGAAGAGGTCAGTCCCTCACACGAGTGTCGACCGCGACCCAATTGAGTTCCCAGGTTTTGCCGCCGTCGTCTGAAAACGATTGCTCAAACCGATACTGGTCCGATGTGACTTTCATGATCACGAATCGCACGAATATCGCTCGATTATTGAACGTGTCCTGGTTGTAAAACTCGCCGCGCCCCTCTTTGAACTCACCGATCGAAGGCACCGTGAGCGTTCCACCGTTGACATTCGCGAAGTTCAAACTCCACTGGCGCGCCTGCGGGTTGTAGAGACGCAAGCTCAGTCCCTCGAAGTGACCTGCTGGTCCATCAGCCTTCAGCTCGACGAGGTTCGCACGGCCATCAAAAACCTTACGCACCACAGTCGTACCGTCATATTCAACCCAGGTCGTCGAACCGCTTAACGGATGCTGCAAACGCCGCAGGTGCGTCTTCCACGTCCCGATCTCCCAATCGAAATCGTGTTGACCGTCTCGCTGCGCAGTCGTTTGAAACGAACACACGGCAAGGAAGAGGAGCGCAAGAATTAGTTTCATGGCGCTAACCTAGTCTCAACAGTAAAGAAGGGTCAAGAAGTTACTTCGAGGTAACTACGGCAAGCGAAGCGACAGGTTAGAGAATTGGCCGGTGGCTGTTTCGTAAGACTCGACAATCTTCTCTCAGTTGCATGCTTTCCTTGCGCAACAGCTTTGAAGCCTCACGCAGCTCCGCAAATTCCTGCTGCAAGCGGCGCGCATGCATGATCAATTCAGCACTTTGCCCGTGAAGCGCATCAAGAGAAGTCGCATTCCCAGGTACGTTCTCCATGGCGGGAATCTTACGTACAAATTCGATCAACGGTCAATATCCCTGACGAATAATTTCTTTACTCCCACTCATCGCCGGCCGCCCGACAATTTACGATGTCATTGACCCAAGCTCGTGGAAGGTTTGTTTGAGTGCGGGGTAGAGACTTTTGTAGTGCCGGTACAGCGCGCGATATGTCTCAACCCCATCGGCATTCGGAACAATACTCTCACTAACAAAAACTGTTTGCGCGCACGCTTCGTCGACGTTGGACCACACTCCAGCGCCGACACCCGCGAGTAGCGCGGCGCCAAATGCGGCGCCCTCAGTCGTGTTCACCGTGACCAGCTCCGCCGCAAACACGTCGGCCAGGATCTGTCGCCAGAGCGCACTCTTCGCGCCGCCTCCCGACAAGCGGATCTGATCGACTGACGCGAGGCCCGCATCTGCCATCAGGCAAAAAATGTCTTTCAATCCGAACGCGACGCCCTCGAGTATCGAACGCGTCAAGTGAGCCGGTCCATGACGTCCGGTCAAACCGATCCACGCACCGCGAGCGAACGGATCGGGATGCGGCGTCCGTTCACCGCTCAAGTACGGCAGGAACAACAGACCTTCACTTCCCGGCGGAACCTCCGCCGCCTCCGCGACGAGGTCGGCAAAACTTCGATCGCGCGCGAACTTGTCGTGATACCACTGCAAGCTGCCGGCCGCGCTCAGCATCACGCCCATCAGGTGCCAGCGATTTGCGACCGCATGACAAAACGCGTGCAATTTTCCGCCGGGCTCGATTAGCGGAGTCTCCGTCGCGGCGAACACCACACCGGAAGTACCCAGGGTGACGGCGATCGTGCCCGGCCGCACTACGCCAACGCCGACCGCCTGTGCCGATTGATCGCCGCCACCGGCGACGACGGGAGTTCCGGCACGCAAGCCCGTTAACTCAGCGACTTCTCTGTTGACTGTGCTGGTCGTTTCGTGTCCTTCAAACGTCGGCGGCAACCACTCGGGAGGAATGTGAAGCGCTTCCAGTATGTCGGGGGACCAATGGCGGCGGCGCAGATCGAAGAGCATCGTGCCGGAGCCGTCTGCCTTGTCCATCGCAAGTGCGCCGGTGAGTTTGAAACGAATGAAATCTTTCGGCAGCAGGACGTGTTTGATGCGACGATAAATATCGGGCTCGTTGGTTTCGAGCCACAGAATTTTTGGCGCGGTGAAACCTGTTAACGCATCGTTTCCCGTGATCTGGACCAGGCGTTCGAGACTCACGCGCGCGCGAATCTCGTCACACTCAGCGCCACAACGCTGATCGTTCCACAAGATCGCCGGGCGTAGCACCTCGAGGTCGGAGTCGAGTACGACGAGCCCGTGCATTTGCCCGGTCAAGCCGATGGCGGCGATGTCTGCGCCCGCGGCATTCGAGTTGGCAAGCACGCGAGCGATGCTGTTCGCGGTGGCTTCCCACCATTCGCGCGGTTCTTGTTCAGACCAGAGTGGATGCGGAGACGAGAGACTTAACGGCGTGGTCGCGCTGCCAACCACACGTCCATCCGGATCGATTAGCAGCGCCTTTGCCCCGGTTGTCGATAGATCGATTCCCAGCAGGAGTGTCATTTGCAATCTACTTGTGCAACATCTCCCCCGTCGCCGTCAACGGTCAATGGGCTTCGCACAAACTCCCTTTTGGTTCACGTCACGGCTTGGCCGTCTGATGTAAGGCGGCGGCTTCGCCCCGCCGGAGCGCTTCTTCAAACTCAGCATCCAACGCGCTCTCGGCGGGTCGGATGACACCGCGCTCGATTAAATACGTGATGATGCGTTCCGCGTTTTCCTCGGCGGAACAATTGACCGTATCGAGCGTGATTTCAGGATTCAAAGGCGGTTCGTATGGATCGTCGATTCCCGTGAAGCCTTTAATCCGGCCGGCACGCGCGAGCGCGTACATGCCTTTCGTATCGCGGTCCTCGCAGACATCGAGCGGCGTATCGACAAAGATCTCGCAGAAACGATCGCTGCCCATCATCGTGCGACACTCAACACGTGTCGCCCGATAAGGACTGATCGCGGCACAAATCACCACACCGCCGTGTCGCACAACTTCCGCCGCCACAAAACCGATGCGACGAATGTTCGTCTCGCGATCTTCCTTGCTGAAGCCGAGTCCCTTCGAGAGATGCGTACGAATCACGTCGCCGTCGAGCACCGTGACCTGCCGGCCGTGCTCGAGCAACATGATCGTCAGAATGTCCGCTGTCGTTGATTTTCCGGAGCCGCTGAGTCCGGTAAACCACAAGCAAAAACCTTGTCGATGACGCGGCGGATGGGCGGCACTCAAAATGGCCGCAACTTCCGGACGCGTAAACCACGACGGCAACGGACGCCCTTGTTGCAGAAAATCTTCGCGCACTCTCGTGCCGGAAATTGACGCCGTGCGACGTCCCTGGCCCACCAGCGCCGACTCTTCGTAACGCCTTTCTTCCGTCAGGTAAACCAGCTCCGAAAAGCACAACGGTTGCACTCCGATTTCTGCGGCGTGCTCAATCAGCAACTGCTGCGCCTCGTATGGACCATAGAACGGCTTATTGTTCGAGTCCACACCCGGACTCGCATGATCTCTTCCGACGATGAAATAGTTTGCACCGAAGTTACGACGAATGATCGCATGCCAGATTGCCTCGCGTGGTCCAGCCATGCGCATCGCCAGCGGCAACAACGCCAGCAGCGTCGAACCCTTGTCGTAATATTTTTCAGTCAGTGCTTTGTACGACTGCACACGCGTGTAGTGATCGATGTCGCCGGCTTTAGTCATGCCGACCACGGGATGCAGCAGCAGCGCGCTGTCGATCTGTCGCATCGCTCGCTTCGTCATCTCTTCGTGCGCACGATGCATCGGATTGCGCGTTTGAAAGGCGACGACCCTTTCGTGGTCCAGCTCAGTCAGCCTGGCTCTGACTTGGGCTGGCGTCAGTCGCAGGCGACGAAAGTCGTAATACTTCGGCAGCCGGACGATCTGCAACTCGCCGGAGATACAGACGTCACCCCAACCTTGCATCTCCGCTACCAACGGATGTCGCGGATCAGCTGTGCCGTAGACTGATTTTGCCTCTGCTTCACGATCCCACTCGTAAACCTCTTCGACGCGCATGATTGCCAGGAGATCGTTGTGCTCGTCGGCAAGTGCGATATCCATGCCTGCGACGAGATTGAGACTCCTCGCGACCGTCAAAGTAATCGGAATCGGGAACAGCGTGCCGTCAGACAGACGCATCGAGTGAAGCACGCTCTGATAATCCTCACGGCCCATGAACCTTCGCAGTGGTGAAAACCCGCCGGTCGCGAGTAGTTCGAGATCGCAGAGATTTCGCTGCGTCAACTGAACACGCGGCAGCAGCGCCGCGAGCGTCATGAGCAGTTCGCGTTCTGCTTCCGGCACTAAGAGATCGATCAGCTCACCGCCATACGGCGCGATCAACCGGCTCGCGTGTTCCCGTTGAAATGTCATGAATGTTCCGTGGCCCTGTTCCAGACGTAGACGAGAATGCTTATACTAACGCTCGATCACCTTCAATCACCGAGGCAAATATGAATCTAGCAGACATCCGGCACCTCTTCGACTATACCGAATGGGCAAACGAACTTGCCATGAACGCAGCCGCACAACTATCAGACGAACATCTGCGACGCGACTTCGGCATCAGTCACAAATCGATCTTCGGCACGCTCGTCCACATGGCCGGCGCTGAATGGATCTGGTGGGAAAGATGGAACGGACGTTCACCCGCCAAAGCTGAAGCATGGTCATTGTGGTCCACAGATTCGTGCGCCGATCTCGCCACCCTGAAGCAACGCTGGACTGACCTCGTTGATGGTCGCGCGCAGTTCATGTCGAAACTCGACGAAGAGCGACTCGCTGCTGAGTTGTCGTTCAAACTGCTCAGCGGCGATCCAAACTCGATGCGACTCGTCGATCAAATGCAACACGTCGTCAATCACGCCACCATGCACCGCGGACAAATCGTCGGCATGATTCGCCAGCTCGGCATCGATCCGCCTGCGACGGATTTATTGTTTTACCTGCGGCGCGACGTCTCGCCGAGATGAGTTTCACGCAAAGGCGCAAAGCCGCAAAGAAGAACTCGCCTGACATCTTTGCGCCTTTGCGTGAAATATTTCTTCAACCATCAAGCCACCAGGCTATGTTAAATTCATCGCACTATGAAAATCGATCGTCGTAGTTTTCTGGCAAGTTCGTCTACTGCCTTGCTCCTGGCCAGACATCAATTGTCCTCCGCGATGGACGTCCAGCGTCCGTCAACGACCCCGATCATTGGACGACAAGTCACGGTTTATACCACCGCCGACAACACCAACCATCGTCTCTCAGCCACCGGCACGTTCTCGTTCAAGCCGATGGGCCAACCACTCGAAACGCAGATCTGTGTGTTCGTCGATCCGGCCAAAACATTTCAAACGATCCTCGGCATCGGCGGTGCTCTGACCGACGCATCCGCGGAAACATTTGCAAGACTCCCGAAGCCGAAGCAACAGGAATTTCTAAACGCTTACTACAGCCGCGACACCGGCATCGGTTACACACTCGCGCGCACCAACATCCACAGTTGCGACTTCTCGAGCGCCAGCTACACCTACATCGACGAAGGCGACAAAGAGTTGAAGTCGTTCAGCGTCAAGCACGATCGGGAATTCCGCATTCCCTTCATCAAGCAGGTGCTGGCAACGACGCGTAACAGACTCAACATCTTCGCGAGCCCCTGGAGCCCACCGGCGTTCATGAAAGATAACAACAACATGCTGCACGGCGGCAAGTTGAAGCCGGAGTTCTATCAAGCGTGGGCCAACTACTTCGTGAAGTTCATCAGGGCTTACGAGAGCGAAGGCGTTCCGATCTGGGGCGTCAGTATTCAGAACGAGCCGATGGCAACACAGACGTGGGAGTCGTGCATTTACTCAGCCGAAGCTGAACGCGACTTCCTCAAGAACTATCTTGGTCCAACAATCAGGAAGGAGCGTTTGAGTGATAAGAAGATCATCGTGTGGGACCACAACCGCGACCTTATTTACCAGCGCGCCAGTACGATCCTGACCGATCCGAAAGCGGCGCAGTACGTTTGGGGCGTGGGTTATCACTGGTACGAGCCGTGGAGCGGCGGCGAGCCGATGTTTGATAACGTGAAACTCGTGCGCGACGCTTTTCCTGACAAGCACCTGATCTTCACTGAAGGCTGCGCCGACTCGTTCAAAGCGGACAAGCTGCACGACTGGAAGTTGGGCGAGCTCTATGGACGCTCGATGATCAATGATTTCAACAGCGGGACCGTCGGCTGGACCGACTGGAACGTGCTGCTCGATGAAACCGGCGGGCCGAATCACGTCAAGAATTTCTGCTTCGCGCCCGTTCACGCCGATACGCGCACCGGAGAGTTGATCTACACGAACTCTTATTACTACATCGGCCACTTCTCGAAGTTTGTACAGCCGGGCGCGAAGCGTATCGCGAGCTCGCCCACTCGCAGTCCGTTGCTGTCGACTGCGTTTGTGAATCCCGATGGGCAGGTCGCGACGGTGGTAATGAACAAGACCGAACAGAAGATTCCGTATTTCCTTTGGCTCGATGGGCAGGCGGCGGAGGTTGAAAGCCTGCCGCACTCGATTCAGACGCTGGTGTTCTGAGTCGCGGCCTTGATAGACAGGATTTACAAGATTCTCAGGATAAACAGGATGTCTTGTTAATCCTGTAATCTCGTAGAAAACTACTTGCTCCGGTTGACGAGTCTCTAAACAAAGGGATGGGTTATTACGTCAGAGTTCTCAGCACTTCCGCGGGCTGCGTTTCGGTGTCGCAGTTACGATCGGCGCTTGCCAGCAATCAACTCAACGGCGTTCTCAACGTTGAAGAAGGTTCTGACGAAGACTGGACGCAGATCATATTGAGCCATGTAAACGGACGCGCAATCGCATCCCTGGAGCGTAACGTGGTCCAGGAAGGTTCGCTCGGAGCGGACGAGTTGGCTGAGTTTGCCGAAGAAGTGATTGATTGCAAACCGGCCAGCGCTGCGCAATGGTTGTTGGAGTATTTTCGTCGCGTTAAGTGTATCTATGCTTTCCAGGTACTGAGCGGAACCTATGAAGGAGATGGCTGGGAGATTCTCGGCGCAATCAAGGAATGCATCTGGTCAGCCGCACCCGCGATACTACAAGCCGACAACGAAGGGTTCAGCAACGAAGCTGGGTATCATATTCTTTGGCAGTTCAACGACTCAGTAGATGGTCCATGGTGGATGGCAGTGTTACGCGACGGCCGGTGGAAACAATTTCAGATGAATCTCGGAGACCGCAAGCAGCGCGAATCGTTTTTGCGAGGCGAAGTCCCGAGCGACGTTTGAGTCCCCGCAACGAATAATGAAAATACTCATTCTCGTATCCCTGCTCGTGCTGGCTCCAGGTGTGCGAGCGCAGCAAGTCGGGCTCATCACTAACACTGAAGCGCGCAAGACGACGAGCCTCGACGGTCAGTGGCAAGTGATCGTCGACCCTTACGAGTCTGGTTATTACGACTACCGTTACCAGCCGAGTGACAACGGTTATTTCAAGAATGCGAAACCGAAGTCGAAAAGCGATCTGATCGAATACGACTTCGATAAGTCCGCGACGTTGAAAGTTCCGGGCGACTGGAACACGCAGACGGACCAGTTGTTCTTTTACGAAGGCACGGTTTGGTACAAGAAATCTTTCGATTACCAGCGCCGCCCGGACACGCGGGTGTTCGTTTATTTCGGCGCCGCGAATTACCTCGCAGACGTTTATCTCAACGGCGAGAAGCTCGGCCGGCACGAAGGCGGTTTCACGCCGTTTAATTTCGAGATCACTAAACTCGTTCGCGATACGGGTAATTTCCTCGTCGTCAAAGTTGATAACAAGCGCCGGCTGGACGCGGTGCCGACGTTGATGACCGACTGGTGGAACTACGGCGGCATCACGCGCGATGTAGAACTCATCGAAACACCCACGACTTTCGTCCAGGATTACATGGTCCAACTTCAGCGCGGTTCGCGCGATCATGTAAGTGGTTGGATCAAGTTGGCAGGCGAGAAGCTCAGTCAGAGAATTACTGTACGCATTCCGGAAGCGGGTGTAAGCAGATCGTTTACCGCGGATGGAAACGGATTGGCAACCATCGATTTCAACGCGGATCTGAAGTTGTGGTCGCCCGAGAATCCGAAGCTTTACGAGGTGTTTATCGAAGCTGAGACTGATCGAGTGCGCGATCTGATCGGGTTTCGAAGTATTGAAACGCGCGGCACCGACATCCTGCTGAACGGTCGACCGATCTTCCTGCGCGGCGTCTGCATCCACGACGAGGCGCCGCTGCGTGGTGGACGCGCGTACAGTCGTGAGGATGCGGTGACGTTGCTCAGTTGGGCCAAGGAGCTGGGCGCAAACTTTGTGCGACTGGCGCATTACCCGCACAACGAGTTCATGATTCGCGAGGCTGATCGGATGGGAATCATGGTCTGGTCGGAGATTCCCGTGTATTGGACCATCCAGTGGGAGAATCCCGCGACACTCGAGAACGCTCGCAACCAGTTGAGCGAGGTGATCGCGCGCGACAAGAATCGGGCAGCGATCGTCATCTGGTCCATGGCGAATGAAACGCCGCTCAGCGACGCTCGACTTGCGTTCCTGCGCAACCTGATCTCGCACGCGCGGAGTCTAGATCCGACGCGCTTGCTCTCGGCCGCGATGGAACGTCATTACCTCGATGCGAAAACACAGATGATTGACGATCCGCTGGGTGAGTTTCTCGACGTTCTCGGGTGCAATGAGTATGTCGGCTGGTACGATGGTCTGCCTGAGAAAGCTGACGGACTCGAGTGGAAAACCAAGTATGAGAAGCCGCTCGTGATGAGCGAGTTCGGCGGCGAGGCTCAGTTTGGAAATCATGGCGACGCGCTAACGCGCTGGACCGAGGAATACCAGGCGAATGTCTACGAGCATCAGATTGGCATGTTGAAACGCATCCCTTTTTTACGAGGCACTTCCCCGTGGATCCTGATGGACTTCCGCTCCCCGCGCCGCCCGCTGCCGGGCATCCAGGACTACTGGAACCGCAAAGGCCTCGTCTCCGATCGCGGCGAGAAGAAGAAAGCGTTCTACATCATGCAGCGCTGGTACCGGGAGTTGCAGTGAAATGGTCCATCTAATCACCGCTCTCTTGATGATCACTTTGGCTATCGGTCCGGCGCCGGCTCTGCGGCAGGAACAGACGAGTGTCACCGATCAGGAGAAGCGCGAGGTTCAGGAGTTTGCAAAGCGCTTTGTCGCGTCGTTTATGAAGACCAGGGATGTTCGACCGCTGATACCCGAATTCTTTCTAAACGACTTCACCACTCTTCCAAAGCAGGATTTTTACGAGAAAGTCTCGCCTGCGCTGTATGCGAAACTCAGCAAGAACGAGCGCGTGCGTCTCTTCGTGGCCCAGGAGAACCTCGGTTACATCATCACACTCGACGTGATGGCGGAGAACGAGTCGAAAGCTACGAACGGTCTCCCGTTTCAAAAAATCCTGCCCGCGGGCGTCGCGCGGAAATTGAGCAAGTCACGCCTCGTCGAAGGGACTGCGAAATTCACGACGCGACGAGAGTTGTTGCTGGAATTGACTCGGGTGGAGCAAGCGTTACTCGAGGCGCGGCCATTTCTGAAGCGTAAGAAACTCGAACAATCGCCGGCGTTCGTGAAAAAGCTCAGCACGTTCGAACGCGATCCGCACCTGGGGTATCGAGTACGCAGCTCACTCATTGACGAAGATCTGAAACGTGAGCTTGGTTTCGCGAGGTTCGCTGCCGGTCAAAAGGTGTTCAGCGTGGACACTCCGATTTTGATCGAGCTCATCGTCGTGAAGGACGGCGAGAGATTTAGAATTCTGACCGTGGTGCCCGCCGAGAACGATTAAATTTAGCCGCGGATTACACGGATAGGAATTGGATTTATTATCTGTGTCATCCCGTGGTAAACAAAAACGATGAAGTTGCAACTTTCCAAATTCGCTTTGCTTTGCGTGCTCGCGTTGGCATGCGTTACGGTTTACGGTCAGGACGTGGTTTGGCCGCAGTTTCGCGGGCCGCAATCAAACCCCGTGGGCACGCATACGCGGCTGGCGGATCGCTGGTCCAAAACGGAAAACGTCGAGTGGTCTCAGGAGATCCCGGGACGCGGTTGGTCGTCGCCAATCGTGACCGGCAGTAAAGTTTACCTGACCACCGTTACTACCGAAGGCAAGTCGAAGCTGCCGCAGATCGGCACCGAATACAGCAACGAATACGCCGCTGAGCTTGAAAAACAAGGTCTGCCGATCGAAGAGATCATCAAGCGCTTGACCGAGCGCGATATTGAACTACCTGGCGAAGTCACGCTTCATTACCTTCTCTACTGCCTCGACCTGAAGAGCGGCAAGGTTGAATGGAAAAAGGAATTCTTCACGGGCCATCCTCCCGGCGGGCGTCATCGCAAAAACAGTTTCGTCTCCGAGACTCCCGTCACTGACGGCAAGTTCATCTACGTGTACGTGGCGAACCTCGGGGTTTGGGCGTTCGACTTGAAAGGCAACCAGACCTGGACCACGCCGCTCGAGTCAAATCCGATCTACCTCGAGTTGGGCACAGGCAGTTCACCGGCACTCGCCGACAATCTCCTGATCGTCGTCAGTGATAACCAGAACCAACAGTATATCGCCGCCTTCGACAAGAAAACTGGCAAACAGGTGTGGCGCACAAATCGAGATTTAGGCGGAAGAACACAACCCGTGCAGCGCTCCGGATGGTCCACGCCGTTCGTTTGGCGTCACGCGCTGCGAACCGAAATCGTGGCAGTTGGACCAGACACGGTCGTTACTTACGATCTGTCGGGCAAGGAACTGTGGCGCATGTCAGGAATGGCTGTGACTCCGATCCCGACGCCGTTCGCTTACGAAGGTTTGCTTTACATCAACGGCGGGCGCGGACGTCCGTTGTTCGCGATTCGTCCCGGTGCAACGGGCGACATTTCTCTGAAGGAGAATCAAACTTCAAACGAGTATGTGGTTTGGTCGCAGCCGCGCGGTGGAACTTACCTGCCCTCGCCCGTGGCGTATCAGGGTTTCATCTACACGCTGACCGAGACCGGAATCCTGAATCGTTACGATGCCAAAACCGGAAAGCAGACTTACAAGACGCGCATCGATCCGAAGGCAACCGCCTTCACGACTTCGCCGTGGGCCTACAACGGCAACTTGTTTTGCCTGAGTGAAGAGGGCCAGACATTCGTGATCAAAACGGGCGACGAGTTTCAGCTATCGCACGTCAACGAACTTGACGACATGGCCCAGGCGTCGCCCGCCCTCGTTGGCGAGCGTTTGCTGATCCGCACCGAACACCGGCTCTACTCGATCCGCCGCAAGAGCTAACTGCGTTGTAGCTTTTTACAAATCGGAGCGATAATCCCCCGCAAGGAGGCTGACGATGAATACTCAAACTCTTTCGCGACGCAATTTTTCGAAGTTGATTGGGGTTACCGCGGCGTACGCCGCTTTACGTCCCGCTTCGGTGGAAGCGAGGACAACTCCCTCGGCCGCAAACGTCGTACGTCTCAGCTCAAACGAAAATCCCTATGGTCCATCACAGGCAGCTTTGAAAGCGATGACGGACGGCTTCAGTCTGGCCTGGCGTTATCCCGATGAACATGCCGACATGCTGAGCGACGAGTTAGCGCGACTGCACGGCGTTCCTGCGGAGCAGATCCTGCTTGGCGATGGTTCAGGCGAGATTTTGAAAATCGCTGCCGCTGCCTTCACCGGACGCGACAAAAAAATCGTCACCGCCAATCCGACATTCGAATCAATCGCGCGACACGCGAGCGTGGCTGGCGCCGAAGTCGTCAAGATCGATCTTACGTCTGACTACAGCCACGACCTGAAGAAGATGCTGGCGGCGACAAACGGCGCCGGTCTCGTCTACGTGTGCAACCCTAACAATCCCACTGCCAGCATCACTCCGGCCAAAGAGATCTCAGACTTTCTCGCAAGGATCTCGCCGGCGACGATCGTTTTGATCGATGAGGCGTATCACCATTACGTCGAGAGCAAAGACTACGACAGCGCGATTCCACTCGTGAAGGACTATCCAAACCTGATGGTGGCCCGCACGTTCTCGAAGATTTACGGCATGGCCGGGCTGCGCTGTGGTTATTGCGTCACGCAGACTGCGAACATCAGGCGCATGAGAATGCACCAGGTGTTTGATAGCGTGAACATCATGGCGCTCGTCGCAGCGTTGGCGAGTTTGAGGGACGCAGACCAGGTCACGCGCGGACGCCGCCTGAACAGCGAAGTGAAAAAGAGTGTCTGCGCGGAGCTCGATTCACTCGGCTACCGCTACATCCCGTCGCAGGCAAACTTCATGATGATCGATCTGCGCCGTGAAGTTAGACCAGTGATCGACGACATGCGCTCTCGCGGTGTTGAAGTTGGCCGGCTGTTCCCCGCCCTGCCGACCTTCATGCGCGTCACGATCGGAACCGGGCCGGAGATGAAACAGTTTGTGACGACCTTCCGCGAGGTGATGACGTAGAATTCCGGATGTGTTCTGCCTATGAAAGAAACCGGAACGCGGAGTACTCTCGCAAACGAGCAGGCGTTGATCGCTGCCTGGCACACAAATAACCGCGTAACGACTTACCTCATCGAAAACCTGCCACACGATTTATGGTCCAGGCAAATCCCCGGTTCGCCTCGTCGCACCATTCGAATGCTCGCAGCGCACATTCACAACGCTCGCTGCATGTGGATCAAGTCGATCGGTGCCGCCCACGGCGTCGTGGTACCGCGGAGAGTCGATGGTCGCACCGTTCGTCCCGCGGAGCTGACACGCGCGCTCGCGCGCAGCAGCGAAGGCATGATTGAGCTGATTCGGCTGGGCGTGGCGCGTGGCGGTTCAGTGCCCTCCGCTGCGTGGCAGAATTTCCCCACGGACCTCATACACTTCCTCAACTACTTCGTCGCTCACGAAGCACACCACCGCGGTCAGCTCTGCATGTTGGCGCGACAATTGGACCAGCGACTGCCGGCCGAAGTGACGGACGGGCTGTGGCAATGGAAGAAACGAACGCGAGAGTAAAAACAAAACCGCGGATTACGCAGATGAGATCCGTGTAATCCGCGGCTGAAATTCTTAACTGACTTTAGAAGCTCTCAACTCCCCTAAAGCCGCCCTTGGCCGTCTTCATGATCCAACTCAGCACGCGTTGCGTGTCGTAGCAGTAGCCGAGGATGTAATTGCAGGTCGAGAGGCAGTGCTTCGTACACTCAACCTTCATCGAGTCAAGCTGTTTCACGTCGAACTTGTGATCGCCGACGACGCCCCAGTCGTGCGTGGCCGAGTACATCGGGAAACAAGGAGCGAGCGAGCCGTCGGTGCGAATGATGAGTGAATTCTGACCGGCGCGACACTGCCAGGGTGGCACTTTACCGCGCATCAACAGCTTCATGTCTTCCATGTGCTGGATCGGATTCACCATCTTGTAGCCTTCATTGCGGCGCTTGTCGTTCAGGTAGTCGAGCAGCGCGTCGACCTTGGGCCAATCCTCGGGCGTCAGGTACGTCTCGTTTTCGGAGAGGTGCTTGAAGTGGTCCTGCTCCGTCATGGGCGTCTCGTTGATGTGGTAATCAGTGGCGATGCCGTTGTCGTGAGCGATCTCCGTCAGCTCCTTAACATCGTCCATGTTGTTATGGCAGATGTTGATATTGAACATCACGGTGTAGCCGTAAACCTTCTGCTTTTTGATGAGGTAATCGAAGTACGGCCGGATCGGCTCGAGCGCCTTCGGCAGAGACTTTCGATCCTTCACTGAATCGACGGCGAGATTCACCGTCGCGAGACCAGCATCGCCGAGCCGATCGATCACGTCTGGTTTCATCAGGCGACCATTGGTCGGCAGATAAACAAAGATACCTTTTTGAGAACTGTAGTAGACGATCTTGTGAATGAACTTCGGCCGCAGCAACGGCTCGCCGCCCATCAGCGCCAGCACGCGAGAACCAATCGAGTGTAGCCAGTCGATCGAGCGCTTCGCGACGTCTTCGGTCATTCCCTTCACTCGGTTGTCGTACGACCAGCAATAGTGACAATCGAGATTGCACTTCCAGTCGGTGAACAGGTACGGAATGAGGGGCCGCAATTGATGTCTGTTCTTCAGCGTTCGCGACTTGAAATAAGGCGCGCCCCACGTTTTCCACATGCGCACACCATTGAGCTTTACATATTCCTTGTGCGTCATCTCCTGGGCGTTCGGACGCTGGGGGTACGGCGGCTCAGGCAGAACCTCGTCAGGCTTCGGTTCGAGGTGGTCCCGGCCGGGTCGTTTGTAGAGAATCTGGTGCAACTCCGGCGCGATCCGAAACGGAGGTGCACTGGTTCCTGATTCATCGTGTCGAACAGTACTCATAAGTTGGTCCTTTATAATTGAGAGTACAAACGCGTTTATGTCCTTTGCAGGCTGGCCGCAAAGCGACTAGTTTCAGTCAAAACGGCGAAACTGTCAAAACCATATCGCGGGTCTCGCGAGATTCTACCGGGAAACGGCCCAATTTGGAATTACCTTCTGCGAGTCTTTTACTCACTTTTTAACGCAAAGGGCGCACAGACACGCAAAGCGCCGTAGAGAATAGGTTAAGATTGCGAACTCGAATCCAGCCAAACTACGGAGAGCCCATCTATGCCAGAGATTCGTCGTTCTGCCCGACTGTCAATCATTGTGCTTCTCGCTCTGTTGCTGGCGGCGTCGTTCGCAGGCGCGCAGCAACTCGATCCTAATCTTTATTCCGGCCTGCGCTGGCGGCTGGTTGGTCCATTTCGAGCCGGGCGCGTCAATGCCGTCAGCGGCGTCGCCGGACAACTCGACACTTACTACTTCGGTTCGGTCGGCGGCGGGGTTTGGAAGTCTTTCAACTCCGGCCGCACCTGGAATCCGATCTTCGACGCAACGAACGTCGCTTCGATCGGCGCCATCGGAGTCGCGCCATCCAACCCGGACGTCGTCTACGTCGGGACTGGCGAAGCCGACATGCGCGACTCGATCGCTTTCGGCAACGGCGTGTACAAGTCAACAGACGCCGGAAAAACCTGGAAACACGTCGGACTGGAAAACACCAAACAGATCGGCCGCATCATCGTCGACCCGAAGAACCCAAACACAGTTTTTGTCGCCGCACTCGGCAACGCTTACGCAGCGAATCCCGATCGCGGCGTCTATCGTTCCCGCGACGGCGGCGCCACCTGGGAAAAAGTTCTCTTCAAGAATGACGACGTCGGCGCGATCGATCTGGCCTTCGATCCAGTCGATGCGAACATCGTTTACGCAACGCTCTGGAACGTACGCCGGCCACCGTGGTTCATCTACGCGCCGGCGAATGGACCAGGCGCGGGTATTTACAAGTCCGTCGATGGCGGCTCAACGTGGAAAGAGATCTCCGAGGGTATTCCGCTCGAAGGCCGCGGACACATCGGCATTTCAGTGGCTCAGTCAAATCCCAATCGCATTTATGCGGCCGTCGACGCGAAAGACGGCGGCGTGTTTTGGTCCAACGATGCCGGTGCGACCTGGACCAGGCTGTCGAGCGATAAGCGACTGTGGGATCGCGGCTGGTATTTCGAGAAAATCACTGCCGATCCGAAAAACCCGGACGTGGTCTACGTGATGAACACGTCGGTGTATCGATCGACTGATGCAGGCAAGACGTGGACGCCGATCAAAGGCGCGCCGGGTGGCGACGATTATCACCAGCTTTGGATCAATCCCGACGATCCGAAACGAATGATCGTGGGCAGCGATCAAGGTGCGGTCGTCACTGTCGACGGCGCAGCGACGTGGAGCTCCTGGTACAACCAGCCCACCGCGCAGATCTATCACATCGCGCCTGACTTTCGTTTTCCCTACTGGCTCACTGGCGCACAACAGGACAGCGGCGCCGTCAGCACACCTTCACGCAGCAATCATTCCGAGATCTCGAATCGCGATTGGGAAGGTTTATGCGCGGGCGGCGAGTCGGGGTACACAGCGCCCGATCCTTTGCATCCCGAGATTCTTTTCGGCGGCACGGTATCGCGTTGTAACGTACTGACCGGAGAAACGAAAAACGTTTCGCCCGAGCGCGGCACGACGCAGAGTCAATACCGTCACGATTGGACGCAACCCCTCGTCTTCTCGAAAGCGGATCCGCACGCGCTCTACTACGCGAACCAGTTTCTTTATAAGACGACCAACGGCGGCGAAAGTTGGACGCAGATCAGTCAGGATTTAACGCGCGAGGATCCGGGCGTGCCTCCGAATCTCAATCAAGCTGCCGCTGCGGATGCGCCCGCGGATAAACGCAGAGGCGTGGTCTACAGCATCGCGCCCTCGCCGTTGCGCGCATCGACGATTTGGATCGGCACGGACGATGGCCTGATCCAGTTGACGAAGGATGACGGCAAGACCTGGAACAACGTCACGCCGCCGGCGCTGACCTCATGGACTAAGGTCGTGATGATCGAGGCCTCGCACTTCGATGTGAACGAAGCTTACGCGGCGGTGGAACGACATCAACTCGCCGATTACGAGCCGCACATCTATCGCACGCTCGACTCCGGAAAAACCTGGACGGAGATCACGCGCGGGTTGCCTGCCGGAGTTTACGTGCAAACTGTGAAGGAGGATGCGCAACGTCGTGGCTTGTTGTTTACGGGCACTGAGCGCGCGGTCTTTGTGTCGTTTGACGACGGCGATCACTGGCAATCGTTGCAGCAGAACCTGCCGCCTGCATCCATGCGCGATGTTGCCGTTCATGGTGACGACTTGATCGTGGCGACGCACGGTCGCGGCTTCTGGATCATCGACGATATTTCCGTGTTGCGACAGATCAGTGCCGACGTTGCCAAAGCAAGTGCGCACCTGTTTCAACCGGCGACCGCAGTGCTCGTGACAGCCGGCAGCGATGACGGCACGCCGATGCCACGCGACGAGCCGCTCACCGACAATGCTCCGAACGGCGCGATCATCGATTACTACTTGAAGTCGGACGTGAGTGGTCCACTGACGCTCGAGATACTCGATCCGGCAGGCGAGGTGATCCGCAAGTACTCGAGTGCGGACAAAGGCCCGCAGGTTAATTTGGAAACGCTCAATATTCCGGCGTACTGGGTGCGGCCGTTTGAGCCGCTCTCGACCAGAGCCGGCATGCATCGTTGGATCTGGGATCTGCGGCCGACTCCACCACCGCGTCCGGCGGGTGCGGGTGGTGGCGGCGGCGGTTTTGGACGTGGTGGTGCGGCTCCCGTCCTGCCCGGAGATTACACCGTCAGGCTCTCGGTTGCGGGAAAGAGCTACACTCAGCCGTTGACAGTGAAGCTAGACCCCCGAATGAAGTAGGCAAATTGTAGGGGCGGCACTCCGTGGCCGCCCCAAT
>JADMIO011411914.1_pt1 | contig 20183 bp, 17 predicted proteins | sample 8958161 | NCBI WGS metagenome assembly JADMIO01 (sample SAMN16585339, study PRJNA669376) | soil metagenome | isolation source: Crop rotation soil | place: USA: Cullars Rotation, Alabama | collected 2011 | reverse complement strand
GCCGCGACTTCAAGTCACGTGAATTCCAAGCTTCGGATCCCACTGTGCTGGAAAGACACCAAGGCGATGCGAAATCGCACAACCTCCTGCGTTTCGGCCGGGTCGGTGGCGGTGATCAGCCGCAGGATGGCTCCGCACAGCGCGGCTCGAACCACGCAGTCGAAGCTAAATACCGCCAACAGCCGCTCACGTCGCGACGCCGACCAAAGGACGAAATGGTAGATCGCCGCAAAAGCGAAGAAGCCGATCAGCGCGGCGTAGAAAAAGACGTAAGGTCCCATAATCCAACAAGCAGTTTCGCAAACAAAGAACCCGATCGACCGTCACCGCTATGCTCCGCCGCGGAAGAGGAAGCCGACCGTCCGCTTACGATAGCTTCTCCGTCCGGAAAACAGGATAGGAAAACATCTGCGGCCGGCGACAAACCTCGCCCCGACTTACCACTTTCGAGGGTCGAGGATCGTACGCGTCATATTGTCGCCCGACGATACTACTTCTCCGCCTAGATCAGCAGTTTTTTTCCAACCACGCTGACCACGCGGAATCATTTCGTGGAAATACAATTTACTTGGCGTCATTGGGACTTCCGTTTTAACCAGATGGGCTGTGCACCGAGTTTGTCCATGAGGGCCGTCGATAACTGAAGGCTTCGGACGGGTGATGACTCGACTTGCCGCCAAACTACTTCAAACTCTTTCGAAGTTACGTACGACTGTGCTGGGACCCCACCACTCTTCCGGCGGCTCTTCGTCCCCAAATCGAAAGTCGCCAAGTCCGCCCAAATCGTCGATCCAGTGGATTCGATCGTAGCGCAAGGAATAGCGTTCGCGTAAACATCCACTTGGCGCATGGCATAGCCATCGTCGCCAATTTCGAGATAACGTGTAAAAGTGCCCCATGAGGCTTTTTGCTCGAACTCCAGCCATCGTTGGTTAGGACACCTGGAGTATTTCATAAGTGCAGAACCGAAAACTGTGCACGAGTTCCACGCGACGTCAAAAAAGTCAGTTCTTTTGTTGGGGCGGCTTCTCGAGAAAGTAAGCGCTCAACATCTTATTTGGCTCGTGGGACTGGTAGTGACTGTCGGTTCCGTCGGCGAGCCAAATTACACGAAACGGCTGACCGCGCCGGGCCTGATCGGTTAACTGCTTCGTGTCGGCCTGCCAATCGACGATGACTCGGCCGCGGAGTTCCTCAAACGTCCAAGGACGTCCGGAGCGCCGGACGCATAGTTCATAGTCATCATTAAGGTCGCTCCAATCTTTAGGCCAATCACCGTCGTGAGCTTGCATGTGCTCGATGACCATAGCGGCGACCCACCACACGGCGTACGAGTTGCGAACAGACGCATCGACCTTGTGATACGCGAACCATGCACCGCCGACCACGAGTGCGATCGTCAGAACGATGAACAGGTGAATTCTGCGCATGTTTTGTCGTCCCGCTTACTTCTCCGCCTTGCTCAGCAGTTTCTCCAATTCAGGAAGCCGCTTCGCCGCTTCTTTGCCGGCCGGGCCGTCGGGATCGTCGGCCAGCACTTGTTGCCAACGCTGGATCGCTCCGCCGAGCATGTCGGCCCGCTGCTTCTCGTACTGCGGCGGCAGCGGGCCGGAGCCGTAGGAATCGAGGCCGCGGGCCTCGGCAATCAGGAACCTGCGCTGCTCCTCGAGATCCTCTTTTTCCCACGGTCGCTCGGTGCGGCCTTCGAAATCCGTGAGCAGTTTGATCGCTTCCTCGGCCGCGGGCGTGTCGGGCCAGCGCACGTTGACGCCTTGTAACTGCATCAGGCCGGAATAGAGAGTCGCCGGCTTGGCGATCCGCAGCCGGGCTTCTTTCACGAGCGCGGCCGCCCAATCGTCGCGCCCGCCGACCGACTTGCCGCCGATTCGCATGGCCGGCCACGCTCGGGCCTGCTTCTGCCGATCGGGCAAGCCTTCTTCCAGCCATTTCAGCGCCGGGCCGAGTACGCGGATATCGGGAATCGCGTGGGCCAAAGCGCCGGCGGTCCAAACTTTCGTGCGTACGCCCACGCCGGTCAAAAGCGGCTCGCGAAAGCGCTCCAACTCGCTCCGGTTGAAATCTTGCTCGCCGGTCACAAGCGCCACGCTCAACCGATCGACGACCCGCTGCCGCAGGTACGATTCTTCGCGAAGCTTTTCGGCGCCGCAAACGGCGATCACCCCGCCGAAGTACTCGGGGAGTGCGAAGGCGATGTTGCACGCCATCCGCGCGCCGCCGGAGAAGCCGGCTAAGTACGTGCGATCGGGATCGATCGGATACTTCCGTGCGACGTCGTCCAAAACGTCGAGCACGATATGCGCGCGACGCGGGCCCGGGCAATTGTTCCCGGCTCCTAAGGGGCTGGCAAAGACAACGCCGGCCTGCTTGCAAAGCACCTGCCACTGGGCCCAGCCGGCCGGATTTTCGCCGGCCGAAATAAACAGTACCAGCGGCAGCGGCCGCGACGGATTCACACTGGGCGGCACGAAGAGTTCGTATTGCTGCGCGGTCGAGTCGTAGCCCGCCGTGAACGACGCCGGCGGCGTGGCAGGACTTTGATTGGCGACGGCGAAGACCCAATCGAGCCGCGTCGCCGTGGAGACGTTGACCTTCGGTTGGTAGCCGGTCGGAGCGGCGGCCGAAGCGAAGGCCGATGAAAACACGACTGCCGAAAACAACGCGACCGCAATCGGTTTGAGCATGAGAATATCTCAACGCATGACGCGTGGGGTGCCATGGCCAAGCTTGCGTGGCCATGTGAACGATAGCAACCCTACGTGGCCACGCAAGCGCGGCCACGGCCCCCAACGCTATCCCGCCCCTACCGCGGCTTCGACTTGGCCGATTTGCCGACGATTTTGATTTGCGTCGACAGATAGAAGGGCATCACGTCGTCGGCGAATTTGGCTTCGCCGAACAGGGCGGCGCAGCCCACCTTGGGCGTCGGCAGCATAAAACGATAAGTGCCTTCGAGTTCGGTGGTCGCCGTGGACTTCCAGACGCTCACTCGGAAATCTCGATCCAGGCTCGTCGCCTGCCAGACGGATACCTCGAGCGGCTTGCGGTCGCTCTTGACGACCAGCTCCACGCCGTCGGGCCGGTCGACGAATTCCCAACTGAGTTTCGGCATCGTCAGTTGTCCTGCGGCGCTGCGGTGCAGGGCGGAGATGCCGCCGAGCACGCGCGGCAGGTCTTTCAGGCCGTGGGCGTTGTTCGGGACGTAGCAGATGTACTTCTCGCCCGCCAACTCCGGCCAATACAAGTTCAGCGCTTCGAGCGGCCAGTAGCGGTCGTTCGTCCCCAGCAGCAGCAGCTTCGGCTGACGAAAGCGCTCGCGGTAGCTATAAGGGTCGACGATCTCGACCAGCTTTTTCCCCGCCGGCGTGGCGATGAGATACTGGATGCCCAAGTCGGTGTAGTCGTGCAGTTCGTCGGAATAGTTGCCCCAGCTCTCGAGTTGCAGCTTCAGGTGCTCGGGCATGTTGAGCATGTCGATCACCATCGGCGCGAGGCACTCAACCCGCGGATCGACGGCGGCGGTAAGCCAACTCGTCCAACCGCGCTTCGAGGCGCCGGTGAGCGTGAATTTCGCAGGGCTCAGGTTCCACTCTTGCTTGCCGAACTCGGCGACGCAGTCCATGGCGCGCACCGCGCTTTTGACCATCGGCAAGAGCAGCGGCCAGGTGACGTCGCCCGTCAGATAGAACTGCTTAAACGTGTGCGACACCGCGGCGTCTTCGTACATGTCGCCGAAAATCGGCTGATGCGGCACCTGCAACAACACGGCCACGGGCAGGCCGAGCTGATCGGCGAGCGTCGTGAGAATCGCGGCTTCGCGCGGTAGTTGAACGTCGGCCGTGGGCTGAGCCGCGAGTTCGTCCGTCCATTTGCCGCCGCCGATGAAGAGCAAAGCCCGCGACGGGTCGCGGACTTCGGCGGGCTTGTAGAGGAACACCTGATGCCGCCAGGTCTGCTCATGCCACTTTTGCGATGTGAGCGTCAGCTCGGCAAATTTGCCGGCGCCGTAATCTCCTTGGCGGCGAATCGTCCAAGCGTAGGCATCGTCGGCGCTGCGAACGTACTGCGCGAGCGGACCGGCCGCGGGCCCGACCGCGATCGGCATTTCTCCCCAGGCGCTTTGGCCGCTGAGCAGAATCACAGCCGCACTCCAAAAAAAGTTCTTCCCCATGCGCGCCGCAAGCCTCGGTGAACCTTAAGGAATGTTCAGCTACGGACGAATTACCGTAACCATCATTTGTCTCGCGGCATCCCATTCTACGTCGCTGTACAATGTCGGGTCGTTCGAACGACGGATAATTCGGCACAGTCGGCAAAGTTTCGCAGCTGGTCGACTTTCGGACGCGGCGACCGTCATAGTTTGCCGGGGAATAATACCCCAAGGGCTTTGCAGACGATACGGAAGGAAGAAATCTACTCGACCTCGCCGGCAGGTGGAACCTGAGAGCGAGCGGCCATCTGCTGGGAGCGACACCTACGTGTTTCAGGAATGGGCGAACTGGTTCGACGCACATCGAAGGGCCGTGGCGATTTTGGTCGCCGTGGTGACCGCGGCGGCGTTGGCGGGTACGGCCCGACTGCAGTTCGACGATCTGCCGCGAACCACGTTTCGCTCCAACGACGCCGACTTTCAGCGGCTTGAGGAAGTCTTTCATCAGTTCGGGGCCGACGATTCTTCCTGCGTGCTGCTGGTCGAAGCCGACGAAATCTACAAGCCGGAAAACATCGTCGCCCTACGGAAGCTGATCGCGGAAGTTCGCGCGGTGCCCGGCATCGTCGACGTGCAAAGCCTCGCCGACCTGGTGACGTTTCCCAAGCGAGGCGGCTCCAAGACGCTCGGGAAGTTGCTCAAGCCGGTGCCGACGACCCCTTACTCGCTGCTGCCGGAAGTACCTGCCGACGGCGGCGCCCCGACGGAAGCCGCCTGCCTGGCGGCGCGCGAGACGGCGCTGAAGCATCCCTTAGCCAAGGGACAGCTCCTTTCCGACGACTCGAAGGCGACGCTCGTCGTGGCCCGCACGGCCGACGACCAAACGGCGATTCGGCAACTCGCGCCGATCGTCGAGCGGCTGAACGCCGCCTGCGCCGCGACGGAGCAAGCCGGCAATCTCCATGTGCGGCTCACGGGGCTGGTGCCGATTCGGGTCGAAATTTTTCAATCGGTGCGGCGCGAAAGTGCGCGGGCCGTGTTTGTGGGCGGCATTCTCACGGTGGTCATGGCGGCCTTTATGTTTCGCCGGCCTGCGGCCGTGGCGATCGTTTGCTCGGGCGCTTTGCTGGGCGCGGCTTGGGCCGTGGGCGGCATGGGGCTGATCGGCGAGAAGATGAATATTCTCACGACGGTGTTGCCCACGCTCGTGATGGTGATCGGCTTCACCGACGCCGTGCATTTGATGATCGACATCCGCCGCCACCGGGCCGCCGGCGCGACTCCTCGCGAAGCGGCTCACGACGCCGTGCGGCACCTCGGCATGCCCTGCCTGCTGTGCGCGTTGTCGACCGTCGTCGGGTTCGGCTCCTTGTCGCTGGCGCGGATTGAAATCATTCAGCGCTTCGGCCTGATTTGCGGACTCGGCGTGGCGCTGGCGCTGGCCGCCGTGTTCTTAACGGTGCCGCTCTTGTCGTCGACGCGGCTCGGTTTGAAGGTCCACTCGGCCCCGGGCCTCGACATGCCGCAGCGGATCGCGACGACCTTCGAACCGCTGGTGCGCTGGATCGTCGGCCATGCCAGAATGACGGCGACGCTGGGCATCGCGGCGACGGCCCTGATGGCGTGCTCGATCTTCGTGCTGGTCCCCAGCAGTCAAACGACCGAAGCCTTGCCGACGCACAGCCCGGCGTTTCAAGCGGTGAAGCAACTGGACAAGAGCTTCGGCGGCTCCGGCAGCGCGCAGATTTTGGTCGAGTGCGACGCGCCGCTGGAGATTACTTCGCCGGCGGCGCTCGCGGCCATCGAAGAAGCGCAGGCCTCGGCCGGCGTGCACTCCGACGTCCGCAACCCCACGTCGATCGTGAACCTCCTGCGTTCGCTCCCCGGCGACGGGAAGAGCCTCGCGCAGCAAGCCGAACTTCTCCACTGGGTGCCGCAAGAAACGTTGCGACATTACGTGCGGCCCGACTTGCGCCGCGCGCTCATCCGCCTGCGGTTGCAAGACGTAGGGAGCAGTGTGCACAACGTGACCTTCGACGAATTGCGCCGCGGATTCACCGAACTGGAAGCCAAACATCCGGGCGTGCATTTCTATCTCACCGGCACGGCGGTGATCTCGGCCCGTAACCTGAATCAAATGATCGGCGACTTGGCGCCGAGCTTCGGCTCCGCCGCGCTGGCGATTCTGGTGGTGATGGCGATCGGGTTCCGCAGCCTTCGGCTGGGAGTCATCAGCCTGGTACCGAACCTTTTCCCGATGGCCCTCACGGCGACCTTCCTTGTGCTCACCGGCCGGCCGCTTTCGATGACCGCCGTGATCGTCTTTAGCATCTGCCTCGGCATGGCCGTGGACGACACGATCCACTTCGTCAATCGTTTCCAGCGCGAGCTGAAGGTCGACAACGACGTGCAGGCCGCGGTGCTGCGCTCGTATCGCGACGTCGGCTCGGCGATGATCATGACGTCGCTGGTGCTGTTCGTCGGCTTCGGGAGCTTGTTCGTCAGCGAGATGCCGCCGACCCGGCTCTTCGCGTTGCTCTCGTGCCTCACGATCGTCTCGGCGCTGGTCGGCGAACTGCTGATTCAGCCGGCGATGCTTGTTTGCTTCGCCAAGCAGTTGCAGCCGGCCGCGGGCGAAGAGCGACAACCGTCGCTCACTGCCGGCGGATTTCGCGGGGCGGATTCGATCGAAGCGGCCCACTCGCGGTAGAGTCGCCGTCGGCCATTGGTACTTACGTCGACGGCCGTTGCGCACTTGCAACGTATTTTTCGTCGTAAGTCGCTGTGCGTGCCCGACTTAATTCGTTGCATTGCATTGCAATATCTACGGAAGTTGGTCGTAAGTCCTAATCGTGTGAATTTGGGCTATTTCCCGATGGTGAGCATCCACACCTCTCGGGTGCGAACCGCCGGGCGAATCTCGCCGGACGCCACGACGTAGCCTCCTTGCCACGGGACCACGGGCGTCGCCACGGGCACAAACGGGCTGGTGCCGATTCGCTCCCACTTGTCGCCGGCAGCGTCGTACGAGTAGACGTTCTTCGGGAAGCCTGGATGGTTCTGCGGCGGCTTGAAACCGAGCCGTGAGCCGTCGTCGCCGCCGAAGACGATGATCTTGCCGTTCTCGACGATCGCCGGCACCGGCGCGGCGACGATCCCCGTCGGCGCGCTCGCGACTTGCTTCCAGCCATCGCCCGGCCGGTAGCGGAACGTGTCGTTCTGGTACGTCCGCATCGGCTTGCCGTCGGGCCCGGGCCAAAGATCGCAACCGCCGGAAAGATAAAACGCACCGTCGACCACGGCCGTCACGGCCAGCATCCGCCCGGGGCCCGGCCAGGGCTCAAGCTCTTGCCAACCTTGATCGACATTCTTCAGATCCAACGACCAAAAGGTCCGCATCGCCCGCAAGGCGTCCGGCTTATCGATGCCGCCGGCCACGTAGACCGTGCTGCCGATCATCGCCCCGCTCAAATACGCGAATGGCTTGGGAAGCTTCGGCAAATCCTTCGTCGTGAGCTTGTCGCCGTCGAGATTCAGAAGGAACACGTCGGTGAGATGCTTCGTCGCATCCGCCCCGCCGATGCAGAGAATCCCCTCGGGCAGCGAAAGGGAAACGCCGTAGCCCACGGCCCGGCTTTCCGGCAGCGAGCCGACCTTGCGCCATTCGCTACCGGGCGAGTCGAGCACAAAGGCGTCGTGGTACCAGCCTTTAATCCCGCCGTCCCAAACCGGCTTATCGGGGAAATTCGTGCCGCCGTAGAGCAGCAGCTTCCCGCCGGTCACGCCGACGAACTGACCGGCGAAACCGCGCGGGTCGTTGAGATCGGGGAGGCGACGCCAAGCAAAACTCTCTTTGACGATGGACACGGTTCTTTTTCTCTCCAAAGCGGCTTCATAGGTTGGCTTGTCAGCGGCCGTCTGGGTATCGCGCCGAATTTCCACTAACAGCTCTTCTAGCTGCCGGACGGCGTCGGCACGGGCCGGGTCGCGCTTAAGTGATTCGATTTGCTCGACGAGTCGCAGCTCTGCGCGCTTTCGATAAACGGCTTCCTTGCTTTTGACCGTGAGTCGATTGAGCAGTTCGGGATCGAGCCGCACGCTCACGATGTACGGCATCTCGCCTTCCGTCCAGTGGCCGTAAGTCGTTGTGACGATCGTGCCGTCGGGCAGGACTTCGACCGGCGGATAGGCGCAGTCGGCTCCTTTGGTGTTGTCCATCAGCCGCAGCCGGTACGAGCCTTCCTTGCCGCTGACGAGGTCGTCGTAAGTGCCGACCCAAGCGACCCAGTCGCCGGGGCTCGGGCTCCCCTTGAGCTGATCGCGGAAAGTGATGAAGAGCTTGCCGTCCTTCATGTAAGCACACGTATGGCGATCGCCGGTGAGCGAGGCCGGCACTTCGCGCGGCTCGGTCCAGGTTGCGCCTTCGTCGTTGGAGAAAATAATGTGCGACCGGAGCTTCCGGGCGTTCTCGCGCAACAGCACGGCGATTTGCTTGCCGTCGGGGGAGCGAATCATGCCCGGCTCGCAGAGATGGGCGACATCATGCGTGGCGATCGCCGTCGGCCGGCTCCAAGTGAGCCCGCCGTCGGAAGACAGGATTTTGTAGACGATGAATTTCGGCGGCGTTCCTTTCGCCGGCTTGGTCGCGGAGAAGTAGCGGCCGTCGTCGTGGAACAGGGCCATGTAGTCGCCGTTCTTCAACCGGATGCAACTCGCGCAGGCGACGATGCCGCCAAAGTCGCCGATCGGCGTCAGTTCGCTCCACGTGGCGCCGTCGTCCTCGCTCACGGCCTGGCGGATCGGGTACAAGCCCGAGAACATGATGAGCCGCTTTTTGCCGGCTTTGTCGACGGTTCGATAGATCGTCGGCACTTCCAGCGAAGTGGCCCAACTCGCCGGCACGGGCAATCGCTCGCTCCAGGTGAGCCCGGCGTCGGTCGATCGCTTCATCACGATGCCGCCGCGGCCGTGCCCCTTGGGGTAGACGATGATCATCGTCCGGCCGTCTTCCAGCAGAACCGTCGTCGGATGACCGAGATACTGACCGGCTTCACGATCGACCGTGACCTGAATCGCTTTGTTCGCCGAGAGATCGATTTGCGGAATCGTGAATGGGGCCGCACCGTTCTCAGCCGCAGGCTTTTCGGTGGCCGATGCAATCGCGCCGACGGCGACGAGTACAAACGCGAAACTACCTACGAAGCGGTGGTGCCGCATGATGGGTTCCTGGACTATCATTGGGTTCTTGACGTTTCGTGTTAGGTACTCAGTACTGGGTACGGAGTACTTCCGACAATGTCGTCCACCGCGCAGCCCAACGCAATACTCTCCCTATGACACCTGCCGATTACGCGATCCTTTGTCTCACGGCGGCGCTCGGCGGCGGGATCAACGCCGTCGCCGGCGGCGGCACGCTCCTCACGTTCCCCGCCTTGATCGCCGTGCTGAATCGCAAGTTCCCCGGCAACGAAGACGCCGCCAAGGTCTGGGCCAACGGCACCAGCACCGTCGCCCTGTTTCCCGCCTCGATGACGGCGCTCTGGGGCCTCCGCCGCGAATTCCGCACCTACTCGCATTGGGCCTCGCGGCTCGTCGGACCGAGCATCGTCGGCGGCATCGCAGGCACTCTGCTTGTCACACAATTTCCCGACCGCATTTTTGCACAGCTCGTGCCGTGGCTGATTCTCTTGGCGGCGTCGCTCTTCGCGTTTCAGCCGATCATCGCCAAGGTTCTCGGCATCGGCAAAGCGCACGAAGAGCCGAAGGGGACGACCGTCATCGGCGTGATTCTGTTTCAACTGGTCGTCGGCGTCTACGGCGGCTACTTCGGCGCGGGAATCGGCATCTTGATGCTCTCGGCCCTGGCCATGATGGGGATGTCCGACATCCATGCCATGAACGGGCTCAAGAGCCTGCTCGGGTCCTGCATCAACGGCTCGGCCGTCGCGATCTGGATCGTCGCCGGCCGGGTCGATTGGCAACTCGCCCTGCCGATGGCCGTCAGCGGCTGCATCGGGGCGTTCCTCGCCGCCCACTACTCGCGCAAACTCCCCAGGCCGCTCGTCCGCTGGTTCGTCATCCTCGTCGGCTTCACGCTCGCCGCCTACTACTTCATCCGCGGGTGACGCTCTCTCTCAATTCATCCCAGAGAATCCAGAGAAGGGGGATGTGGAGATACGGAGGGGATAAGGGGATGAAGATGTAGAGAGATGAAAAGGACAAGCATTTGAAAAGGGGACGTTTCCTCCTTCCAAACTTCTTAGTTTTTTATCTCCCCATCTCCTCCTATCCCCATATCCCCCTTCTCTGAATGAGAAAGGCGGATGGATCACAACAACTAGCCTGGGGGCCAGTGCAGGGGGCGGCCGCCGAGGAGGTGGAAGTGCAGATGGTCGACGGTCTGCCCGCCGTCGGCCCCCGTGTTGCAAACCACGCGGTAGCCTTCGCCGACGACGTACTTCGCGGCCAGGTCGCGGATCACGATCGCGATGTGCCCCATGAGCGAAGCGTCGCGGTTGGTCAGCTCAGCCCACGACTTGATCGCCTTCTTCGGGATCACGAGCAGGTGCACGGGGGCCTGCGGAGCGATATCGCGGAAGGCCAGGCACTTCTCGTCTTCGAAGACGATGTCGGCCGGAATCTCGCGGTCGATGATCCGCTGAAAGATCGTCTTTTGCACCACGCTCAGGGCTCCTCTGCCGAATAAAAAGGGGACCGGTCGGGTTACGATCCGCTTGCTGCTTGCGTCGGCTCGAGCGGGATCGCTTCGTCGATCAACAAGATCGGAATGCCGTCGACGATCGGGTAGAGATACGCGCCGTCGGCCCGCACGAGCCCCGCTTCCATTTTCCGGGCGACGAGTTCACCGCCCCGATTGCGAAGCTGCTTCGCGTCGACGGCCGTGTTGAGCCGTGCGACCACCGCGTCGTCGGCCGGAGCCAGCGGCGTGCGATCTTCCGGACAGCGAAGCAAAGCGAGAAATTGGGGGCTGATCATCAGGCGGCCGAGAGCTGCATTGCGAGTATAGGAAAGGCCCCTTTATACCCGCCGGCCGCACGCCGCAAAAGCGGCGCGTCGCAGCTCGCAAAGCGAGCAAAATTCGCTCAGAGAAAGGGGATATGGGGATAGGAGGAGATCGGGGAGATGAGATTTAGGATTTCAAATCGCCGTTATCTCATTTCCATTATCAAATATCTCCTCATCCCCTCCGTATCTCCACATCCCCCTTCTCTGGATTCCCAGAGAAAGGGGAGTCGCTGAACTACCCGCCGAGCGTTTCGTCGCTCATCGGCAGCGCCGGCGATTGCAAGCCTTCCGGCTTGGCCGTGCGGCGACGGCGGCGCGGCACTTTCGTGTTGATCCACTCCTTGGTGAGCGTCTCAAACACCTCGGGCGATTCGTAGCGCACGAAGCCTTTGCCGTCGGGGATCGGTCCGATCAAGCCCGAGAACAACGGCAAGCCGCGCAGCGCCAGATCGGTGCTGCAATCGTCGATGCCGACTTGCGTGTGCGATTTTTCCAATGAGTCGATGCGCAGATACTCCCTTGTCTTGATTTCGCCGTCGTTCCCTCGTGTGACGACTCGGTAAACGAACTTATCTTGCGACATTCTCAAGGGGCTCCTGGGGAGGCGCGGGGAAAGGGCGATGTTAGGCTATGCAGGTATCGTCGACTTGAGCGGCCGGCTGCATGGGAATTTGCCGCCGCCACAGGTCCGCGCGATTCCCGCGAATCGGCATCCGCCGCGCTTCGGCTAGGGTCGCTACAAGCGGTCGTGGCGGAGCCGCGAAAGGCACGATGGTAGCGATCGTGCGGGCCTTGTCGGAGCGATCGAGAGACAATCTGGTCGGAGAACGGACATGAGATGGATTTACACTCTTTTGTTCCCGCTGTTCTTCGCGAGCACGGTTGCCGCGGCGGAGCCGAAAGCAGCGCCCGCCGAGCCGGAAGCGGCGCCCACACCCAAACTCGACGGCCGCGAAGGGCGTGACCTGGTGCTGGAAAACTTTCGCCCCAAGTCGATGCTGCGTGTGCCCGAGCATCACTTGCCGCGGGCCAAGTTTCCCGTGGTCGACGTCCATGTGCATCCCCGCATCCGGCTCAAACATTCGCCGGAAGCGCTCGACGATTTCGTCAAAACCATGGACGCACAGAATATCGCCGTCTGCGTCAGCCTCGACGGCGGCCTCGGCTCCGCGCTCGAGGAGCGTCAAAAGTATCTCTGGACCAAGTACCGAGAGCGGTTCGTGATTTTCGCCAATATCGATTGGCAGGGGGGCGGCAAAGAGGACGACCCTGCCTCGTGGGACTGCCAACGCCCCGACTTCGGCCGGCGCGTGGCCGCGGAACTGGCCGCGGCCAAGGAGCGAGGCGTCAGCGGCTTAAAGGTCTTCAAAGACCTGGGCCTGGTCTACAAAAACGCCGACGGCGGTTACCTCAAAATCGACGACCCGCGCTGGGATCCGATCTGGGAGGCGTGCGGCAAGCTGGGCCTGCCGGTGATCATCCATAGCGCCGACCCGACCGCCTTCTTCCTGCCGATCGACGAAACCAACGAACGTTGGGAAGAGCTGCACCGGCATCCGGAATGGAGCTTCTACGGCCCCGGCTTTCCCAAGCGCGAAGATTTGCTGGCCGCGTATTTGCACATCATCGAGCGTCATCCGCAGACCACGTTCATCGGCGCCCACGTCTCGAACAACGCCGAAGACCTGGCGACCGTCGCCGCTTGGCTCGATAAGTACCCGAACTTGGTCGTGGAGATCGCTTCGCGGATCGCCGAACTCGGCCGGCAGCCGTACACCGCGCGGAAATTCTTCCTTAAGTATTCCGACCGAATTCTGTTCGGGACCGACGGTCCGCGAGCCCCCGAGCGATTGTTCCCCTATTGGCGTTTCCTGGAGACCGACGACGAGTACTTCGCCTACGCCGAAAACCCATTCCCGCCGCAAGGCTTGTGGAATATCTACGGCATCTACCTGCCGGACGACGTGCTGAAGAAGGTCTACCACGAAAACGCGGCGCGCGTGATTCCGGGCGTGCGCGAACGGTTGGAGAAGCGTTAGTCCATCCGTTTGCGCAGCTCGGTCGACGACACATCGGCGCGGAACTCCGCTTCCGGCACGCTTGTGCTGATGGCCCGCAGCGCCGGCGGGATATCCAAGTCGTCGAGCGTTTGAAAGCCTTGCGGCGTCGCGCGGCCGAAAACTAAGAACCGGCAGCCGAGCTTGGCGATCTCGGCGACGGTCTGGTCGCGCTGCGCTTCGCTGCCGTCGGCAAATTTTGGATCGGCCACGCGCACCAGCGTGTCGAGGCCGCAAATGATCGTTCGCCCCGGGAAGAGTCGGGCCTTCTGCACCATCCGCGGGGCGCGAGTGAAATAGAGCGGCGCATCGTCGTACTGCGCCGCCCGCGTTTGCATGTCTTCGTAGTCCAACGGCAACTTGCCGACGTTCTCGATCGAGATTTCGTAATCAATCGGCCCGCCGAGTTTTTGTTCGGCGAGCTCTTTCATCCGCCGATGCCCGTCGTGCAGCGGATTGAACGAGCCGGGGAAGATGCCGACGGCCGGTAGTCGACGGAATTGCTTGTAGTCCGCTTGCACCATCTGCGCTCGCCCGACCATGAGATCGCGCCAATCGTCCGGCGCTTCAGTCCGTCGCCGCTCGAGCTTTTCCTCCGGAAGTAGTTCGACCGCTGGCCGCTCCGCAATGCCGCACGCTTCACCGAGTAAATCGATCAGTAAAGCCGCTGCAACCGCCTCTTCCTCCTTGCGCGAGCGGGCCTCTTTGGTCAGTTCCAACGTTTGCGACCAGGTGCAACTCGCGCTCTGTGCGGCCAGATGGATGCGATGTGGTCCGCGCTTCGGGCGATCGCTGGCAAGGCTCGCCGTTAGGCCGATGCCGACGACAGGCCAACGTTTCCAACGCGGTTCTCCCTTCTCCCCTTGCGGGAGAGGGGCCGAGGGTGAGAGATCGGCAACGTCGGAAGACTCCGGTCGCTCACGCTCCCGGCTCGCCAATTCTGCGTCGCGCAATCGCTCCGCCTTGCGATACGCGGCCATTGCCATGGCTCGGGCCGTGGCCGCGGAGCAAAACTGCTCCGGCGTGCCGCCGAGGAATTCCACGAGCGCTTCCGGGGCATACGGTACCACGGCCTCGAGCACCGTCTGCGAAGCCCCCGGCACGCAAAGCAACTCGCTCAGCCCGAGGCTCCCGCCGCCGGTGACGGCGAGCACGGCGCGCTGGGGAACCGCGTGAATTCGGCGAATGAGATCGAGGGTGTCGGCGGAAAGCGGCATTTTGCCATTGTAGTCCGCCGCTCCGCGGCGGGAGAGCGGCGGGCACCGTCGACTACAATTGCCACATCGTTTAGCGAAAACTCCCGCATTTCCGCTGCGGAGCAGCGGACTACAATGAACTACTTCGCTGTCGTAATCTCATACACCAGAATATCCTTCGTGCCGGCTCCCCGTTCTTTGCGAAGCGTGAGCACGGCTTTGTCGCCGGTGAGATCGTAGTCGAGCGGTTTGCCCGTCATGGCGTCGATCAGGGCCGTCGGCGTGGCGGCTTGCAGGTCTTCGAGCCGCGCGGGGAGGTTGCCGTCGTGCTTGCCGGCATAGAGCCGCAACGCTTCGACGATCTGCAGCACGTCGCCGCGTCGTTCGGCCCGGGCGTGCGCTTCGCCGACGCGCATGATCGCCGGCAAGAGCAGCGAGGCGAAGGGGAGCAGTTCCATTCGGTCGGCCTTGATTCTCCGCAAGCGATCTTCCAAGGCGGCGATGCGGGGCTCCGCTTGCCAATAAGGGACCGCCAGCCAGCGGAACATCTCGTCGCGTACCTCTTCGTAAAACAAGAAGCTATGGGCCAGAAGTAATTGGGCTTCCGGCATCTTCTCGACGCGTGCTTTCGGCAGTCCGCAGGAGATCAAATAGTTCTGCACTTCCGTCTTGCGCACCCCGGTCCAGGCGACAACGCCGATCTTAATGAGCGCCCCTTCGAATTCCGACCACTTCACGGGATTCTCACCCGACTCCACCAATGGAATGAGCGGACGGAGTTCGTCGATCAAATGACTGACGGCCGCGTTCCAATTCCTGCTTCCCGGCTCCGCCTCGACCGCTTCGCGCAATTCCGGGAGGGACAATTCCAGCGAGTACATTTCCCCTTCGATGCCGGGGCGAAGATCCACCAGCGGCCGCGGCCGAAACGCCAGCGCCGCATACAAGCTGGGCGATCCCTTGCGCTGCGCCAAATCGAGCACGGCCCAATCGGTGTGATTCGCGATCGTCAGCGACACCAACCCGCTGACCAGCGTGGGGCATTGCCCGTTGTGCCGAGCCAAGGCATAGGAAGCCTTCAAGTTTTCGATCGCTTCCTCGAACTTGCCTTGCGACGCCGCCAACCGTGCTTCGACGACCGCCATCCGTCCGAGTCGGCGCAGCTCGTTCTGCTCGGGCAGCAAGATGGTGTAAAACATCTGCTCACGCAGCGGCAGGTCCCAATCGCAATGCTCGCGACGCGAGGCCAACTTCAGGAGTTCCAACGTCGCGGTGCTGCGAATGGTACTCAGGTCGACCCCTTTGGTGAGCCGATCGAACTTCTCGACGTCGGCCTCGAGCCAGCCTGCGGTTTTTGTCTCCCATTCGGGCCAGTGGTAATTGATGGCCGCTTTGCCGTAGCCGACGGCGGCGTTCCCCGGCCGGCGCTCGACGAACGTCGGCAAAAGCTGGTATTTCAGAACCGGACGATTCTCCACGGCCGGCGTAATCGCCAGCCGCACGACTTTCGTTTCCGGCTTGGTTTCCGGCTTCGCGACCGCAGGCTCGGCGGCCGAAGCCCGGCCGCCCGACAACAACAACGCAAATAAACACCCGCCAAGAATCAAACGCATATCCATGGTTCCTTGAATCGGAGGATCGATCTAGTTCAACAGCTCACGCAGCATCTCGGCTTGCGAAGCTTTGGGAACCGGGGCGCTGGGTCCGCGCGGCGGCGAAACGGCGACGACCTCGTCCTGCATGATTTGGCGGCGGAGTTGCAGATAACTATCCGGCTCGGCGGCCGCGGCCATGGCGACGCTTGTCGTCGACTCTCTCGGCGGCGTTTGCGCGATGTTTTGTTCGGGGATCATCACGGAGTGCGGCGCGGTCCAACGTCCGGCCACGAGCGCCAGCGCGATGCTCGCTGCCAGCGCGAGCGGCCAGGCCCAGCCGCGGCGCGAGCTTAAGGAAGCGCGGCCGGCTTCGTACATCAGCCGGTCGCGATCGAGCGCGGCGGCCGTCGGTACCAGCGACGCCAACTTGGCTTCGAGCGCTTGGAGCGCGGGACTTAATCGTTCGTGTTCTTGCATGGTTGTTCCAATCGTTCTCGGAGCCGCTCCAAGCCTTGTTGATAGCGGCGATGGGCCGTGCTGGCGGACGTTTCGGTCAGCGCGGCGATTTGGTCGAACGTCAATCCGCCCCACAAATGGGCCGTCACCGTTTCTCGTAAGTCGTCTTCTAATGCCGCCAGCGCTGCGGTCGCCGCCGCGGCGTCGAGCCGGGCCTCTTCGCTCGGCTGGAACCATTCGGGCCGGTCGGCCGCCGCCGCTTGTTCGCGCTTGCGGCGACGCCCGTCCGTGCGCTGTACCGTAAGTGCGGCATTCCGCACCGTGCGATATAGCCATGCCGGCGGATCGCGCGGCGCCTCGGTTTGTCGCGCCAGTTGCAGGAAGGCTTCTTGCACGACGTCGTCGGGCGCGCCGCACCATTGCCGCGCGTACAACGCCAGCGGGCCCGCATAACGGGCGACCAGCGCAGCCAGCAGTTCGGGCGAAAGGGGCGACATCAAAACAGTTCAACATTCAGGTTTCGAGACTCACGGTGCATCGTTCCCGCTCTTCCGAACTATCTTAAAGACGCCGCCGTAGGAGTTTCATCCCGTCGGGCCGTGAAATATTCTGCAAGCTCTCGCAGTCACGTTGTCCTCGCGGCCCCGAATTGCTAGTTTCCGAGGTTTCCCGCACGTTTCACGCATGGACCCGACCCGCCGCATGCTTCGCCTCCACAATCCTCGCCTGCTCGATTATCTCCGCTTTGGCTATTCGGCCGACGATGTCCGCCGGCTGACCGAGTTCCTCCGCGCGGCCGGAACGTTTCACTTTCCGGCGCTCGCCACAGGGCTGCACCCGGCGGCGCACCTCCCCGAGGACGACATCTCCGGCTACTCCAGCGTCTGGATTCGCGACAACGCCCACGTGGCCCACGCCCAACTTGTCGACGGCCGGCCCGATGCCGCGGCCCGCGTGGTTGAGGGGTTAGCGTCGTTTTTGAAGACGCAGCAGGCCCGCATCGCCGCAGTGCTGGAAGACCGCACCGACGCGGCCGATCCGATGCATCGCCCGCACATCCGTTTCGACGGCCGTCGGCTCGCCGAACTCGACGAGCGCTGGGCCCACGCCCAAAACGACGCGCTCGGCTATTTCCTTTGGATTGCCTCGCGCCTCGCGGCCGACCGACATCTGCGGCTCACCGACGACTTGGCGCAAGCTCTCGCCGGCGTGGCCCTCTTCCTCGGCAAGATCGAATACTGGCGCGACGAAGACAGCGGCCATTGGGAAGAAACCCGCAAGCGGAGTGCGTCGAGTATCGGCACGGCGCTAGCCGGGCTGGTCGCGCTCGAGGGGCTGTACGAGAGTTTGCCGTTGGCCGCCGGTCTGCAGTTCGCCGGCCGGCGCTTGGCCCGGGCCGAACTGAAGGGGCTCATTGCGCACGGCCGCGCGGCATTGTTGGAGCACCTGCCGCATGAGTGCGTCGACGCCGATCCGCACAAACGCCGCGAGGCCGACGCTGCGATGTTGTTCCTGATCTATCCGCTGGAGATCGTCGACGGCGCCACGGCGGACAACATCATCGCCGTTGTCGAGCGCGATCTGCTGGGCGATATCGGCATCCGTCGCTACCGGGGCGATTCTTATTGGTGCGCCGATTACAAACAAAAGCTCGACGTCCGCGAGCGCACGGCCGACTACAGCGAAGACATATCGGGCCGCGACGCCCTCTTGCGCGACGGCGAAGAAGCCCAGTGGTGCATCTTCGATCCCATCCTCTCCGCGGCCTACGGTCGCAGATATCAACGCTCCGGCGCGGCCCACGATCTCGCGCGGCAGGCGCATTATCTCAACCGGTCGCTCGCGCATCTCACGGCCGACGACTCGCGCTTCGGCGGCTTGCGCTGCCCGGAGTCGTACTTTCTGGAAGCCGGTCGCTACGTGCCGGTCGATCAAACGCCGCTCTTGTGGACGCAAGGCAATCTGCTCACGGCCCTGCGGATGATGGAGCGGAGCATGACCGGCGGACGATAAGCACGCCGCTACCCGTGACGTAGACTTGCTCGGCCCACCTGCCGTTGCAGGATCGGCCATGCTCCATTCACGGCTAGGCCCATGTCGGCGTCGGTACCACCTGCATCCTCGACACGATCGGTCCGCACCAACTCGCTCGCCGAGGGGGTGCTGATTCTATTGGCGCTGACGATCGTACAACGGCTCGTCGGCTTCCTCCGCGGCATTTTGTTCTGCCGCACGCTCGACGTCGATCAGCTCGGCCAATGGGATCTCGCCTTCAGCTTTCTCATGCTCGCCGCGCCGCTGGCAGTGTTCGGCTTGCCGGGCAGCTTCGGCCGCTATGTCGAAACCTATCGCACCGCCGGGCAATTGCGGGCCTTCCTCCGTCGCACGACTTGGGCCAGCGCGGTGCCCTCCGTTTTGTTCTGCCTTGTCACGGCCGCTGCTGCACCCTGGGTGGCCGAGTTTATCTTCGGCGACCGCGCGGAAACCTCGCTCGTTCGCACCATGGCCGGCGCGCTCGCCGCACTGATCGCCTTCAACTTTTTGACTTGCTTCTTCACCGCCTTGCGCGCTGGGCGGATCGTTTCTTTCATGCAATTCTCCAACACGCTGCTGTTCGCCGTGTTGAGCTTGCTGTTCATTTACGGTTGGGAAGCGGGGGCCGAGGCCGGCGTGGCCGCGTTCGGCATTGCTTGCTTTATCTCGTCCGTCGTGTCGCTCATTTGGATGTTCCGGCTCTGGCGCGAGCTTCCCGCGCTCGAAACGCCGCTGGGGCACGGCACCCTCTGGGCCAAGCTGATGCCGTTCGCGTTTTGGGTTTGGGTCACCAACTGGATTTTCAACTCTTTCGAAATCGCCGACCGCTACATGATCGTACACTTCGGCGGGCTCGACGCGCACGAAGCTCTCGACCTGGTCGGGCAGTATCATAGCGCCCGCATCATTCCGGCGCTGTTCCTCGGGCTCGCCGATCTGCTGAGCACTTGGATTACGCCGCATTTGATCGGCGATTGGGAAACCGGCCGGCGTGACGCCGTAGCCGCTCGACTCCGGTTGATTCTTAAGCTCTTCACGCTCACGTTTCTCGGGGGCGCGAGCGCGATGCTCATCGCCTCGCCCCTCTTCTTCCACACGGCGCTGGCCGACAAGTTCGACTTCGCTCAGGAAATCTTTCCTTGGACGCTGGCGTGCTCGCTCTGGACCGGCATGCTGATGATCAGCCAGAACTGGCTCTGGTGCGCCGAGAAATCGCGGCTCGTCTGCATCGGCCTGCTCGTCGGCCTGCTGGCGAACGTCGGGCTCAACCTGTGGCTCCTGCCGGCCTACGGTCTGATCGGCGTCGTCGTCGCCTCGGCCGCGACGCGGCTGTTGGCGCTGGCGGTGCTCTGGCTGTTGTGCCGCGCGCTGGGCATGGGCATCGATCGCAAGCTGGTGTTCGTGGCGATCTTGCCCGCGGTTCTGATGGCCGGCCCTTGGTGGACCTTGGCCGCCGCCGCACTCGCCGCGTCGGGCATAGTGCCGGCCTGCAGCCTGTTTAACTCCGACGAACGGGCGCACTTACTCACGGCCGGCCGCAAAGCGCTGGCGCGGCTTGAGCGCTTCCTGCCGCGCCGCCGGGCCCGCGCGGCTTCGTAGTCCACCCTCGCCCTGCGGGAGAGGGTGCCGCGATGAATGTCGCGGCGGGTGA
>JADMIO011456555.1_pt1 | contig 20185 bp, 20 predicted proteins | sample 8958161 | NCBI WGS metagenome assembly JADMIO01 (sample SAMN16585339, study PRJNA669376) | soil metagenome | isolation source: Crop rotation soil | place: USA: Cullars Rotation, Alabama | collected 2011 | reverse complement strand
CCGACCGACGCCCGGTCGCCGGGCTGGCGTTCGTCGCCGCGATCCTGCCCCTGCCCGGCGAGCTCGCCGGGGCGGCGGCCGGCGACGACGCCTTCAGCGAGGGCTTCGATGACCTGGCGGTGATGCAGATGGCCGAGGAGAACGGGGCCAGCCGCTGGCCCCGGGAGCCCGCGATCGCCGCCTTCTACCACGACGTCCCCGAGCCCCTCGTGACCGAGGCCGTCGGGCTGCTGCGCCGCCAGGAGTGGCTCCCGGTGCAGCAGCCGTGGCCGCTCGATGCCTACCCGGACGTCCCGATGCGGTACGTGGCGTGCGACGACGACCGCATCCTCGACACCGACTGGCAGGTCCGCTCGGCCCGGGAGCGCATCGGGGTCGAGGCCGCCGTCCTGCACAGCTCGCACTCGCCGATGCTGAGCCGCCCCGCCGAGCTCGCCGACCTCTTGGTGGCCCCCTTCCCGCGCGGGTGACGACAATCACATAGACATCTAATGATTAGAGGTCTATCTTTCATCGGGTGAAGCCCGTCCAGCCCCCGATCGGCCTCGAGCTCGCCCGCACGGCGAAGCTCGTGAGCCGAGCCTTCGACGACGCGCTGGCCGTGTACGGGGGCTCGGTCCCGCAGTGGCTCGTCCTCGTGTCCCTCGCCACGGGTCGGCCGCAGATGCAGCGGGACCTGGCCGCGGCGGTGGGGATCGAGGGCCCGACCCTGACCCACCACCTCGATCGCATGGAGGCGGCCGGTCTCGTCACCCGCACCCGGCAGCCGGAGAACCGCCGGGTCCACCGGGTGGCCCTCACCCCGGCCGGCGAGACCCGGTTCCACCTCCTGCGAGAGGCGGTCATGGCCTTTGACGCCCGGCTGCGGGCCGGGCTGGCCGACGACGAGGTGGACCGGGTGCGGGAGCTCTTGGGGCGGCTGCGGGCGAACGTCGACCCGACCCCTGAGGAGGTCACCGAATGAAGCTCGTCGCCCACCTCTCCCACGCCAACTGGGCCGTCGGCCCGCAGCAGTACGCGGACGTCCTCGCCGACGTCGCCCACGCCGCCGAGGACGCCGGCCTGAACGGGATCGCCGTCGCCGACCACCTCTGGCAGCACCCGATCATGGACGGGCCCGAGGCGCCGCAGCTGGAGGCCTGGACCACGCTGGCGTTCCTCGCCGCCCACACCCGGTCGGTCCGACTGTTCACGTTGGCCACCGGTGCCCACTTCCGCCACCCGGCCGTCCTGGCCAAGACCGTGTCCACCGTCGACGTGCTCAGCGGCGGCCGGGCCTGGCTCGGCATCGGGTCCGGCCACTACGAGGAGGAGTGCGTCGCCCTGGGCGTGCCCTTCCCCGACGTCGCCACCCGCACCGAGCTGCTCGAGGACGCCCTCGAGGTGTGCACCCGGATGTGGTCCGACGACGACGCGGGCTACCACGGCCACCACGTCCACGCCACCCGGCTGCTCGACGCCCCGGGCCCACTTCACCGCCCGGGGATCCTCGTCGCCGGCACCGGGCCCCGCCGGACGCTGCCCGTCGTGGCCCGCTACGCCGACGCCTGCAGCCTGCGTCCCGGCCCGGAGATCCCCGACCAGCTGGACCTCCTCCGGCGGCTGTGCGACGAGGCGGGCACCGACGCCGACCGCTTCGAGGTCACCTGCGCCTACGCCTTCGGCGCCGACGAGGACGACGGCCTCGTCGACCAGCTCCGCTGGCTCGCCGGCCTCGGCGTGGACACCGTGATCGGGCGGCTCGACGGTGACGACCCCCGCCGGGTGGTGGATCGCCTCGCCGCCGTCGTCCCCGAGGTCACCGAGCTCGAGCCCGTGCGATGACGACGACCCGAGAGGAGCACCCCATGTCCGACCTCACCGACTTCCTTGCCGACTGGGCCGACGCGGAGCGAACGGCCGACCGGTCATTCCTGGAGGCCCACCTGGCCGAGGACTTCGTCGGGATCGGCCCACTCGGCTTCGGTCTGCCCAAGGCGGCGTGGATCGACCGCCACCAGGGCGACGCCCTGCAGTACACGACCTTCTCGTTGGACGAGGTCCAGGTCCACGAGGTCGGCGGCGCCAAGGTGGTCACCGCCCGCCAAGACGCCGAGGGCACCTTCGCCGGGACCCCGGTGCCCCAGGTGCTGCGCAACACGTTCGTCCTCACCGGGGTCGACGGCGAGTGGCGCATCGGCCACCTGCACATGAGCTTCGTGGCCGGGTCGCCCGGCGCCCCGCCGATCCCTGGGACCTGAGCTCAGTCGATGGGACGGAGGGCGCCGGTCGTCACGTCGTAGACGAACCCCCCGAGCACCAGGTCGCCCGGCAGGAGCGGCGACTGCCGCAGGCGATCGAGGTCGGCCCGGAGTGCTGCGGCCTGGTCGTCGACGGCGAGCGGGTCCCAGTCGCCGACGTCGCCCGCGACGGCCGCCACGCGTTCGCGCAGCACCTCAGCCGACAGCTTGGACATGGCGCAGTCGGTGTGGACGATCACCGCCACCCGATCCACGCCGAGGTTGGCGACGACGATGGCGATCGATCGGATGACGTCGTCGGTGATCCTGGCCCCGGCGTTGCGGATGATCTTGGCGTCGCCGGGCGCGAGACCGAGGGCACCGAGGGGATCGATCCGTGTGTCCATGCAGGCCACCACGGCGAGGTGCTTGGTCGGCCGGCCGGTCAGATCTGCGAGGGCGAAGCCCTCCTGCCAGCCGGTGTTCGCATCGAGGAGGTCGTCGAAGGCGTCGGTCACCGGTCGGAAGCTACGCGGGGCTGACCAGGAACTGGCGCTCGGGGACGTCGCAGGTGCCGGTGACCGACCCGTCCCGGTCGTAGGTCCGTGCCCCGTCCGGCGCGTACTGGACGATGTAGGCCTTGCGCACCGCATCGGTCAGGTTGGGACCGGTGCTGTGGGGCGTGAGCGACGAGAACACGACGATGCTGCCCGCGGCGGCCGGGACGGGCACGGCGTCGGGGGCATCGTCCAGGCAGACGAAGCCGAGGTCGGTCGTCTCGTGCGCCAGCGTCCCCTGCCGGTGCAGGCCGGGCACGACCCACGGGCAGCCGTTGTCCTCGGTCACGTCGCTGAGGGCGATCCAGCAGGTCAGGTACTGCTGTGGCTGGACGAACGTGTAGCCGTTGTCCTGGTGCCACGGGAACGGCGCCTCGGTGCCCGGCTTCTTGTACACGGCCTGGTCCCAGTAGAGGCGCACGTCGGGGCCCAGGAGGTCGACGGCGAGGTCACGCAGCGGCGGCGAGCTGACCAGCTCGCGCAGGAGGGGGGAGCGGGCGACGAGGTGGGTGGTGAAGGTGATCTCGCCGGCCCGGTAGATGAACATGCGGCCGTCGTCGGTCGACCGCAGGAGCTGGTCCTCGAGCGCGGCCTCGATCGGGTCGATCTCGGCCCGCACGGCCGCCACCGTGGACGGATCGAGGGCGTCCTCGAGGACGAAGAACCCGTACTCGTCGTAGGCCGCGGCCTGGTCGTCGCGCAGCACCCGGAACGGGCCCTCGTGGTCCGTCCAGGTGAAGCCGTCGTTCAGCGGGTGCGGCGCGGGCACCTCATCAGCGTTCCACGAACTCGTCGCTGTCGGAGAGGTTGCAGGTCTCGTCGCCGGTCAGCACGGGCCGCATCGCGATCTCCGCCCCGTCCTCGCCCTCGCCGACCAGGACGCCGTACTCCGTGCCGTCGAGGGCGTCGAGGACCGCGTCCCGATCCTCGCCCGACACCCGGGTGCACACCTTGGGTTCGGCGGCCGTCGCCCGACGGTCGGGCTCGAGTGGCCAGGCCACGATGTCGGTCGGGGCGCTGCCGGTCGGGACGGTGGAGGTGAGGACCAGCCACTCGTCGGGGAGGTAGGGCTCGGCGCCCTCGAGGGCGAAGGCGTCGTCGATCGCCGTCTGGGCCGCGCGACGGGCCTCGACCTGCTCACCGGTCAGCCCGTCCTCGAAGCCCAAGGCGTAGATGCCGAGGTCCCGGGTCCGGCCGTCGGTCGTGACCTCGATGGTGGTCGTCGACAGGTCGGTGACCGGCGCGTCACCGGGGTCGGGACCGTCGACCACCGCAGCGAAGGTGTCGAGCAGGTCGGCGGCGGCCGTCTCGTCGAGCTGCACCGCCTCGAACTGCGGGACCGGCGGTGCCGGGTCGTCCTCGTCCTCGACCAGGCGCACCAGCCGGCCGTCGTCGAACAGCAGCAGCTGCGGGACCTCCCGCAGGTTGGCGATGTAGGGCACGAAGCCCCCGCCGGTCGACACCCGGAGCCAGACCTCGTCGCCGTCGCCGAACTGCACGGGGGTGGTGCGGACCCCGGCCTCACCGCCCCCGCCGCCCCCGCCGGCGTCGTCATCGCCGCAGGCGGTCAGGGGCGCGAGGGCCAGGAGGGCGAGGAGCAGGGTGAGGGGGCGGCGCACGCGGGTTCGGACGACGGTGGTCGGCAGTCGGTTCCCGTCAGGGCTGCGGGACGACCCGGAGGATCCTGTCGTTCCCGCCGTTCGCGGTGGAGACGTAGAGGGCGCCGTCGGGCCCCATGACCGGGGTGCGGAGGCGGCCGAAGGTGTTGTCCAGCTCCGGCGGCGTGAACTGGTTCGTCAGCACGCCGGAGCTGTTGACCGTGAACACCTTCAGCTGCTCGCCGGCGAGGGCGGCGACGGCGATGGAGCCGTTCCACGGCCCCCACTGCGATCCCACGATGAAGTCGGCGCCGCTCGTGGCGATGGTCGGGTTGCCCGACGACCAGACCGCGTCCACGGCGTTCGGGAAGAGGGCGTGGTTGGTCATGGGCGGCGACTCGTCGTAGCCCGGCCCGGGCTGCCAGCCGAAGTTGCGGCCCTTGATCACCCGGTTCAGCTCGTCGTCCCGGAAGGTCCCGTGCTCGACCGAGAAGAGCTGGGCGTTGGTGCCGGGGCGCAGGACGAGGCCTTGAAGGTTGCGGTGGCCGTAGTTCCAGATGCGTCGCCGGTTCGCGTTGGCGCTGTGGCCCCACGGGTTGTTGGGCAGGCCGGCACCGGTGTCCGGGTCGACCCGCAGGATCTTGCCCCCCAGCGTGTTCAGGTTCTGGGGGTTGTTGGTGTTGGCGCCGTCGCCGGTTCCGACGAAGAGGTTCCCCGAGCCGTCGAACTCCAACCGGCAGCCACCGTGGCGGCCGGGCTGGCCCCACACCGTGACGTTGTCGATGAGCACCCGGATCTTCCGGACCCGGGCGTTGTCGGCGAACATCGTCCAGCTCAGCACCTGGATGCGCGGCGACCGCCCGGGGGGCTGCATCCCCTGGCAGGTGAAGACCCGGCGGTTCGTGGCGAAGTTCGGGTCGAGCTGGAGGTCGAGCAGCCCGGTCTCGCCGTTCACGTAGAGGTTGTCGTCGTTGTAGGTGACCGCCGTCGGGGTGCCGGTGTAGGGCGGCGGCAGCGAGAACCAGCCGCCGCCCCGCTCGGTGAAGAACATGGTCCCGTCCGGGGCGAAGTCGATGCCCCACGGGATGTCGAGGCCGCTCTGCACCGCCGTGACGTCGAGGGCCACCCCGGGGTCGCCGGCCTCCACCGGGTCGGCCGGCGACGCGGCGACCAGGCCGACGATGAGGGCGAGGCTGATCAGGACCCGACGCATGGTGCCTTTCTACCCAGACCGGGCCGCGGCGGGGCGGCGGGCGCGGGCCAGACTGGCGGCGTGGATCTGACGGACCGGGCGACCTACTCCCACTGGAGCGAGGACAAGGTGCGCTGGGGCGACCAGGACGGCCAGCGCCACATCAACAACGTGGCCTTCGGCGAGTTCCTCGAGAACGCCCGCACCGAGATGATCATCGAGCGGATCATCGCCCTCCGCTCGGAGGGCGCCCGCTTCACCGTCCGCCGGGTGGCCATCGACTACCTCCGTAGCGGGAGCTGGCCCGGCCGGGTCGAGGTCGGCACCTGCGTGGCCGACATCGGCGAGACCTCGTTCACCGTCGGGCAGGCCGTCTTCCAGGACGACCAGTGCCTGGTCACGGGCGAGACCGTCCACGTCCAGCACCGCAAGGGCGAGCGGGTGCCGCTGTCCGACGAGCTCCGCGCCGTCCTGGAGGAGGAGCTGCCGGGATGATCGTGCGCCGGGGACGGGTCTGACGTGGAGCGCCTCCAGGCCCTCCTCCGCCGTACCGCCCTGTTCCTGGACGGCGCGTCGGCTCGGACCGAGTCCCCCCGGGGCCGACGGATCTCGCTCCTCGTGTCCGCCGTCGTCTTCGTGGCGGCGATGGCGCTCAGCGTCCGGGGCCTGCCCGAGGGTGACCGGGACCTCGTGTGGTGGGCGATCCTGGTCACCGGCCTCATCGGCATCCCCAGCCTCATCCTGCTGAGCGGTGTCGAGTACACGGCCTCGGCCGCCGTCCTCGGCCACCGGGTGCGGCTGCGGGACTCGCTGGCCATCGCCCTGTACGCCCGGGCGGCCAACCTGCTGCCCATCCCTGGCGCGGCCCTGGTCCGCATGCAGGCGCTGAAGCGGGCCGGCTCGTCGTACGGCCGCGCCGCGTCCGCCACCATGGCCACGGCCCTGTTCTGGATGGCGGGGGCCCTCCTCGTCGGCGGCATCGTGCTGGCGCCCTACCGGTGGCTGATCGCCCTCGGCTTCGTGGCCGGCGGCGTCGTGACCCTCGGCCTCGCCCACGCCACCGTGCGGTCGATCGTCACCCGGCGGGACGACGCCGAGGCCGGCGAGGCCCTGCGCCGCAGCGCCCTGCTGCTCACGGTCGAGGTGGCGATGGTCGTGATCCGCGGCGTCTTGTTCTGGTTCGTCATGATCGGCTTCGACATCGGCGGCTCGTTCCAGGGGGCGATGGTCCTCCCCGTCGCCGTGGTGCTGGCGTCGGCCATCGGCTTCTTCCCGGCGGGGCTCGGCGTGCGGGAGGTCATCTCGGCCGGGCTGGCCGGGATGGTCGGCGACCACGCGTCCAGCGGTGCCCTCGCCAGCGGCCTCGACCGGCTGGTGTCGCTCCCGGTCATGGCGGTCATCGCCCTCGCTCTGGCCCTCACCGGCCACCGCCTGCTGCCCGACGTCCAGGCCGACGGGGACGAACCGGAGTCCGAGCCGGAGAGCGCCGACCCTGCCAGCGCCGACCCGGCCAGCACCGAGCCGGCCAACGATCTGGCGTGACCGACGTCTGCTACGTGATGGGGAAGGGCCGCTCGGGCTCGACCCTGCTCAACATGGCCCTCGGGGAGCTGGACGGCGTGTTCGCGGCGGGCGAGCTGCGCTTCTTCTGGCGCCGGGGGCTGGTGGAGGACCGCCGCTGCGCCTGCGGCCGGCACATCACGACGTGCGAGGTGTGGGGCGCGGTGGCCGAGCGGCTCACCGACCTCGACGCCGGGCAGCTGGCCCGGGACAGCGAGGCCGTGTTCGCCTGGACCGCCGTGCCCCGCCTGCTGGCCGGGCGGACTGCCGGCTGGGACGCGTTCGGGCGCTGGTCCTCGGCCACCACCCGGCTGGTGGCCGCCGTGGCCGAGGTCACCGGGGCCGACGTCGTCGTGGACTCGTCGAAGTGGCCGACCGAGCCCGGCGTGCTCGGCCTCGTCGACGGCATCTCGCCGTACTCGCTGCACCTTGTGCGTGACCCCCGGGCGGTGGCGTGGTCCTGGCAGCGGGTCAAGACCCACGACGACTTCGACCAGCCCCGGGAGATGGACCGGTTCCCGGCCTGGCACTCGGGTGCCAGCTGGACGGTCCGCAACCTGGTCGCGGGCCTCACCGCCCGGCGCTCGCCGGGTCCTCGGCTGACCTTGCGCTACGAGGACCTGACCGCCGACCCGTCGACGACGCTGTCCGCGATCCACCGCTTCCTGGGGCACACCGGCGACCTCGGCACGTCGCTGCAGGGCCGGACCCTGACCGTGACACAGGGCCACACGCTGGCCGGCAACCCGACCCGGACCGGTGGCGGCGAGCTGAGCATCCGGGAGGACGAGGAGTGGCGGACCGGGCTCTCCCGGGCCGACCGCATGGTCGTCGGCGCGCTCACGTGGCCGCTGCGCAAGGCCTACGGCTACTGACCCCGAACCTTCGGCAGGAATCGACCTCGGCGGTGACCTGTGCCGAAGGATCGGGGGGTTGGGGGTGTGATCAGCCCCGGCGCTCGTCGTCGTCCGGTGGCGGGGGCTTCACCTCGTAGCCGTAGTGGGCGGCTTCGTCGGCGGTGAGCTCGATCAGGCGCGTCCACTGGGCGTCGGACCACAGGCCGGCCTTGGGGGTGCTGGCGTTGACCCGCTCGGGCACGGCCGCCTCGAGCGCGGCGCGATCGACGGCGAGCCCGAGGTCGTCGGCCAACCGACCCAGCTCGACGGGGCCCTCGACCGGGTCGGTCATCGACTCGAAGCGGACGGTCCGGAACCGGTCCGAGCCCTCGCCCTGGGTGCGCATGGCCCGGTTCATCGCCGCCCACGCCCAGGCCAGCCGGGCGAACTGGTCCTGGCCGACCCAGCGCACGCGCTCGGCCGGGTTCAGCGGGTGGAACTGCGGCGGGGCACGACGTTGAGCGGGCGCCCGCCGAAGCGGTAGGCGCCCCAGTTCTGGGCGGAGCGCACGTAGCCCACGGGATGGCGGACGACCTGGACGACCGTCGCCTCGGGGAAGGCCTCGAGCAGGGGGGCCACCAGCCCGTGGTCCAGGCAACTGGCCTCGAACCACGGCTCGTCCGCGGCGAGTGCCTCGTCCCGCACCTGGTGGAGCAGGTTCACCGCCCGGTCCCTCGACACCGCGCCCGAGGCATGGGCGTTGGACAGGTGGCGGAGCCACCAGGGGCCGGGCTCGTGGTGGCTCCGGGCGCCCCAGCCGGCGATGGTCTCGGCCAGGAACCGGGTGCCCGTGCGGCCGGTGGAGACGACGAAGACGGCCTGCCCACTCACGGGCGGGCGCCGATGACGTCGGCGAAGAGGTTCGAGAAGGCGTCGGCCGCGGCGTCGGCCAGGTAGCGGGCCACGACCAGGGTCCGGCCGCCGACCGCCAGGCGGGTGGCCAGCGCCGGGTCCTCGTGCAGCCGGAGGATGGCGGCGGCCAGCTCGTCGGGTCGGCCCTCGCTGACCAGCAGGCCCGTCCGCTCGTGCTCCACGACGTCGCCGATGCCGCCGGAGGCGGTGGCCACGACCGGGCGGTACGCCGCCATCGCCTCGATGATCGACAGGCCCTGGGCCTCGGTCCACCCGTCGGGCGCCGTCCGCGAGGGCGCCACCACCACGTCCACTGCGGCCAGCCAGGCGGGCACCTCGGAGGGGTTGACCCAGCCGACGAAGCGGACGTGCTCGCCCAGGCCCCGTGCGTTGACGTTGGCCTCGGCCCGACGACGGTCCTGGCCCTCGCCGAGGACGACCGCCCGCAGGTCGGGGATCCGGTCCCGGAGCTGGTCGACCGCGGCGATGAGGTCGAAGACCCCCTTCTCCTCGACCACCCGGCCGATGAGGGCCACCAGTGGCCCACCCCCGCGGCGGTGCTCCCGCTGCAGCCGGGCCACCACTGCCTGGTCGACGATCGGGTCGGCGTTGATGCCCATGGGGATGCGCAGCAGGCGCTGCGGCGTGCCCAGGTCGAGGACTGCCTTCTCCGTGGCCGAGCTGTTGACGGTCACCGCCGCGGCCCGCTCGACGACGTAGCGCTTGGCCCGGCGGAGGGCGGCCTGGTCGAGGGCGAACACGTCGCCGCCGTGCACGGTGGCCACGACCGGGAGCCGCCGCGAGGCGAGGGCGGCCACCAGGCCCTGGGGCAGCAGCCAGTGGGCGTGCACCGCGTCGTAGTGCCCCGAGCGCACCCGCTTGGCGATGGCGCCCCACTCGGCGCCGACCAGCGCCGGCAGCTTGAGCACGTTCGTCCGGTTCTTCCGGAGGTTGACCAGTGCCCCGCCCTGGTAGCAGACGGTCTGGGCCCGCTCCGGGCGCAGGTAGCGGAAGCGGTGCACGGGCACCCCGTCCAGCACCTCGTCGCGGGCCGCCCCGGGGGCGTGGGGGGCGAGCACGTCGGCCTCCCAGCCGCGGTCGAGCAGGGCCTGGGTCAGGTGGAGGACGAACGGCGTGGTCGAGTCGCCCTCCCAGCGGGGGTAGTTCGACGTGACGACCAGCAGTCGTCCGAGACGCTTCAACTGGAGGCGCCGATGACCTCGTCCCGGGGCTTGGTCACGCGCACGACGAGGTCGGCGAGCAGGCCGATGACCAACACCTGGAACGCGGCGAAGAGGACCAGCAGGGTGTTGGTGCCGACTCGCCAGTCCTTGTCGGCGAGGTCGAAGCCGAGCTTGGCCACACCGATGACGGCCAGCAGGCCGCCGATCGGGCCGAAGAACCGGAGCGGGTTGTACGACAGGACGAGGCGCACGACCTGGACGAGGTAGCGCGACGTGTCCTTGCGCCAGTGGAACTTGGACTCACCGGCCCGTTGCGCGTACTCGATCGGGACGTACTTCACCGTGTAGCCGTTCGCCAGGAAGCTCATCGTGATGGTGGTCACGCACGAGAACCCGGTGGGCAGCAGGTGGAGGTACTGGTCCGCCACGGTCTTGCGGAAGGCCCGGAAGCCCGAGTTCAGGTCGGGGATCTTGGTGTTGGCGAGGTATTCGGCCAGCTTGCGGATGAACCACTTGGCCGGGACCCGGAAGGCCTTCTTGGTCCCCTCCTCGGTCGTGCGGGCCCCCACGACCTGGTCGTACCCCTCCAGCTCCTTGACCAGCTCCGGGATGCGGTCGTTGGGATAGGTCATGTCCACGTCGGTCCAGACCACGATCGCGCCGCGGGCCTCACGGGTGCCGATCCGTCGGGCGGTGCCCGACCCCCGGTTGACCGGGAGCCGGATGACCCGCAGGTCGTCGCTGTCCTGCAGCCCGTCGGTGGAGCCGTCGGTGGAGCCGTCATCCACGACCAGCAGCTCGTAGCTGTGCTCGGAGGCCTGCAGCGATGCCCGGATGCGGTCCAGCTCCTCGTGGAGGTGGCCCGCCTCGTTGTAGACGGGCAGCACGACGGTGACGTCGACCGGGGTGGAGGGGGAGGACATGGGGCCACGTGAGGGTACTCCCGGCCCTCACCGGTGACCCCGCCCCGCGACCAGGTGCGCGAACCGCGCCTGTAGGGTCCCCGCCGCTCATGGAACGCCTGGAGGGCCCCACCGGCCCAGAGGAACGGCAGGACGGCCCCACCGGGCCGGACGAAGGCCAGGCCGATCCAGAGATCCGGGAGATCGTCGCCGCCGAGCCTCGGGTGCGCCGGACCGGCCGCCCGGCGTCGAAGGACCGGCCGGGACGCCCCACCGGACCGGAGGTGCCCAAGGAAGGCCCGACGGGGCTGGAGGTCGTCGGACTCGTCGGTGCGGCCACTGCCACGGTCGTGTGCCTGGCCTCGCTGTTGCTGGCCTGGGTCGGAGCCCACGACGGCCTGACCGCCCTGATCATCGGGCTGGTCGTCGGCCTCGCCCTCACGGCGACGCTCGTCTGGAAGCGGCGGGACTGGTCGTACGCCCCGTGGTCGTGGCGGGATGCGGGGATCCTGGCCCTGCTGCTGGCCGTCGGGGCGTTCCTCTTCTTCCCTGGCTTCCCCTACGCGGCCAAGAACCGGGACCCGGGCGTCTACGTCAACCACGCCGTCGCCATCTCCGAGCAGGGCTCGGCCACGCTGGACGACCCCGTCGCCGACACCGGCGCCGAGCTCACCTACGAGGACGGCGAGGCCAAGATCGTCACCGACACGGGCGACGTGGCGTGGCGGAAGCTGCCGTACCGGGCGTTCCCGACCGACGCCGACGACCTCGACCACCTCCTGCCGGACTTCTTCCACCTCTGGCCGGCCTCCCTGGCGACGGCGAAGGACGTGGCCGGTCGGGGCGGCCTGTTCAACCTCGCCCCGGCCATGGCCCTGATGGCGCTGGGCCTGTTCTGGCTGGCGACCCGGCGGGCCTTCGGGGTGATCGCCGCCACGGTCGCGTCCGGGCTGCTCGTCGTCAACGAGCTGCAGGTGTGGCAGGCGAAGTACCCCACGGCCGAGGCGATGACGCAGTTCTTCTACGCGGCGGCCCTGCTGGGCATGGTCGTGGCCTTCCGAACGCGCTGGCGCCTGGCCGCCTTCCTCGGCGGGGTGTTCGTCGGCATGGGCTTCGTGGCCCGACCCGAGGGGATCCTGGTCGTGGGCATCGCCGCGGTGGTGGTGGCGTTCGTGTGGGCCTTCCGCCCGCTGAAGGAGGACCCGCCGAGGGTCGGCCTCCGCGATCCGTGGACGGCCTTCGTGCTGGGCCTGCTGCCGACGCTGGCGATCGGGACCTACCAGGCCTACGGCACGGGCTCCCGCTACGTCGAGCTCCAAGAGGGGCTGCCCAACTTCCCCGGTGCCCTCGCCGGGGCGCTGGCCCTGGTGCTGGTCGCCGTCGTCATCCGGGTGCTGCTGGCGAAGGTGCCGGCCATCTGGACGTGGTTCGAGGAGATCGATCCGACGAAGATCGCCCGCATCGGCCAGGGCCTCCTGTGGTTCGGCTTCACCGCGTTCTTGCTGCTGGCCCTCTTCCGTCCCCAGCTGGCGGGCCAGAACCTCCGCATCGACAAGGACGGCAACAGCACCCGGGGCTACGACGAGCTGAACCTCAGCCGGCTGGTGATCTTCATCACCCCGCTGGCGTTGGTCGCGGCCGTCGCCGGGCTCTGGCTGGCGTTCAAGGAGGAGTGGGACTCGGCCAAGTGGGTGCTGGTCCTCCCCGGGGTGCTGGTCGCGCCGGTCCTCATCTGGGAGCCCCACATCGCTCCCGACCTCATGTGGTGGACCCGGCGGTACGTCCCGATGGTCGTGCCGACCTTCCTCATCCTGGTGGGCGTCTGCGCCGCCTGGCTGTGGGACCGCCGGGGCGAGCGGCAGACGATCGTCCGGGTCGGCACCGTCGTCCTCGTGCTGGTCATGGGCGCCTACACGCTGCGCCAGACCACCGACATCTGGCGCCACCGAGAGCTCGACCGGTCGATGGAGGTCATCGACCAGCTGGACGACGCGCTCCCCGACGACGCCGTGGTCGTGTGGCAGGGCGGGAGCCGCCAGAACACGAACTTCGCCATCACGCCGTTCACCTGGCTCGGGCTGCCGGCCATCGCCGGCCCGCCGGCGGCGACCGAGGAGGGACTCCGCGCCCTCCAGGACGCGCTCGACGACCGGCCGCTGTACTTCGTCGCCGACGGTGACGAGGCCCCCGACGGGGTCGCCGACGCCCTGGAGCCGGTGGCCCACATCACCGAGGAGCTCAGTGAGTTCGAGCACTCGTTCACGGCCCGACCCCGGCGGGCCCGACACGACCGCGTGAACCTCACCGTCTGGCAGCTGACCCCGTCCTGACGGCTCGGTAGCCTGGAACGCTGTGACAGAGCTCGACTACCCGGCGTTCGACTGCGACAACCACTACTACGAGGCGATCGACGCCTTCACCCGTCACCTGGACCCGGCGATGGCGCCCCGGTGCGTGCAGTGGTGCGAGATCGACGGCCGGAAGTACCACGTGGTGGGCGGCAAGGTGAGCCGGGCGGTCACCAACGCCACCTTCGACCCGATCGCCAAGGCCGGGGCCATGCACGACTACTTCCGGGGCAACCCGGACGGGAAGTCGCCGATCGAGTTCCTGCGGGAGCGGGAGCCGATCCGCCCGGAGTACCGGGACCCCGAGGCCCGCCTGACCCGCATGGACGAGTTCGGCCTCGAGGCCATCTGGCTGTTCCCGACCCTCGGTGTCCTCTACGAGGAGCTGCTGAAGGACGACCTCCCGGCGCTGACCGCCACGTTCTCGGCCTTCAACCGCTGGATCCAGGAGGACTGGGGCTTCGCGTACGAGGACCGCATCTTCGGTGCCCCGTACCTCACGCTGGCCGACCCCGACTGGGCGGTGACCGAGCTGGAGTGGGCGCTGGACCAGGGGGCCCGGGTCGTCGTCATGCGTCCCGCTGCGGCCTTCACCGAGCACGGTCCGAGGTCACCGGGCGACGAGCAGTTCGACCCGTTCTGGGCCCGGGTCGCCGAAGCGGGCATCACCTTGGTCGTCCACGCCGGCGACTCCGGCTACTCGTCCCAGGGCTACGCCGACGACCGGTTCAGCGCCCAGTTCGGCGCCGGGGCCTGGAAGCCGTCGGTGCGGATGTACGCCATCGAGCGGGCGGCCCTCGACTTCCTCCTCACCCTCAGCCTGGACAAGCTCTACGACCGCCACCCGGGCCTGCGCATCGCCTCGGTCGAGAACGGCTCGGAGTTCCTCCCCGACCTGTTCCGCAAGCTGGCGTCGACGGCCAAGAAGTACCCCGGCTACTTCAGCGAGGACCCGGCCGAGACGTTCCGCCGCCACGTCTGGATCAACCCGTTCTGGGAGGACGACCCGTACGAGGTCACCGAGCTCATGGGGGCCGACCGGGTCATCTTCGGCTCGGACTGGCCCCACATCGAGGGCATGCCCCGCCCGCTGGACTACGTGCCCGAGGTGAAGGAGCTCGACGAGGGCGACCAGCGCAAGGTCCTCCGCGAGAACACCTGGGAGCTCACCCGGCCGGCGGCCTGACGTGACCGCCGTCGAGGGGCGCCCCGACCTGACCGACGATGCGCCGGTCGGGTCCACCATCGAGACCGGGCCGCTCGGCCCGGCCCGCATCCCCGCCTCCCGCTACACGTCGCCGGCGTGGGCCGCGCTCGAGGCGGAGCGCCTGTGGCCCACCACCTGGCAGCTGGCCGCCACCCGGGGTCAGGTGGCCGAGCCGGGGGACTGGGTCGAGCACCGGTGCGGCCCGCTGTCCGTGCTCGTCGTGCGGGGCGACGACGGCGACCTCCGGGCCTTCCAGAACGTCTGCCTCCACCGGGGCAACCAGCTCTGCGAGGGGGAGGGGACCGGGGTCGACGTCATCCGCTGCCCGTACCACCGCTGGACCTGGAACCTCCGGGGCGAGCTCCGGGAGATCCCGTCCCGGAAGGGCTTCGGCCCGCTGCGCAACGAGGACCTGCCGCTGGTCCGGGCCTCGGTCGACAGCTGGGGCGAGCTGGTCTTCGTCAACGTCGACCCCGACGCCGAGCCCCTGGTCGACTTCCTGGAGGGCGTCCCCGACGACGTCGCGTGGGCGGGGGTCGACGAGTACCGGGCCCAGGCCGTGCTCCGCTTGGAGCTGGCCTGCAACTGGAAGGTCGCCATCGAGGCCTTCAGCGAGACCTACCACGTCCAGGGGATCCACCGGGAGATGCTGGCGTCGACCGACGACGTGAACTCGCCGCAACGCCTGTGGAACCGGCACGGCAAGCTCGGCCAGCCCTACGGCATCCCGTCGCCGCGGCTGCGGGGCGGCGCGACCGACGCCGAGATCTGGCGGAGCTTCATCGAGACCCAGGGCGCCCGCATGGGCGTCACCGACCCGGACACCCCGGCGCCCGACGTGCCGGACGGGTCGAGCATGCGGTCGGTCATCGAGCAGCGGATCCGGGACGAGGCGGCGGGCAAGGGCCTGGACCTCAGCCGGTTCGACACCGAGCAGGTGGTCGACCTGCACCAGTACAACCTCTTCCCCAACGCCACGGTCATCTACCTGAGCGATGCCCTGAGCGCGATGACCGCGTCGCCCGGGTCCACGCCGGACGAGTGCGTCGTCACCTTCTTCGTGGCGTGGCGGGTGGCCTCGGCCGACGAGCCGATGACCCGGCCCGCGGTGCTCGACGTGGTCCCCGGTGAGCTCAGCCTCGGGCTGATCTTCGACCAGGACGTGGCCAACCTGCCGAAGGTCCAGAAGGGGCTCCGGCAGCCGGGCTTCACCCACCTGCGGCTGTCCGCCGAGGAGTGCCGGATCGTCAACCTGCACCGTCACCTCGAGGCCGCCCTCGGCCTCCCGCCCGGCGCCGAAGCCTGACGCCGGCGTCAGTTCGGCTCAAGCGGGAGCGCGCGGCGGTCGAAACCCCTCTGGTCAACCATTGGATGCTTTGGAGCCTGGAAAGGACAGCCACCGAATGGGCGAAGGCCGCCGGCTCCGGCCGGCGGCCTTCGTCATTTTGGGCATGATCGGCGGATGCAGGTCGTGGCGGGGATGGATCCGCGGGCGCCGTTGGCCGACATCGGGGCCCACGCCGGGCGGGTGGAGGCGCTCGGCTTCGACGCCCTGCACGTCGCCGAGACGACCAACGACGCCTTCCAGACCTGCCTGCTGGCGCTCGAGCACACCTCGACCCTCGTCGTCCGCCCGGCGCTGGCGCTGGCGTTCACCCGCAGCCCGATGCAGGTGGCCTACAGCGCCTGGTCCCTGGCCGGCTTCGCCCCGGGTCGCTTCCAGCTCGGGCTGGGCACCCAGATCAAGCCCAACATCGTCGGACGCTTCGGCGTCGAGTGGGCCGACCCGGTCGAGCGCATGGAGGACTACGTCGCCGCCGTTCGTGCCGCGTTCACCGCGTTCCAGGAGGGCGGCCCGATCCGCCACGAGGGCCCCCACTACCGGCTGACCCGACTGCAGCCCGAGTTCAACCCCGGCCCGCTCGACGAGGGGCCGTTGCCCATCTGGCTCGGCGGCGTCAACCGGCGAGCCTGCCGCCTGGCGGGCGCCGTGGCCGACGGCTACGTGACCCACCCGACCAACTCGGACCGTCGCTACCTCGGCGAGCTCTGCCTCCCCGCCCTGGAGGAGGGACTGGCCCGAGCCGGCCGGGACCGGTCGGCCGTGCAGGTGGTCGTCGGCGGCATGGTCGCCACCGGCCGGGACGACGCGGCCGTGGACGACGCCCGGACCCGCAGCCGCTACATGCTCGGCTTCCTCTTCTCCACCCCCGCCTACCGCCGGACCCTCGAGCTCCACGGCTGGGAGGACCTCGGCGACCGCCTCCGGGCGATGACCAAGGAGGGCCGCTGGGACGACCTCGAGGCCACCGTCACCGACGAGGTCCTCGACACCGTGGTCGCCGCCGGCCGCTACGACGAGCTGGCCCGGGTCCTCGGCGACCGCTACGCCGACCTCGCCGACGGCGTCCTCCTCCACGCCCCCACCGACCCCGCCGACGACGAGCTGTTCGCGACCGCGGTCGAGGAGCTCAAGGCCGTCTGACCCTCGTTCGGCCTCTCCGGCCCGACGAACCGATCGCAGAGATGGGGCGTGGGGTGCCGCCGCACGTCGTCGGGGGCACGAATCCCACACTCGGTGGCCGCCCCCCCGAGGTCGAGGCATTGACCGAGGTCGAGGACTTGGCGTACCGAATCGGTAGGCACAGTCCTCGACCTCGGTGGGACGGCCGTCCCGCCCCCCACGGCTGGCGGCGCGACCCCACGCCCCGTCAGTGCTCGGTTTCTCGTTCGTTCCGCCAGCGCCACTCGGGGCGGCGGGGGCGGTCGGGGCGGTCGAGGCGACCGGAGGCCCAGAGCAGGTCGGCCCACGGGTCGTCGGTGCGCTCGATGTCGGGCAGGAGGCGGGCCAGGACGCGCTCGGTGAGGTCGGCGTCGCCGGTGAACGGGACGTCGAGGCCCTGGGCGACGTCGTGGGCGTGGAGCAGGCCCTCGATCACCCCCATGGCGGCGGAGGCCTCCGGGTCGGCGATGCCGTAGACGTGGTGGTCCCGGGCCGTCGGGGGCGCGGTGCGGACGACGGCAGCGTGGACGAACGCCATCGAGCGGCACACGGCGATCAGGCCGTCGACACCCTCGTCCTGCTCGGCGCGGATGGTGTTGGGCGGGCCGTCGGGAGTACGGGACTCGGCCTCGAAGGGGACCCGGGCGTCACCGGGGACCGCGAGCTGGGCGGCGTAGTCGAACCAGTCGTCGGCCAGGTGCTCGACTGTCTCCCAGCAGGTCCAGTCGAGGTCCCCGGCCTTGGCCGACCAGTCGCCGTCGCGTCCGGCGTCGAGGACACCGACCACCAGCTCCGCCGTGGCGAGGATGTCGTCGGCGGTCACGGGACCCGGCATGGCCCGAACCTAGGGCGGGTCGTAGTGTCCCGCCCATGACCGACACGCTGGACGCGGCCGTCGACACCGAGGCGGCGCGGCTCGACGACGCCATCGACACCTTCCTCGACACCCACGACGTCAAGGGCATGGACCCCCACGAGTACCGGGGGGCCCGCTACGACGAGGGCCTGGCCTGGGTCCACTTCCCCGAGGGCTTCGGCGGCATGGGCCTGCGCCCGAAGCTGCAGCAGACGGTCGAGCGGCGGATGCGCGAGGCCGGCGCGCCGGCCACGCTGGAGACGCTGTTCTTCGGGCTCGGCCTGGCCGGTCCCACGGTGGTCACCCACGGCAGCGACGACGTCCGCAACCGGCTCCTGCGCCCGATGTTCACCGGCGAGGAGCTGTGGTGCCAGCTGTTCAGCGAGCCCGGCGCCGGCTCCGACCTGGCCGGCCTCAGCACCCGGGCGATCAATGACGGCGACGAGTGGGTGGTCAACGGCCAGAAGGTCTGGAACACCGTGGCCCACCTGGCCGACCGCGGGATGCTCGTCACCCGGACCGACCCCGACCAGCCGAAGCACAAGGGCCTGACCTACTTCGCGGTGGACATGCACGCCCCGGGCGTCGAGGTGCGTCCCCTGCGCCAGATCACCGGCGAGGCCGAGTTCAACGAGGTGTACCTGACCGACGTCCGGATCCCCGACGCCGATCGCATCGGCGACGTGGGCGACGGCTGGCGGGTCTCGATGACCACGCTGATGAACGAGCGCACCACGATCGGCGGCGGCGGAGGCGGCAGCCGCCCGCGGGGCAGCGGCCCGATCGCCGAGGCCCTGCGCCTGTGGAAGGAGCGCACGGACAAGGACCCGGTCCTCCGGGACGAGCTCGTGAAGCTGTGGATCGACGCCGAGACGCTCCGGCTGACGACCCTGCGGGCCGGCGCCGCCGCCAAGGCCGGCAACCCCGGTCCCGAGGGCTCGGTGCTCAAGCTGCGCTTCGCCGAGATCAACAAGGAGATCTACGCGCTCTGCATGGACCTCCTCGGCCCCTCGGCGCTGGTCGACGTCGACTACACGATGCGCCGCTCGGACATCATCGGTCTGGAGGGCCCGCCCGGGTCCTCCCGCAAGATGTTCCTGCGCTCCCGCGCCAACTCCATCGAGGGCGGGACGTCGGAGATCATGCGCAACATCCTCGGCGAGCGGGTGCTCGGGCTGCCGGGCGAGCCCCGGACCGACAAGGAGCTCCCCTGGAGCGAGGTGCCCCGCAACTGAGCCCGCCTTGTAACCACTCTCAGTAGCTGATATCCCTACCGTTCGTCACGGAGGGTGGCGGACGGCGAAAGGGTCTCGAGTGCGGCGGAGGTGGTTGACCGGGCTGCTGGCGGTCGCGCCCGTTGCCGCGGTCGGCCCGGCCTCCGCGGCCCCCAACGACGACGGCCAGCCCGCCGGTGCCCCGTCCCACTACGACGCCACGGCACCGACGGGGTGGATGACCTCGGCCGCCACCGACCGCGTGCAGGACATCGCGCAGATCGGGAACACGGTCTACGTGGCCGGGACCTTCGCCGGGATCCGGCCCACCCGCACGGGCCCGATCACCCCGCGGACCAACATCGCCGCCTTCGACGCCACGACCGGGGAGCCCCGGGCCGGCTTCGCCCCCGCGGTCAACAGCACCGTGTACACCCTCGAGCCGTCGGCGGACGGCACCCGCCTCTACCTCGGCGGCAGCTTCACCTCGGTCAACGGCGTCGCCCACAACCGCGTCGTGGCCATCGACCCGTCGACGGGGGCGACCGTCAGCGGCTTCAACCCCAACCTCGGCGGCGGGTCGGTCCACTCGATCGTCGTCCGGGCCGGGGTCCTGTACGCGGGCGGCACCTTCACGACCGCCAGCGGCCAGGCCCGCACCGGCCTCGCGGCCTTCGACACCTCCGGCACCGGCGCGCCGCTGTCGACCTGGGTGCCCTCGGCCAACGGCACGGGCGGGGTGCTGACGATCGAGGCCTCGCCCGACGGGAGCCGCCTCTACGTGGGCGGGCGCTTCGCGGACGTCAACGGCCAGCCATCGACCGCGTACCTCGCCGCCCTGCACCGCGCGACGGGTGTGGTCGACACCAGCTTCGCCGCCCAGCCGGGCCGGGAGGTCTTCGACGTCCTGGCCGACGAGCGGGGCCTCGTCTGGACGGCACTCGGCGGCTCCCTCGGCCGGTCCGACGTCTACCGGGCGGCCGACGGCTCGCTCCTCACCCGCCACGAGACCGCCGGCGACGTGGAGACCGTCGAGCAGGTCGGCGACCTGATCTACCTCGGCGGCCACGACATCGGCCCCACCGAGCTCGAGCACA
>JADMIO011126993.1_pt1 | contig 20185 bp, 11 predicted proteins | sample 8958161 | NCBI WGS metagenome assembly JADMIO01 (sample SAMN16585339, study PRJNA669376) | soil metagenome | isolation source: Crop rotation soil | place: USA: Cullars Rotation, Alabama | collected 2011 | reverse complement strand
CAATTGCTCAAGCGTAGCCGCCGCAGCCGCCTCCCAAGAAAACTTCGCCGCCTGCTCCCGCCCCCCAGACGGTGGCTCACTGATCAAACGCTCCAGAGCCGCCAGCATCGCATCATCGTCATGCGGAGGGAACAGAATCGCCGCGCCGCCAGCCACACTGCGCAAAGGCTCAATATCCGAGCACGCCGTAGGAACGCCGGCCGCCAGAGCCTCACTCACCGGCATGCCGAAACCTTCAAACGTCGACGGGTAAACAAATCCCCCCGCGGTGCGATACAGCTCATACAATTCCTCCCGCGGAATCCACCCCGTCACCCGCACGACTTCCGACAACCCGAGCTCGAGAATGGTCCGGTCAATCGCCTCGGCGTGGAATCCACGCATTCCGGCGAGCACCAGCCTCCACTCCGGGTGGCTCGCGCGAAAGCGCGCGAACACGCGCAGCAGGCGCTCCAGATTCTTATGCGGATGCAGAGTAGAAACACACAGCAGGAACTGCGAAGGCTCGCGGCGCAGCGAAAACAGAAGCGAGTCCACGCCATGCGGCACCACCGCGACGCGCTCCGCAGGCACAGGATAGTACCGCAGCAGATCCGAGCGCGTGGCTTCCGAGACGCAGATCAACCGGTCTGAGACACACGCCGACAGAAACAGAAGCAGCCTCCACGCCGCCAGGTCAGACGCGCTGAAGAACTCCGGATGCCGTTTATGCTGCAGGTCATGGAACACGGTCACCTGCCGGCATGGAGCCGCCACCGGCGCCGTGAACCCCGGGTTCAACAGAACATCGAGACGCGCCCGCGCAACGCACACCGGCAGTGCAAATTGCTCCCACAGGATCCGGCCCGGCCGGTTCGCCGCGCGCACCGGTTGCGGCGCGATGCGGAAATTCGGAGCGTCGGGAGCCAGGTCCGCCCCGGTTTCCGCATTCGTGAACACGACGTATTCGTTCTCGGAATCGATCCGCGCGGCCGCCGCCAGCAGCGAACGCAGGTAGATCTCCGTCCCACCGACGCCGCCCGGAATCAGGTACAGCGCATTGACGCCGATTCGCACGCGGCGTCCTGCCTACTGCCCCTGCCGCAGATTCCGTTGGGCGAGCTGTAGGGACTCCAGCGCGACGGTACTAAAAGGATCATTCGCCACCGCCAGCCGGAACTGCTCCGCCGCGGCTTTCCAATCCCCCCGCGCCGCGAACACGTTCCCCCGATAAACGTAGGTCATGGCAAAACTGGGATCGCGCTTCTGCGCTTCCTCGAGCGCCTGCAGAGCCTCCTGGCTCTTGCCTTGCTTGCCGTAGATCATGCCGATCAGCGCGTACGGATGCGCCCCGCGCTCCAGCTCCCCAGCCCGCCGGAACCGGTCGATCGCGTCGTCGCTCTTGCCCGCACAATCGAGCGCCAGTCCGTGGTCGATCAGCAGCGTGTAGTCGGGTTTCTCCAACTGTTCCGCGCGCTGATACTCGGCCACGGCCTCATTACATCGTTTCTGCTCGTAGTAACTGTAGCCGAGCTGGAAGTGCGGACGCACCTTGTTAGGCGATTTCTCCGTAGTATCTTTCCAAAGCGCTTCTGCACTCCCATACACGTCCGCCCGCGCAAACGACAATCCCGCACATACCATCAGGATGGCGCCCAAGCCAACCAGAACCCGGCTTCCGATGGCTTGGCCCTGCGGCACAATCCACCGCCGCGCCAGGTCCAACACCGCCAGCAGCAAAAAGAACATCGGCAGGTACATGCGCCGCTCCGCCACTGGATCCTTGATCACCAGGAACGAAGAGGTAGGCGCAAGCAGGATCAAAGTGGCGAGCCATCCGAAAGAAGCCAGTGGAAACTGCCGCCGGTAAAACCACGCCGCGCCGGTCACGGCCAGCAGCGCCAGCAATCCGAGGAACGCTCCGTGCTCCCAAATGGTCTTGGAGAAAGGAAAATCGGGATCCAGGTTCTGCCCCATCGGCAGCACCATCAGGCGCAGATATAACCAGATGGCGCGGCACTCGGTGAAGAAGTACTGATACCACGTGATGCCGGAGACGGAAAACCCGACCGTGTCAGCATTCCTTAATAGATTCCGCACCAGGACAACTCCGTACAACCCTCCGGCAACCACCGGCAAATAGAGCCGCCAGTTACCTAAGACACCTCGCACAGAAAATCCCGGATAGAAGTAGTAGTCCGCCAGAACAAACACCACGGCGAGCGCAGCCGCATTCTCTTTGCTCCCGGCAGCGAGGCCCAGCAGCAGCAACACCCCCGCCGCGCGCGGCCAGGTAAGCGCATCCCCCTGCCGGAAGAAAAACACGGTGAGCGCGGCGTAGCAGAACAGCGTACTCAACACGTCAGACCGGCTTGCGATATAAGCCACGGCCTCCGTCTGAATCGGATGCAGCAGAAACAGGCCCGCCCCAGCCAGCGCCAGCAGAGACCGCCGTGGATCCACCTCGCCCGCGCGCTCAAAAAGCCGCCGGAACAGGAAGAAGGCCAGCAGCGCCGCCAGCCAGTGCAGCACCACGTTGGCGAGATGATACGAGAACGTATTCTGCCCCGTCAGCACCATGTTGATGTAGTAGCTGCCCATCAGCACCGGCCGCTGGTCCGTCCACATGTGCCTTGCAGTGCGGTCGAAGTCGGGACGGCCGAACGGAAGCGTCAGGTCATCCAAAATGAATGGGCCATGCAAGGCAGGCGAATAGACTTCAGTCAATAACAGCAGGGCGCCCGCCGCTCCGGCGGCGATGTGCCACGGCCGGATTCCCGCGGGAGCGAGCGCGCCTGCCGCCGGAGCCGCGGCAGGCGCCACACGCGGAGACTTCGGTTTCTTCACCGCTCCTCCTGCATCGATTCCAGCCGGAATTCGAGGATCGCCACCTTCTGCGCCAGGGCGATATTGTTGTCTTTCAGTTCCGAAACAACCAGCGACAGCCGGTACAGAACAAGCAGCAGCACCCCGAGCGCGACAGCCAGCAGCGCGGCCGGAGGATAACTCACTCCCAGCAATTGCCCCAGCCACACCAGCGCGGTTTCCCAGCGCGAAAGCAGCAGCACAAACAGCCCGGCCACCAGCCAGCTGATCGAATACTCCACGCGAATGTGCGCGCGCCGCAGCGACAGCAGCACCATCAGCACCAGTGCGCCGCTCAGCAGCGCGGAAACGTTCAGGAGTCTTTCCATCGTGTGTTAACGCCTCCAACGTCCACGGTCAAACTTCAGAATATTCACCAGCACACCGAGCATCACATGGACAATATAGTAAATGGACTTGAGAGCAGTAATCGTGCTCGAACCGGCGCGCCGGGGCCGGATCCGGCACGGCACTTCGACAAAATGAAACGCGCGCCGGCGAAGCACCACCAGCGCCTCAATCTCCGGATACTCGAGCGGAAAGCTGCGGCTGAACACCTCGAGAGCCTCGCGGTTCACGCCAACAAAGCCCGAGGTCGGATCGCACACCTGCTTGCCGAGAATCGGCTTGAGCATAAAACGGAAAAAGGAAATGCCCATCCGCCGCACAAAGCTGGTGTAGTCCGGAGAGCCGTCGAGAAATCGCGAGCCGATCACCATCTGGCACCCCGACTCCCGCAGCGAATCGAGGATATGGGGCACCGTCTCCGGATCCATTTGACCGTCGCCATCCAGGCGGACCACATAATCGAATCCCAGCTCGTACGCCAGCCGGTAGCCGGCCTGCACGCACCCGCCTAAGCCGAGGTGATGAGGCAAACTCAGCACACGCGCTCCGGCCGACCGGGCCGTAAATGCCGTGGAGTCTCCCGACCCATCGTCCACCACCAGAATCGGGATCTCCCCCAGAATGCTTTGTACGTCGCGCACCACCCACCCGACCGAGGCTCTTCGTTATAGGCAGGAATCAGGATCATCACCCGCCCGCCGCCCGGAGCTCCGTTCATTGCGACGCCACCTCGCGAGTCGAGATGGAGTGCTGCGCAGCCAGCTCGCAGAATTGCGCCGGCGTCAGGCGTGCCCGCGCGAAGATCTTGCGGCGCTCTCTCAACAGCCGCCCCAGGTTCCACAAGAGCGCCAGGTGGGCCTTCACTGCATACCAAACCAATTGCAGCGGGTTCGAACCCTCGCGCCGGAATTCCCCCGCCGCCCCTTTGCCCGAAACCATCGCGGCGGCGTGCCAGAAATACCGGGCAACCGTATGGAATGGCGCCCACACCAACATGCGTACCGGAAAGTTTTTCGCGATGACGGCCAGGCGGTTGCGCTCCACGTAATATGCTTTCAGTCCGGACGCCCGGCCGCTCGAGTGGGAATAGCGGTGCTCGACAATCGCCTGCGGCACGTACCGGCAATCCCACCCGGCCCACCGCGCACGCAACCCGAGATCGGTATCTTCACAATATAAAAAGAAGCTCTCGTCGAACCAGCCCACTTCGTCCAGCATCTGGCGCCGGTACAATGCTGCCGAACCGGAAGGGAACAGTACCGGCCCGCCCTCTGCAAACTGAGAGGCCGGTTGGCCATGGCCACGCTGCTTGCTCGAGCCATCCCCCGCCAGCAGCATCCCCGCGGAATCGAGCGTACCCGAGCCGGCAATCCGAACAGACGAGGCGCACATTCCGGTCCTGGAGCTAGTCAACATCCCTTCCACCAGCGCCGCCAGCCATTCCCGGTCCGGCACGGCGTCATCATTCAGCGCGGCGATGAACTCGCCGGCCGGGTCTCGCCCCCCCAGATTGATTGCCGCACCGAAGCCGACGTTGACCGGACATTCTAATACCTTAGCGCCACAAGCGCCGGCAGCCGCGGCCACGGCCGGGTTCCGGTTTACCGCCTGGCGGGCACTGTTATCTACTATCACGGTGTCGAAATCGCGCCAGCTCTGACCGGCAAGCGCCTGAAGGCATTGGGCCAAGGCGTCATCGGCGACCAGGGTCGGCACCACAACGATGACTCGGGGCAATTCCCGATTTTAACAGTGTTGGGAAAAAACGCGCGGTCTCCCGATGCGAAAACAGGCGAATCCACTATACAAGGCTAAGCGTTTTCTGCCGATACCTCATGGTGGGAATGCCTCGCCGCAGTCGCGACTCTCATACAAGGTGCCGGATCCTACGCGCGTGGTGTGTCCTCCTGGCCAGCTTCTATCTTATTGAAACCGCTCAGGCACAGCACAACAGTTTCCGGATCTTCGGCCGTGAAGAGGGACTTACCAGCCTCTCCATCATGACCCTGTTCCAGGATCGCGAAGGGTACCTCTGGGCGGGCACCATGAATGGCGTCTTCCGTTACGACGGCGAGCGTTTTGAACGATTTGGAACCGAGGATGGGTTGCAGTCGAACCTGATCTACGGCATCAGCCAGGATCCTCAGGGCAATGTCTGGGTCACCACCAAGGCAGGCCTCGCCCGCCTAAGTGGAAAGCGCTTTGAGCCCCTCGACTTCGGTGGAAAGTACCTGATGTTCGGGCCCGATTCCGTCACAGCCAATGAGCAGGGACAGATCTTCTTCCTCACTGACCAGGGTCTGATGACGGCGGAGCAGACCGAACCACGGCAATGGCGGGTTCGTAAATGGCAGGTTGCGAATCCGAAAGCAAGGCTCCAGTCTTCCGGCATCGAACTGGTGGGCAGCGACGTCTGGTTTGGATGCCATCGTGAGCTCTGCGTCGCGTCCGGCGGCAAGCTCCGTTCTTACGGAACCGCGGAAGGTGTGCCCGCCGTAATCTGGTCCACGATCACCGTCGGAACCGATGGCACGCTGTGGGCGCGCAGCAAAGAAAACCTGATTTATTGGGACAAGCAGGCAGATCGGTTCATCGATGCCGGCGCTGGCTTGCGGCCCGCCCCCTACGCGGGCGTCCTCAGCGTCGATCACGCGGGCCGTCTGCTGGTGCCTACCCAGGACGGTCTGGGAATCGCCGATTCCGCGCAACTGCGCGCCGGTGCGCGGGAGCCGTGGCGATACATTGCCGAAAAACAAGGGCTTTCCGCGGAAGTGGTGACGGCCGTCCTCGAAGATAGAGAAGGCTCCATCTGGGTGGGTACCCGGGATTGGGGCGTGTCCCGGTGCCAGGGTTGCGGCGTGTGGGAGACCTTCGGCCGGACGGAAGGGCTGCAGAGCGAAAATATTTGGGATCTCGTGAAAGACCGGCAGGGCCGGCTCTGGGCCGGAACCCGCAAGGGGCCGCACAGGCTGGTGGGCGATCGCTGGGAGCTCTGGCCGCCTTCCGGACTGGATAACTATTTCGAGGAAACCATTCTGGCGGTTGGCGACGGAGAGAGCCTCTGGGTGGGCAATGTCACGCGAGGGTTCTGGGAGGTCGGCGCCAACAGTGGGCGCGTGCGCAGGTTTGGCCCGGCAGATGGTCTAGGCGACGACCGGGTCTATGGCCTGCTCTATGACAGCCAGGGCCGGTTGTGGGTGAGCACACGCACGGGCTTGTACCGGGGCGTCGAACCGCGCAAGCCTGTTCATTTCGCGCCGGTCCCCGGTACGGAAAAGGAGCTCTACTACACCTGCATCGAAGACCGGCACGGACGCATCTGGGCTCCCGGCTCTACCGGCCTGTCCGTCTACGAAAATGGCCAATGGCGCAAACTCACCCGCCGGGATGGCTTGCGGGAAGATGCGGTAGTTGCGCTCACCGAGGGACCGGATGGCGGCATCTGGGTCTCCTACGTCGAGCCGAGGGGAATCAGCCGGCTCGAGTGGGATGGGAAAGCCCTGAAGGCGGCCCATTACGGAACCCCGGAAGGCCTGCACTCGGAGCGCGTCTTCAACATCGGTTTCGACCGCGCCGGCGCCATGTGGGTGAGCACCGACGATGGAGTGGATGTTCTGCGTTCCGGTGTATGGCGGAAATACACCAAAGAAGACGGGCTCGCCTGGAACGACGTCAACCAGAAATCCTTTTTCGCCGATGGCGACGATGTCTGGATCGGTACCACCCGCGGTCTCAGCCGCTTCCGCCCGCTGGAGAGCGGACGGGAAATGGTGGCTCCGCGAGTGGCGTTCGGCGCAGTCAACTTTGGCAACAATCTCGCCGGAGTCAACGGGATCGAAGTGCCATACAGCGATCGGTCGCTTTCGGCCCGCTTTCTCGCACTCACTCTCTTCAATCCGGAAAAAGTCCTTTTTCGCTACCGCCTGAAAGGAGGGCGGGAGGAGTGGACGCAAACCGACCAGCGCCGCCTCCAGATTCGCGACCTCGCTCCAGGTGACTACGAGCTCGATGTCCAGGCCCGGAGCACGCGCGGCGTTTGGAGCACGGAGGCTGCCTCCATTCATTTCACCGTGGCAAGACCCTGGTATTACACCTGGTGGGCGTGGGCTCTGTGGGCCTCGCTGCTGTTCGGTTCAGTCCGGTATATCCTGCACTGGCGCACCAAGCGGTTGGAAGTACAACGGCTGCGGCTGGAAGGTCTGGTCGCCGAGCGCACGCACGACCTCGAGGAAGCCAAGGTCCGCGCCGAGGAATCAAACCGGCTCAAGAGCGAGTTCCTCGCCAACATGAGTCACGAAATCCGCACGCCGATGAATGGCATCCTCGGCCTCACCAACCTGGTGCTCGACACCCCTCTCGATTCCGAACAGCAGGAGATGCTCGCTCTGGTATCTACCTCCGCGGATTCGCTGATGAACATCCTCAACGACATTCTCGATGTCTCCAAGATTGAGGCTGGGCTCATGCAAGTGGAGGAATTGCCTTTCTCGCCGCAAAAGGTGGTGGAGTCCGCGCTCCAGCCGTTGCGCATCACGGCACGCCAGAAAGCGCTCGCCCTCGAATGGAGTATCGCCGAAGACTGTCCGCCGCTGGTGGTGGGAGATCCCTTCCGCCTGCGCCAGGTGCTGGTGAATCTGGTCGGCAACGCTGTGAAGTTTACGGAGCAAGGTTGGGTCCGGCTGCGCCTCGACGTCCGCACCGGCGCTCCTACCGGCAAAGTCAGGCTCGCCTTCCACTGCTCCGATTCCGGCATCGGCATCGCGCAGGAGAAGCAGCCCCTCATCTTCGAGGCATTCCGCCAGGCCGATGGATCCAACACCCGCCGCTACGGCGGCACCGGCTTAGGATTGACCATTTCCAAGCGCTTGATTGAGAAGATGGGCGGCCATATCTCCTTGGTCAGCGAGCTGGGTAAAGGAAGCACATTCCTGTTCACCGTGGAGCTCAAGCAGCCGGAACCGGGCATGACCGAAGTGGATCTGGCGCTGCACACGGATTCCCTCGCGGCCCTTGCCGCCAGCGCCACCACCACCCGGACCCCCGTCCGCGCCTGAATGAACGAATCCGAGCCCCGAGCGTAAGCGACGGGTGGCACTTTCAAAGGAGCACTACCCCAACAGGCTAGCCGAATCGCGGTCCAACATCAGCGTCACATTCGAATGAAGCCGCAACGCGGAAGCGGGCGCCATCGGACTGATCTCCCCTTCCAAACACTTCTTCACCGCCTCCGCTTTGCGCTGCTCCGGCACCACCGCGAGGATGGCGCGCCCTTTCAGAATCTGCCGCACGGACATGGAAATCGCCTGCCGCGGAACATCCTCGAACGAAGCAAACCAGCCTTCTCCCACCTGCTGCTCGCGGCAGCGCTGGTCCAGTTCGACAATCAGGAACGGCTCCTCGGTTTCAAAGTCAGCAGGCGGATCATTGAACGCCAGGTGCCCGTTCTCCCCCATACCCACAATCACCAGATCGATGGGAGCCGCCCCAACCTCGGCCCCCAGCATGGCGCAAGTCTCGCGCGCATCTTTCATCCCGTCGATCAGATGCGTCCGAACGATGCCCGTCGGCTGCACAATCCTTTCGCGAATGAACCGCTGAAAACTCGCCGGATGGCTGCCCGGCAGCCCGATGTACTCATCCAGATGAAACAGCTCCACCTGCGCCCAAGGCACACCAGGAAGGGCAGTCAGCTTTTCAAGAAACTCCAACTGCGACACCCCGGTAGATGCCACCACACGAGCCAAGCCCCGCTCAGCGCAAGCCGAGACAATCCGTTCAGCCGCCACCGCCGCCGCCGCTTCCGCCAGCTCCCGCCCACTGTCAAAGATTCTCCGAGTCATGTTCCCGCATTTTACAACCCACACCGTGGGGCGGACTTTAGTCTGCGGACTGGCTTCAGCCGGTCCACCGCCCGCCAGGGCGGCTGTCTTCACCAGGGACAGTATCCGCTGGCATGTATGTGAGGGTTTTCCTAACCCAACCCATCGCACCAGCAAAATCGCGCATCATCGAGGCCTCCGTGCCCATGGATGCGGCCTACTGCTGGCGTGCCCTGACCTACGTCGAGCGCAACTCCTGCGTGCCCGCCTGGTGAAGATCGCCCGCCGGAATCTCGCGGCTGGTTCGTCCTAACCTCGCGCGATGTCGGTCCGGTTGAAATCCTCTCCAGTAAACAGCAGCGGCAGCCGGGAAACCGCGGCCACCGCGTAGGACATGCAGTCCCCGAAATTCAAGGATGCGGGATGGCGGCCACGGCCAAACCGGAGAAATGCGGCGGTAGCGGCGTCCAAATGCTCCTCGTTGAACACGACGACTTCTGCCTCCAGGCGACGCAAGAAAGCCGAAAGGAGAGGCCGGCATCCTGGCCCAGCCGTGTGCTCAGGACCATCGCGGTTTCCAGTAGCGTGGGAACTCCGACCACGACCAGTTCGGCCTGGTCGATTGCTTCAATCAGCCGCTCGTGGCCCGGCTCTTTCAAATGAATAGCAACAATAGCGGAGGTGTCGAGGACCACTGCTCAGTAACCTTCCCGGCCGTAGCCGAGAATCCGGTCTTCCTCTTCGCGGCTGAGGACTCGACCGATTTCGCTCGGCGGAATCAAGGGCCAGACACTCCGCTCCATGTATTGCCGCAGGCTCTTGCGTCCAGGTTTTCCACTGCGTGCCTGGAGCCGTGCCCGCCTTTCCTGTAGCGCCCGTCGAATGGCTTCGGTTTTGGTTTCCCGAGCCAATCCCGCCACCTCAGCGGCTAATCGCTCGACTTCCGCGTTCTTGATATTCAACCCCATGGTAGATTTAAGTCTTTATTCTACCATTCTGCCAAATTTGTACGGAATACGCCGCCCGGCCGCCAACTCGCAGCCGATGCAAACGAACTACTTCTTTATCGGCGCCGCAGCCTGGAATATTTCCACCAGCCGGTTGGCGATGTACTTATCCTCGCCATCTTTCAGCATCCAGGTGGAGAATCCGAAGTTGTTGGAAGGCGCGCCACCACGGCCACCGCCGCCACCGCGACCACCGGCACCACCGCGGCCAGCGCCGCCACCACGGCCACCACCGCGGCCTGCGGGGTCGTTGGGGCGGATCCAGTTCGGATCGGGACGCCCCGTCATGCCGCCCGCGCCCATACCGGTGCCCGGAGGAGAACCGATCGCCACCGGCTTGGTCTCGCCCAGCTTCTGCATGACCTCCTGCCCGGTGATCTTCACCTTGTCGGCGTCCCAGGTCCAGGTGTAACGCGGCGACACATTGCCAAGCGCATCTCCGTTGTAGGTGCGCGCCATGGTCACGCCCCACTTCGTGAGTGCCTTGGTAATGGTATCCGCCTTCGCATCGTACTTCTTGAGAGTTTCATCGTAGTCCTGGTTTACGAAGAGCTCCAACGCCTTCATCAGCCCGAAGCACGACTCCTTGGAGACCTTGCAAACGCGGCCAATGCGGTTCTCCTGCGGGCTCATGTTCAGTAGCGCCCAATGGAGCAGGTTTTCCTTGCCGATCATGAAGCCGGTCGCCTGTGGTCCGCAGATGGCTTTGCCGCCGGAGAACGCAACAATGTCGAAGCCCAAAGCAGGGATTTCCCACAGCCGCTCTTTCGGCGGAACGTCAGCCGAGGCATCGCAGAACGTATAGATATTGTGTTGCTTGGCGATGGCGATCACCTCTTGCGCGGTTACCGGTGAGCGGTTGGACTGGATGTGGTTAAAGTGAATACCGACCGTGCGCTCGTTGATGGCGGCGATTAACTCTTCCTTCGTATTCACCACGACCAGCTTCGCGCCCGTCTGCCGGATCTGATGGTCGAAGTTGTCGCGATGTCCCGCCAGGATGATCACCTCGCTCTTGGGAAAGCCGCGCAGGTCGGGGATGTTCTCCATCCGCTCGTTGTAATCCTCGGTCAACATGCCGGCATAGGCGACCAGGATCGCAGCCGCGCAGCCTTCCGTCACCAGTGCGGTATAGCCTTCCGGCGCCTTGACCAGTTTCGCAATCCACTTACCCGACTTGACCAACAAATCGTCCATCACGCAGAAGTGCATGTTGCCGATGCGTATCGCTTCCATGACCTCCGGCTTCATCACCGATCCACCGATGACGGTCACCGTTCCCTGGATATTGATCATGGGCGTCACACCCAGCATCTCCCACGGGTTTTCGGTCGAGCAGAGTCCCTTGGTGATGGGCGTAATCGCCCGCCCATCCACGAGCGGCAGGCCCACCGAGCTCATCGAGCCCGCCTTGGCCGGCGCATAAGCCTCCAGCCTGCGCGAACCGAACACCCCGGCACTGACGGTGCCGAGCCAGGTGAGAAAACTTCGACGGCAAGATTTCAGATCCATCTGTTCATCCTTACTGACCGATCCTCAGTTTCATGAATCTCTTTTGTCTAAAGGCAAGGTTCGGGGACTGGCAATCGGCGCAAAAACTCGACCGTAGCGACGCGCCGTGCGGCCCGGTCCAGAAGCTGCTATGGATCGGGGAGAGAGAATTATAGCATTTCAGATCTGCCCCCTAAACACGCTAAAGTTGCCAACAGACCGCCACCCGGACACTGATCCTCAACCTCCGTCGCTAAGTAGGGCGGGCTTCAGCCAGCGCGGGACTTGAGTCCCGCACCTCCGTCGCCGCGTTCCGTTTGATCAAGTGACTGCTATCTCTGCCAATCGCCATTTTGGCGGTTCAGTTTTGACGGGGGGACAGTGGGGGACAAAATGCGCATTGCGTTCTGCCGAAATTGCCGTGCCAAATGTCGTGTTTAGGCAAACAAAACAAACTGATAACTGATGAGGACAGCCTCATCCTTTCAATCGCCCCCTTCAATCCGTTCTTGCTACACTGCGGAAGTGCCGAATCGGGTGGCCTGTGAACAGTCAAAGCAGAGCCGCCTCTAGAGTATTCACCCAATTCGCCGGTTATTTCCTTGTCGTATTGCTGCCGCTGGCTCTTCACCCCCCGGCTGCCCTTGCCCTCTCGCCCGTTACCCTGACGCTCTCCGCGACTCCCAATCCCGCCGTATACGGGCAGCCCGTAACTCTGACCGCCGCCATTAGCGCAGGCGCAACCGGCAAAATCACTTTTTACGATGGAGCCAAAGCCGTGGGCGTCGCGTCGATTACTGCAAATCAGGCCACGCTATCCACGGTGGAACTCTCCTCCGGAGTAAGATACCTGCGCGCATACTTTCCCGGAGACGCCGCCTTCTCCCCCGGCTCATCCAGTACCCTGCCGGTCTCCATCAACACTGTGCCGTCGCTGGGTTTTTTCCCTCCCCTCACTTACGCCACTGGTGCCGCCTACGAACACGTCTCGGGCGATTTCAATCGCGATGGCAATCTCGACCTGGTGCTCGTCAACGACAGCAGGAATACGACAACTTACAGTCTCAGCATTCTCCTCGGCAACGGCGACGGCACATTTCAACCCAAGATCCCCTATCTCTTGACTTCGCCGCCTGGCAGAATCGTCTCCGACGACTTCAATCGCGATGGCGCCGCAGACCTCGCCGTCGTGCAGTCCAATGAGATTGCCATTCTCCTGGGCAATGGAAACGGAACCTTCCAAAACGCCCGGTTGATCGCCGGCGCCGCCGCCGCAATCATCTCCATGACTTCCGCGGACTTCAACGGCGATGCGGTGCCTGACCTCGCCTCGGCCTACTCCAGCAAATTCCAGATCCAACTCGGGAACGGAGACGGGACTTTTCAAAATGCCGTCACTTACTCAACCACTAGCCAGGCTGTATTCAGTGTGGTCGCCGGCGATCTGGATGCGGACGGCAAAGCGGACCTGCTGGTGGTGACCGAGTCCCCCTACTTGAGCGTGTACAGAGGAGTGGGAGATGGAACCGTAGTCCAGAAGGGGCAATACTTCGGTGGGATTTTTGTAGTGGCTCCGCAGGTGGCCGACATCAACGCGGATGGCAAGATGGATGTGGTGGCTCTCGATCGCTACGGGACGTGGGTCGTAACCTTCCTCGGAAATGGAGATGGCTCCCTCCAGAACGGAACGCGTTTCTATCCAGCAACAAGCAACCGGTCCGGCACCCTCAGCGTCGCCATCGAGGATTTTAACGGGGACGGCAATTGCGACCTCGCCGCCTTGGCTTCATGGGATTCCAGCCGCGTTCTGATGGGGAGCGGCAGCGGTACTTTTGCATCCAACCCGAGCTTTGCCATGCCAGCCGGCTACCAACCCATTGCCGGGGATTTCAATCGCGACGGCATCGCGGACCTGGCAGTCCTCGACCCTGCCGGAGGCCAGCTCCAAGTGATCCTCGGCGGCGCCAAGCCGGACCTGACCCTCACCTTGTCGCACGGGGCTGGGCTCACCCAAGGCCAACCGGGTGTGTACACCATCTCTGTAATCAACCTGCTCCCGATCGCCAGCAATGGACCGGTCGCGGCTGCTGCTACTCTGCCGGCCGGGGTTACGGCCACTGCCATCTCCGGCAGCGGCTGGACCTGTGTGTTGGCTACCCTGGCTTGCAGCCGTTCCGACGCGCTGGCGCCCAACGCCACCTTCCCGGAGATCCGCATCGATGTCCAATTAACGGCCAATCTCACAGGCGCCGTCACCGCCTCTGCCACCGTATCGGGCGGAAGCGACGGCAACCTGGCGAATAACTTCGTCTTCGATACCACCCTGTCGCGCCTCCAGACCACCGTAAGCCTCGTTGCTTCTCCCAACCCGTCCACCCTCGGCCAAAAAGTCACTCTGACAGCCACCGTAACCTCCGGGGCCACGGGACAAATTGCGTTTTTCGACGGCATTAGCAACCTTGGGGTTGCCGCTGTCTCTTCTGGCATGGCCACATTCAGCACTGCCCTGTTGCCGTCTGGCATTCGACCCCTTCGCGCTGTCTACACTGGGGATGCAAATTACGGTCCCAGCGGCTCTTCGCCCTATTCCTTAACCGTCAATCCGAAACCGGTGAGCGGTTACCGTGCCCCAGCGTCCTTCGATCTTGCATTTCCTCCCATGGGAGTCGCCGTCGCAGACTACAATCGGGACGGCAAGCCCGACGTGGCCATCGTCGGAGAAGGCGTAATGACCATTTGGGTTGGCGACGGCAACGGCCACTTTCAAACGTCGTTTACTTATTCCGACCCGCAGTCCTACTATTCCAGTCCGTTCGCCGGAGATTTCAACAACGACGGCAATCCGGATCTGTTGTTGCAGAACCAGCTCTTCCTCGGCAATGGGGATGGCACATTCAAGACGCCACTGATCATCGCAACAGTCTCCTGGAGCGGGGGTGCGGTTTCCGATACCAATAACGACGGACGGCTCGATCTGATTGGGCTTGCCGGTGACTCCATAAAAACCGTTCTCGGAAATGGAGACGGAACCTTCGGCGCACCCATCACCGCATTCACAATCGGCAGTTCTGTCTTTCGTCGCTGGACCGTCGGGGACTTCAATCGGGATGGCAAAGTCGACATGCTTCTCGCCGGAATCGGAATCCTGCTCGGCAAAGGCGATGGGACCTTTCAGAACCCGATTAATGCGGTCGGTCCGAGTGCGGATGCGGAGTCGCTGGGCGTTGGCGACTTTAATGGCGATGGCAACCTGGACGTAGCTGTACTCGACTTTCGTAGCGTGGACGTGATGTTTGGCAACGGCGACGGCACGCTGCAACCTCCCGTCAATTCCACGGTAGCCGGCTATCCCTGGTATTTCGCTACCAGCGCGGATATTAACGGCGACGGCAATGTCGACCTCGCCTATCCAGGCTACGCCACCGACGGGCTTGGACTGGCTTTCGGTGACGGTACCGGACACTTTCCGCTGTCAACCATAGTGTCGCCCGCCGGATACTGGACCGCCTTCGAGTTCGCGGACCTTAACCTGGACGGGCGGCTCGACTTCGTAGTCACCAACTCCAGCGCCAGGACCATCCGAGTGTTCTACGGCGCTCAGTTCGCCGGCCTCGATATTGCAGCCACCCATACCCGCCCCTTCACCGCCGGGCAACCCGGAGTCTATTCGATCACGGTAACCAACTCCTTGTTTCAAACTGCCTCGGGGGCGGTAACCTTGGTTGCCTCCCTTCCTGCCGGTTTCACTGCGTCGGCCATCGCCGGTGCCGGATGGCAATGCACACTGGCGACACTGACTTGCTCCCGAAACGAGTCCCTCGCGCAGGGTCTGAGCTATCCGCCTGTTTCCCTCACCGTGAACGTCGCGGCGAACTTGCAACCTTCCGTGCTTACTTTCACCGCGTCGGTTACCTGGTCTGGCATTACGAACCCGGCAACCGATCCGACTGTCATCGTCCTTGCCACCACAACCTCCCTCAGCGCTTCGCCTAATCCGAGCCTCTTGGGGCAACCCGTGACCCTCACGGCGACGATTTCACCCGCAGCCACGGGAGTGGTGACCTTTTCCGCCGCCGGCATACCCATTGGGTCGGCGGCCATCTCCTCCGGCCAAGCCATTCTAGTCACCCGGCTGCTCCCGGCCGGCGTGCAAAACGTCCGCGCCAGTTATGTCGGCGACGCGACCCATGGCTATAGCCTGTCGAATCCGATACCCCTCACGGTCAATGCGGGTCAGGCCAGCGGGCTGACGGCGGCAGTATCCTACCCAACGGGTTCCGCTCCCATGTCGATTGCGCTGGCGGACTTCAATGGAGACGGCAAGACCGACCTCGCCATCGGCAACGCCGCCGAGAGTTCCGTCAGCGTGCTGCTGGGCAACGGTAACGGGACCTTTCAGCCGAAGGTGGACTATTCGTTGGATGCCGGCCCCTTTGCCCTGACTGTCACCGATTTTAACGGCGATGCACGCCCTGACATGGCCGTAATTTCCAGTTCTCCGTCCGTAAGCATCCTGCTGGGTCAAGCCGGCGGCGGCTTCCAAATAAAATCCTATGGTTTTCCCCACGGCGTGCCCCCGGCCCGCGTGGATGCCCTCAACAGCGGCGACTTCAACCGCGATGGCAAGGTTGATTTGGCGGTTGGCACCGAGAATTCCGCCAGTGAGATCTGGCTTGGCAACGGAGACGGGACCTTCGTTCGCCAACCGGCAGCCATCGGCCAGGCGCTCGCCATCGGTGAGGTGAACCTGGATGCCGATCCTGACCTCATCTCCGGAAGGGACAACTACCTCGGCAACGGCGACGCCACGTTTCGAAGCGTGTACTCTAACGCACCCTACAACTCCCCTTCCGTCATCGGCATTGGCGATCTGAACGGGGACGGCAAGCCTGATTTAGCCGTGCCGGATCAGATCAACAGCGTTTGGGTTGCGATCGGAAGCGGCGATGGAACCTTTGCGTATCCAGCCGCCTTTCCGGCTAGCGGAAGTCCTGCCCGTCTTTCGATTGCCGATGTGAACGGCGACGGCAAACTGGACGTCGTGACGACTACCTACGCTGTCTCCAAATTTAAGGTGCTGCGCGGGAATGGCGACGGCACCCTCCAGAACAGCATCGACTACACGGCCGGTGCCGCCCCCCTCGCCGTGGCGACGGGCGATTTCAACGGTGACGGCCGCACCGACATCGCAGTCACAAACCGCGACTCGAACACGGTCAGCATCCTGCTCGGCATTCTGACTCCCGTACTGATCACAAGCAGTTCTCACGCCGGCAACTTCAACCATGGCCAGGTCGGGGCAACTTACACCCTCACCGCCGGGAACAACGGGCCCGGCGCCACCAGCGGCGTCGTCACGCTGATCGATACATTGCCCCCGGGTCTCACCGCCACAGCCATCGCCGGCGCCGGTTGGAACTGCACCCTGGCCACGCTCACTTGCACGCGCTCCGATGCCCTTGGTGTCGGACAGAGCTATCCCACTGTCACCGTCACGGTCAACGTCGCGCCGAACGCCCCTGCCCTGGTCACCAACACGGTTTCTTTCTCCGGGGGCGGCGGCGTGGTTGCTGCAGCCCTAGACCCTACCGCTGTTACCCCAGCCATGTCCTTATCGGTTTCGCCCAACTCGGGCAGTGGCGCGAGGCAACAATTCGCTGCCTCGTTTGCCGCCCTACCGGCGCATCCAAATCTGCGCTGGGTGCAACTGCTGTTCGCCGCCGCACCGAATGGCGGCGGCCAGACTTATTGTTTTCTGCACTACGATGTGCCAGGGAATGCGCTCTGGCTCTACGGAGACGGCGGCTTCTTTACCGGACCAGTTACTCCGGGCGCCTCCTCCAACCTCCTGCAGAACGCTCTCTGTGCCATCAACACCTCAAACTCCACCGTCTCCGGCAATGGCGCGGCGTTGACCTTGAATGCCGAAGTCATCTTCAAGGCGGCCGAGGCGCGAAACATCTACCTGCGCGCCCAGAACCTCGCCGGCACCGATACCGGCTGGATCCACGGAGGTACCTGGACCTTGGCCCCCGCCGCACTCGGGGCGATGACATCCACTCCCAACTCCGGCACCGCCGCCACACAAGCCTTTGCCTTGTCTTATGCGGATCCCCAAGGGTTTTCCGGCGCACCATTTGGTTGGGTCCAATGGCTGCTGGCCGCGGCACCCGACGGCGGAGGCCAGCCTTTCTGCCTGGTTCATTACGACCGTGCCGCGAGTCGCTTGTGGACTTATTCGAGCGACCTGGGATACTTCGCCGGACCGGTAACTCCGGGCGCAGCGTCGAACCAGCTCAACAGCACCGCATGCTCCGTCGACCCCTCCTCCGCGACCGCGGCTAATTTAAACGGCAGCCTGCTTCTCACCCTGCCGGTAATCCTCAAACCGCCGATGTCAGGAGCCAAGAAGATCTACCAGCGCACCCTCGATGTCCTGAACCGGGATACTGGCTGGCAACAGACCGGCACCTGGACCCTGCCCTGATCGCCCTTCAGTCTCATAGCGCTCCGTCGCCAAGTAAGCGGGCTTGAGCCAGCGCCGGACTTCAGTCCCGCAACTCCGTCACCACGTTGCAGTCATTGCCACGAAAGCGGCGACAGCCTCAGCCGCGTACGCTACGCCGATGCGCCAGACACACAGCGCCAGACACAAGAGTTGCCCTTTGCGTAGAAGCGGGCGACCAGGTTCGACCGGCGATTATCGAGGCAATATCGTCTGTGTTTCGGAAGATGTTCAAGACAGATGAAAGTCTTGACGTTCTCTTCTTCTCCCCCGAGCAAAGGCAACACATCCGGTCAGTGGCTGCTCGGTTTTATGAGCAGCAGTTGTGCCACGGTTGATCTGAAAATTATTGTCATGGCGTGTCTGCGCGCTGCCATTGTTCGAATGCGTGGACCCACATCTCAGTCCGGGGATTAACTTTTCCAATCGAGAGTTGCACCCTTCCTAGCTTCACCATCAGATCTTCGAGACTTCTGCGCCGGGCATCGTCAGATACCAGTGACTGATCGGCGATGGAGCCCGATCCGCCCCAAAGTTCATCGGAAACTAGAAATGGTGAGACATCTTCTCCACTGCTGCTTACCGCTTCACGGACGACTGCGGCAGTCCGGTCCTCTCCCCCATCCTCTAGCAGTTTGGCTATTTCAAAGAGGATTGCCTCAATCACGGCCCACTTACCTTTCCCTCGGACCAGCATCCCCAACTTGCGGCGGCCCCGATCAGTCAAGAGCCGCGCCCGCTGGACTTTACGGCGGCTGCAGCTACAGCGCGGGACGCCTGTGCCCCAAACAACGGCTCAAGCACGTCGTTTGCCTACGACGCACTCGGGCGCGTGGTCAGCAGCACTCAGAAGACGGGAACGACGGATTTCCCAATATTAGCTGCAGCTTAACATCTAACCCATAAAAACCCAAAATAAGAAGCGCTTCTTTTGGCGTTCCCATATTTTCAATATTTATTTTCAATTCCTCGCAACCCTCTCCGCCGGCGCCACTTAACCCCCAAAAAATGGCCCCTAAATTCCACCCATGTTCATCGATTTGTAACACACTATTTTCAGACCCCATGGTATGTTTTTATCAGGTGAGAGGTTACGGACCGCGTCCGCTGGCCGATCACCCCGAATGTACGAATCGGACTTCCGGGGAGACCCCTATACCAGTCTCCCCGAAACTTTTTGGAGGACTTTTTCCATGGCACGCAGGTGCACCGTCTGCTCCCATCCGAAGCATGCCAAAATCGACGAAGGTCTGGCTCGCAACGCCCTGCGCGAGGTCGCCGCCAACTTCTCCCTCACCCTCAGCGCTCTCTCCCGCCACTACCACGCCCACTTCGGCCCTGGCCTCGGCCGTAAATCGCCCGCTGCCGCTTCCCAATCCCTCCTGGTCGAGCGCTCCCAGGCTCTCTACTCCCTCGGCCTCCAGATCCTCAAGAATCCGGACCGCATCGCCGACCTCGGCCTCTCCCAGGACCACGCAGCCCTCGCCATTCTCGAAAAGACCTCTAAACCACACAATCTACAGCACTCCGGTGTCTCCCGTTTCGAGAATGTCTCGGTTCATTCTCGTTTCAATTCTCGCTATTCTCGCTTCTTTGACCTCCGCTACATCCATCGATTCCCGATTCAGACCCGGCGCCGGCGCTCCCGTCGTCGAGGTGATCCGGGCCGCCCGCCTCGACGCGCATCCCTCGTCCCCATCGTCATCACCTCCGGTCAGGAGCCCAACCTCTCCTCCACCGGGTCCCACGGCGTCCCCAAACGCGACCCCATCACCAACCTCATCACCCTTCTCGAGCTCGGCTGCCTCCGCATCCAACCCACTCTCCCCGCCCGCCGCACCCGAGTCTCTACCGTCGGCCACACCTCCGACGGCGCTCCCTCCGGAGATCACGACGACCTCATCTGCGCCCTCTGGCCGGCTGCCACGGGACTTCCGTCACGGGCGCCTGAACCGCAGCTTCGGTCCTCCCACCTTCCCATTCCGGGTTCTCGGCTTCCTGGATTCGGGATTCCTTCTGCCGCCGGTTGCACTGGTCCTCGCGCCTCGGCTACCCTCGAATCAACTATGAAGCGCCGTGCCTTCCTCACCGCCGTGCTGCTGCTTTCTACCCCTGCTGCCTTTCCAGCACAGTGGGATCCGAAGCTTGGAATTCACGTGACTTGAAGTCGC
>JADMIO010768818.1_pt1 | contig 20192 bp, 13 predicted proteins | sample 8958161 | NCBI WGS metagenome assembly JADMIO01 (sample SAMN16585339, study PRJNA669376) | soil metagenome | isolation source: Crop rotation soil | place: USA: Cullars Rotation, Alabama | collected 2011 | reverse complement strand
CAATGTTGAACCGGGGCCGGGGTTCATTCTTAATAAATTAATATTACCAATTTCTTTTCTTAACAGCGACTGTGAAATAAATCCGTTTTCTCCCCTGATCGCTTTATTGAAAGCAGCTTTATCATTGGGATCGGGACGATCCAGGCCTTTAATGAAATCTGCCATCGCAATCAACCGTCCATTTCCATCTGCAATAGTAATTCCATATTCAGCAGATTTTTTATAGGATGTATCCAAACTAATCATCTGCCTGATCCGGGTAGTAAGCGAGTCGTTCAATACTGCATCCAGTGAAATGAATGCATTCTGGCTCATTTGCTTTTTCGATGCGAACTCAGATGAAACGGTCTCAGCAAAATTCCTTGCCCATATAAAATCTGAACCCATCGGATAAACATAAAACCGGTTTCCATTTACGAAATAGTTTTTCATAAATGCGTCGGGCTCTATCACTACCCATTTTTCAGAACCATTACTCTCTGTTATCCTCAGGCGGGATGGATTTGAAACGGACAGACTGTCCCCGGCTTTTAGTTCCAGTTGTTTAGTTCCTGAAATAATAGAAAATGATCTTTTCGAAGTATTAACAAGCACGGGTTTGCAATAAAGACCTTCGCCAACTGACGTAAAAACAAAAGAAAGATCCTGGTCGATCCTGTTATTTTGCTGCCCGCTGTAGTTCATAAAGCGATATTCAGAAACCGCTGAACCTGCAGCATTCCAGCAGGTAATATTAAATGTGTTGGTATCACTGAATACATTGCCTGTCCAGAGCTGGCGCAAATGGGGTGGCGGATCTACATGAAAATAATTATCGTTAACTGCAAGCTGAGGTCTGCCTGAATACAAATCGAGATAAAGTAATTTTCTCTGATCCAGGTGTCTGGAAAAATCGGACTTCGCATAATTAGCCAGTTCCGTTTCAAAAAATTTCCCCGCATCGGCCATATATCCTGTGGCCAGTAATTGTTTTAAGGTATCACTGAACAACCTGTCCTTTCTCGCCCATGAAAGTTTACGTGTTTTTTCGGATGAATCGATATAATCAAAAACAGGTTGTAACCGTGATTCAATAAAATTATCCATCTCTTTTGCTATACCGGAAGCGTTAAACTCCCTGTCTTTATTAAATGCCGGTTTAACCAGGAAAAGCAGCAATGCCAGTCCGCAAAAAACAATCGCCCCGGGTAAAAGTTTTTTCCGGTTCGGGTATTGTTCCAGCGGAATCTTTTTGAAAAGAACAACTACGATAACGATCACCAAAGAAGGAAATAATACTGATTGTTTGCTAAGGATGCTGCCAAACGGGAGATCCTGGCCAAAAAAGATATAGCGACCTGTTGCTGCAAGAATAACAAGCAAAGCAGATATCAGCAGATAATTCAACAATGAAAATCCGGTAGTAATTGTAGGATAATTTGAATTGATACGATTGGTAAAATCAGGATATAATTTATAAAATGAGGCCAGCAAAACGATTGGCACCAGTAACAACAGAACATATAACAACACCGACCATTTGCCATGCTCTGCAATCAGAAAACGGCTGGCTACAAGATCTGTAGCCTGTGCATTATAACGTGCGCCTTTTGATTGCGGAGCATGCGGCAGCAAATGAAACCCTGCATTCTGTACCGATGGATTATTTTCTTCAAATATGAATGTGTTGATGAACCATTGATTCTGGGCCGCCCTGATAACCGGCTCATATGTCTTTCCCTCTTCATAAGCGGTTTCAATTGCCTTTTCAACAGGCATCGTCATAACGTCAATACGATACTTCGTGATCGCCGCTTTTTCAAGGATTTTTTCACGGGGGAAAAATAGAAATGCCATCATAAACAACAGGCACGCTGACACAAACCCGGTCAATAGTCTTTTTGATAGCTTAAGGCGGAACGCCAGCCGGACGATCATATAACCAATCAACAGCGAGAATACGATATATCCGAGAAGGTAAAAGAAATCCGAAAGGTTCAAAAGGAAATTAAATACATAAGGCCCATAAACCAGGTTCAACGTGAAAGCCAACAGATATAGAATCCCAATGAAGCCAAAAAATGATGCATTCTTCTTACTGCCTGCTGATAATCCCGCGATGGCGTAATTGATACATAAAAATGCTTCATTGAATAACAGAAAATTCAGGAAAATGATAGCAAATCCTATATCGATAAATGCGAATAATGCGAGCAGGCTAACAGACAATAATACCTTTACGGGGTTATTTATCAGGAGGTCTAACGAACTACCTGTACGTATTGCCCACCAGCTTTTTTCAGAAGAAATGACCAGTGGTGAAAATTTGTAAGAGATGTATAGAAAAACGAAATAACAAAGTATCAATCCTAATGCGAGGTGACGGCAAATCGTAGGATCAAAATGATTTATCGCCGCAAATCCACCGGTGCCTAAAAGAATGGTGATCCATGATAGAAAATAAAAATTTCTGATCCCGGTTTTTCTTGCGAGCCCGGAACTGGAGATCTTTTCAGATATTTTGTTTTCAGAGATATTCAATGAGGGAGTACGGACCTCTTTCTTTCCGATAAGTTTTCCGCCTAGTTTACCAGTGAACCGGAACAGGTAGTTGAACAATCCGGATCCAAATATCAATCCCAATACAACTGATGCGAAAATGATTATTCCGAAATTCCACGGACTGTTTAATTGTTGCTGCGATGGAAGATCCAGTCCGTCAAAAGGAGGGAAACTTTTATACCGCCAATAAAGAAAAAACCTTGTTGTAAGCAAAACCAGTGTGATAGAGCTAAGCAGTTGCCATATCCAGCTTTGCTGACTTGCAGGCCGAAAACATGCCAGTAAAAAAATCATCAGGAAATAAAAACCCAGGGATGCAAGTATCAGCATTTGCCATTGGTTGGATGCCAGGGACCATTTCCCGAGTTTCCAGTCGAACGAATTTTTAATTGAGAACATCCAGGAAAATCCTGCATCCTTCGATGGCAACAAAAGTTTGTTGCCTGAAATATTTACTGTTCGGGGGTCGCCATTCATAAACCTGGCCTGCATTTGCAACGGCCTGTCTGAAGCACCTTTACTGTAACTTAATAACAACGGGGAGAAATCGAGTGAATGATCCTGTGCAAATGGTGAAAATAAAAATCCTTCCGCGAATAATGACGGCATCTCCTGCATATCAGCCTGGCCAGACACCAGAAATTTGTTAACCCGGTGGGCTCCCCAGTCCTCTTTGTCTTCTTCGGTTAAAGGATAGGATACAGGATACCGGTTCCATAAATAAAAACTGTCATTACCTGCCAGTTGAATTTTGTATTGGTTCCGGTTATTGTCCAGGAAACCTACACCCCAGGCCAACTGATCCTTTCCTGCCATGGTAGCCTGGAAGGCAAGATCGGAAACACTGATCTTCTTCGAATCATAATAAACATCATGAACAACCGAAAACAATTTTCCCGAAATAAAATAACGAAGTTCCTTACCACCATTCCGGGAAACATCATCTCTTAAAATAAAAATGTTCTTCAGTGCATTGACAACCGTCTCATTTGTAAAATCCGGCTGGTTGATAAATTCAACATCATCTTTAAGCAGGCTCCAGGCAGTTGCACCTTTTGCTACAGATCTTGATACATGACCAATAACGTTCTGTTCATTTTTAAATTCGAATAGACTGTCGTTTATTGCATGTATGAAATAGGTTTGCCCGTTTGCAGAAAATGCAATCTGGTGTTGTGTTGCAGGATAGCAAACGGACAATATTTTAAACCCGGATCCGGCACCTCCGTATAGGGGTTCCTCGGAATAGGGCGATTCGATATTTACTGACTGAGCTTTGCGGCTTAATATGTAACGATTAAACGTATTGGTTTTATAATTGACTGTATCAGACTTTCCCAGTTCAATATGCCCTGCGACCCTGAAGCCGTCCAGCTGAATAAAATGATGGTCAAGGTTGCTGAAAGTTTTTAATGATAACGGCGCATGCATATTGATCAGCAGGAAGGCAAAACACGCGACCCCAATCAGGCCAAATACTACCGGAAATCTTTTTTTCTGAAACCGGTTGCGGACAAAACTCCTGTAATAAAACCATCCGTAAAGAAGCAGGGTGGCAATTGCAAATGCATAGAGAAAGCTCAGGCTGGTCAGAAATTTGATCATAGGGCAATCAGTTAATTATTCAGGTTAGTTTCATCAAATACAGGATAAATCAGTTTTTCGAGACCAGCATTTTTTAATGCCATCTTAATTACCAGTGCACGGCTTCCGAATTCTGTATCCAGTTTTTTCAACAAACCTGTATCTATGCCATTTCCTTTGCTGAATCCCTGGATCCTTTCTACCATCTTTCCGCCAATTGAAAGATCATTTACGCGCAAGTAGAGGTATTCGATGTACAAAAGCGAAAGCGACACCAGCAGGTTGATAAGTTTCTCGCGGTCTGTGGCAGAGGTTCTTGCGGGACTGTTCTTATTTGCATCGGTAATAACAAGGATGGGTTTAAGGAATTTTTCAAATGCATAAGCAGCCACCGCATTTTCAGTCAGTAAAACTCCCTGCATTGCTGCAGTTTCATTCTTGCTTTTGTCATAACCCGGGTAGTTTTTGACTTTATATGATTTAAGAATTCCATGTTTTATCGAATCATACTCATGCTGGATGCCATTGTACTCTTTTATCACACGATTCATTCCTTCGTTCTCCCGGCTAAGTTTAAGCAATTCAGCTTTCAGATCACTGATCCTGTTTTCAAGCGCCTGGGCAGAGAGTTTTGTTTTCTTGACAACGGAACCACTTGCTGTGATCTGTTCCTTTTTTTCTTCGGATCCGCCTTCTTCCTGTGAATTAAATTCCCGACTCCATTTACTTTGCTGGCGATAGACAAGAAAGATCAATCCTAAGACCAGGGCAATGATGAAAAACAGCAGAGGCAAAATAAGGTTTGAATTATCCTTCTGAATGGGTTCAGACTTCACATCAGGATCCGCCTGTTTAATCTGAGGTTGCTGAAATTTGATGATCAGCGAATCGAGTTCAGCACGCAGGATCACCCTGTTGCCAGATTTTTTATCATCGGCAGTAATGGAATCCACAACCCGTAATGGTTTTATAGAAGGCTGTTGAGAGGTCACCTCCTTGCTAAGAACCATAACCAGACAAAGAATACCAATTTTTTTTATCAGTTTCATTTTGTATTCTTTAGAATTGAAAGAAGCCCAGGATGCCGGCTCTTTTTTTCTTGGTCGCCTTTTTTGCCTGGGTGTTTTGATTTTTAAAAATATCCTGGTAGACCGAATTAATTGAAGCGAGCTCGCCTGCATTTGCGGGGAACATCGAGATCGTTTTCATATCATGGATCGGTGAATTGTTGCTGACAACATTGGTAAGAATACTGTAAAGGGATCTTACATCTTTTACCTGCTGATTTTCCATCAACCGCAGGTAAATATTATCTCTTGTAAAAAAGATATCGACCGTTTTATTTTTAAAAGGCTTTAGCTCCTGGTGATTTCTCCTTACAACAGAAGCATTATAGAGTATATCGTTGCCGGGTTCAATTTTGATTCCACGGTAGAGATACAAATTGTTATTCAGTACATCGTTATTCCTTGACAGTCCTTCTTTTTTGTCGATAGGTATTCCTGTAAAATCGGTGATCTTGTAAGCTCCGCTGAATGCGCCGTGTATGGCGACATTCTTATTATTTAATGATCTTCCCGGTGGAACTGAATGGATTGAAATATCCTTACTTAATAATTCCAGTAATGCAGCCTCCGTCTTTTTCTTTAACCCGTTGAAATAAAAAGCACGACCGCTCAACATGACTGTTTTAATTCTTTTACGTACATCCCGGGTCATTACATCTTTGATACTTGACATGATGCAATGAACGATACAATCCGTAGCCTTGTTTATCAGTGAGGTCACTTCATCATCCCAGCGAATATTACGGCCTCTCAAAATCGAATAGGAATAAGATAATAATGTAGAAGGATCTTTATATAAATTACCTATCGTTCTTTCGGTGCTCAGCGAATTTTCTGAAACAAGAGCGAATTCAGGAATGCTTACAGCTTCCAGCGCCTGGTATTTTTTCTTTTGCTCTTCCATCAGTTCGATAAAATCGAGTGCATCACGCGTAAGGTTCTGATCGAGAAGCTGCTTTTCTATAAAATCCTTAATAGAAATATCATTATTACCGGGAATGACACGAAGAACATTTGTAAGGTAGTCTTCGGCAAATGCATACAGCAATACGTTTCCCGCACCGGCAAAACCGGTTCTGAAAAAACTTGAATAATTTTCATTATCGTCTGCAAGCACCATGGAAATATCAGTAGTTCCTTTACCGCAATCAATAACCAGCGCTATTTCACCGTTTGAAAGATTTACCTGTTCCGGGTGTGTTTGCTGGTACCCCATAAAAGCCGCATCACTTTCAGAAATGGTTTCGAATTCAATATAGAGATCGGATGAGCTCATGTTCAATGAAGCCAGCATTTGAGAACTGTGTTTTCTCAATTCATTCAATAGGTCAAACACATCGTGCTGTGTATAGATATTTGGAACCAACAGTGTAACGATCATGCCTCCGTTACGGAAAGCAGGCTTGGTGCTGATCATCAGTCGTAACAACCGGAGTAAAACTGCAGAGATCAATTCTGTTTTATGAGAACGGATACTGTAATCTTCTGTGCGATCGCCCAATGAAAGCTGGAGGCTTTTTTCAATTCCAAGTTTGAGATTAGGGATAATTTCATAATTATCATGAAAGGCTATTTCAGTCGCCGCAACTTCCTGCCTGGTAATAAATAACCGTATTTCATCTTGCTCAGGATCATTGCAAAAATTGAATGGAAACCGTGCCCTGTCTGAATTGCTGATCTTTTTTCTTACAGCATAGAATGATCTGTATAATAATTGTTGTCCCGCCTCCAGGTTTAAGAAATCTTCCCTTCGGTAATTTTTGTTTGGGTCATTGATGCGAAGCTGGCTGATGATGTTCTCGAGAATGTCATATTGGACAACAGAAGACTGTGGTGCGCAGCTTTTATATCCAATCTGGCTTGCCTCGCTTCCAAAATCGATAACTACCCGGTGACAGTCCATCGATCTGACTATTGTAAACTGAAGCTTTCCTGAATATTTTTCAGTTTCGGAATGGACAAATTCAATGTCAAGCTCCAGGGGATAGGTATTTACATTATACTTATATATACCTAATGTTATTCTGTTTTGAGTTGCTGAATAGTCAAGACGTAAACCGGTTTCGGCATCTTCTGCCTTCTCAACAGAAAATGAACCTGCTTTCTTAACTATTAGCTGAAAACGGCTGCCTTCTCTCTTCAATGAAATGTGACATTCATTCAGGGGAATATCCTGCCGATCGCATGGAGCCATCTGGTTCAGAGCGATCTTCATCGGATCTTCAATCGTTAACAATGGTGTTAATACACGGTCTTCTGCATGGACCACGAAATTGAAATCTGTCCCGGACATTTGGTTTTCCTGACGGGAATAGCCAGGATTGTCCTCTTCATTTGAATAAAAAAGAGACTCCTGTTCCAGCCTGGCAATGAAATAACGATCACTGCGAATGAGTACGGGTAAATAATATAGTGCCATGTTCAAAGGGGTTTATTGGTTAGCGGTTAATCTTTACTGAACCAGCGGTCATTGTACTGACCAGGTTCATTTTTTAAAGCAACTGAGTAAGAAAAATTGAAAGCTTTTGCACGAATGGAAAGAAAGTCGACGGATATGCTATCACCTTTATATCGCTGCGATGTTTCTCTTTCAGAAATTTTATCAAAGCGGATATCTGAAAACCGGAATGTATCAGCAATTGCAGGTTTATCTTTCTTCCAGACCAGCAGTCGAACTACAGCCTGGTCGATTGGAAAACCGGTAGTGTTATCAATTGATAAATGAACATTAAAAAATCTTGAACCGGAATTACTTGTTTCTTTTTCGGATGTGGCCTGCAACAAGATCCTTTCAGGCCATGTATTGCGCAATCTTAAATTAGTGCGTGTGCTGCGATCCAGATATTGACCCCTGTCTTCTTCAATCGATGTGATCAGAGAATCGATATCCATAACCGGAACGTTATCCGGTCTCACAGCGGTAGTAGCCATAGTTCCGGCGGATCTCCATTTGATCTTTGTAAAATTGAATACAAGAAATAAAGTTGCAGCAAGACCCGTCAGGTACAACATTTTTTTCGACCAATGCATTTTCCTGGCCTCTGGTTTAAATGCTGCCGGCTGAATTGTAGCTGGAACACTGCGTTCCTTTTTGGCATCGCCTTCGGCAAGCCTTTGGCGCCCGGTGACTGCCGGAAATAGTTTACGGTAAGCAGCAAAGCTGATCCACTCGCTTGAATGAAAAATCCATACGCGTATCTTTTCAGGTTCTTCAGTTAACTCAATTAAGTTTTCCAGTTCTTCCTTTGATTCTGCTTGTCTGACCCCATTTCTACCGTCGGTAAAAAGGAATTTTTCCATCTATGTGGTTTAACCAATTTGGAGTTGTTGGCTAAGAGTAAAAAGGGTTCGAATAGGCGTGAATAGAATTGAGGTGAAAAATTACATGCATTGAACATACCTGCAAATACCCTGGAGACGTTACAACAATATTTTATGAAAACAACCCGGCTATTATGATTTCTTTATGGAAAAAACAGGCACCGGTAAATAATAAATGCAGCCCTGTTACAATTACCGGATCAGCTGTACAAATCCTTTCTGATCTGCCGAACCATCTGTAAAGTGAATGTAAAAAATATAAGTGCCACTGGATTGGGGAATCCCTTTATAATTTCCATCCCAATCTGCCGTTTGTGTTGAATAATAAATCCTGCCACCCCATCGGTTAAAAACCATAATTTCAAACCCACCGATCAGATCGAGATAGGGTATTCTCCAATGGTCGTTTTTACCATCATTATTGGGTGTAAATGCAGTTGGTATAAAAATTCCCGGAATCACTTTCACGAGCAAATCATCTGTATTCATGCATCCCAGCGGTGATATAGCTGTCAATATATATCGTGTATCGGTATTTGGCGAAGCATCGGGATTTAAGATTAAAGCAGAACTGAGTCCTGCCGTTGGAGACCATATAAAATTCAGTCCCTGTTGACCAGCGGAGGCTGCAATTTTAGTGCTATGGCCATTTATAAGCGCTCTGTCTGGTCCGGCATTGATCTGCGGTTTAGGTTCCACTTCTATTCTTAGAAAATTGGAGTTTACCCGGCAGGCAGTGACCGAAGCATTTGATGATTCTGCAGAAGCAAGCCGGTAAAGGAAAACACCTGCCGATGTTTGCTGACGGTTATAGTTAAGCGAATTTGCCCCGGGAATATCTGTCCACGATACACCATTATTCCTGCTTACCTGCCATTGATAAGCAGGATTAATAAAACCGGAAGAAACCTGGCCATTAAACAGGTAGGTGATCTGTTTATCGACGCAGACCTTTACCGTATCTCCCAGACCTGCAATGCTGCTTTTAACCAGAGGACCACAAGGCCTGAAACTGATATCATCCAGCGCAAGATCATTTCCTCCGCCTCCGGGAGCATTATTCTTGATACGGATAGTAACCGAATTTAAATTGGCAGTTGTTGTAAAATAAAATCCATAAGGCAGCCATGTAGGCTGAGCTGAAACCGGGATATCACCGGTAGATAAACTATCCAGTACAGTTCCGGTTACAGTTTCAATTGTAAAAGTAAGGTTTGGTTTTATCCCCGATGGTGAAACCAGTACATTCATGATCCATGCTGAAAATTCATAGGTAGTATTTGGACAAAGTCCGCTTACTGTAGATACAAAAAAATCAGAAGGCTGGTAGGAAGCATTGACGAGCATAAATCCGCCTGTGCCTGTATGGTCGGCATTGACGGTATGCCAGGCATTTCCAAAACAGCCAGAAGTATTGTTTGTGATTGTATAAGATCCGTCGTTAGGACAGGTGGAAGTCGTATACGTGTAGTTGGTCGGAGCGAAAGAACCATTGGAATTGGCGAAATCAATTTTAACAACCGGGTCTCCAAGGCTACCTGTACAGAATTGAGCGGAAATTGATTGAAAAAAGAAGAAGCTAAGACACCCACATATAATAAATCTGATCCTCTCTTTCGCAGGCCTCTTCATAAAATGAAAATACTCAAAAAAAACTGATGGCTAACTCTGTCAGCCATCAGTTGCGTTTCAAACCAATAAAGAGAGAGATTCTTATTGCTTTTCTTTGGTCTTGGTTCCGTCAGCAATCACTTTCTTTTTCATTATGTTTCCATTTTCATCTATCAGAATTTTCATTTTATCTGTATCAGACTTGCTTAGATCGATTTCGTAAGCCGTTCTGTTCTTGTCATTTTCCTTATCAACAGCGGTAATGGTATATCCTGAATAGGAATTTTTTATTGTATTGTTTACCGGCGATGGCAGTGAATTATAATCAGAAACTGCAGAAAGGGTACCCACCCAATTATTATCCGGATCATACCATGCCCAGTAATCTGTATTATCCATATTGAACCTGGCCATATAGGATGCGGTATCAAGCATTGGCCATCCTGACCATTCCCAGTCAAAAGTGCTCATGGGTTCATATCGGGCCCATGTAACATTTGAAACGTTTGGATACTTTTGTTTAAAAGTTGATTGAATCGGTTCGGGTACAGTAATAGTCTGAGCGAGGGTTCCAGATGTGTTCCCGTTTGAATTTTCCTGCGTTACAGTATTCATCTCTGAGGTCGTGTCAGTTTTTACTGTGTCGTTCTTCGTAGAATTATTTCCACAAGAAGCTCCTAAAATCACAAATGCTGACGCAATTATCGATGTGATAGCTTTCATAATCTTCTTTTTAGTATACAATTAGCCATAACGATGGCTGGTTTACATACTACCCATTAAATTATTATACCAAAAAGAGATTCTATGAAGTTTTGGAATTCTGATGATTCAATTACATATACACCGTTCCTGTCATATACAAAACAACGTGCATCTGTTAAAATAAAAAAACGGTACCATGTACCGTTGCATTGTTTCAAAGGACGTGAAATCAATCAATCTTAACCTAAAACGAATGAGAAATAATTTTATAAATAAGCTCTCAATAATTGGGTATGTGATGAAACTTTCAATTGGGTCAGCGCCTTATCTTTTATCTGACGTACACGTTCAACACTAAGATCATATTTGCGGGCAATGTCTTCCAAAGTCAGCGGATGTTCAACTCCGATTCCGAAGAAATAACAAATAGTCTCTCTTTGTTTATCTGTAAGCTTCAACAAAGATCTTTTGATCTCTTCTTTCAATGATTCGGTATGCGATAATTGCTCATCTGCATAACCGGCGTCAGTATTTGCAATCACATCCACGAGGCAGCTTTCTTCGCCTTCAGTTAAAGGGGAATCAAGACTCAGGGGCATTGAGCTGTCAACAACTACATTATTTACATCACCCAACGCGATTTGCATGGCCTCTGCCAGTTCTTCATTTGTTGGTTCCCTTTCAAGCTGTTGTTCAAGCGCTGAATTAGTTTTCCTGATACGGCTGCTCAACAGAATTTTATTCATTGGCAAACGGATCAAACGTGAATGTGCGGCCAGCGCTTCTAGAATATTCTGCCGGATCCACCAAACGGCAAATGAAATAAAACGAAATCCTCTTGTTTCATCATACCTTCCCGCCGCTTTAATAAGACCGATATTTCCTTCATTGATCAGGTCTGAAAGAGGAAGGCCTTTTCCCTGGAATTGTTTAGCTACAGAAACTACAAACCGGAGATTTCCGTTGATCAGTTTTTCAAGGGCTTTTTTATCACCCTGCTTGATGCGAACTGTCAATTCAGTTTCTTCATCAGGAGTCAGCATGGAAAGTTTATTGATTTCCTGGAGATATTTGCCAAGACTGGGAAACTCCCTGCTGGTAATAGATTTTGAGATTTTAAGCTGGCGCATAACTGAGACTGGTTTGGGTGCCGAATTCAATAAATCAGCGGCTCAAAGAGACGGATATGTTCGTTCTACACAAATAGTACCTTTAATTAATCTGATGTCAACCAACACCCTACCCTTTGTAGGATATATATGACAGGTTTTTTAAGTGTATACCCTGAATCAAAGGTTTGCATAAGCTCCCTAACTTTGAATTATGCTAAAAATTTCCCAGCGGGGACAGGAAATGCCCCCTTCGCCCATCCGGAAACTGGTGCCATATGCGGAATCCGCTAAAAAAAATGGAATTCGCGTATATCACCTGAATATTGGTCAGCCGGATATAGAAACTCCAGAGCCTATTTTGAACGCAGTGAGACATGCCGATATCAAAGTGCTTGAGTACAGTCATTCCGCAGGAAATGAATCCTATCGCAGGAAACTGGTAAACTATTATAAAAAAGTTGGAATTGACGTTACTCATGAACAGATCCTCATCACAACAGGTGGAAGCGAAGCGATCATGTTTGGGTTTTTTACCTGTCTGAATCCGGGCGACGAAGTCATAATTCCTGAACCTTTTTATGCAAACTATAATGGCTTTGCCTGTGCAGCAGGAGTAAAAGTGGTTCCGATCACAGCAAAAATTGAAACAGGCTTTGCTTTGCCGCCTATCAGCAGCTTTGAGAAAGTTATCTCCAACAAAACAAAAGCGATCATTGTTTGCAGTCCTAATAATCCAACCGGGTATTTATACAGTCTCGAAGAAATGGAAGCGCTGAAAGAAATTTGCCTTACTCATAATTTATATCTTTTCAGTGATGAAGCTTACCGTGAGTTCTGTTATCCTTCAGACGATAGTAAAAACGATACCGGATATGTTAGCGCAATGCATTTGAAAGGTTTGGAACAGAATGTGGTTTTGATGGATACTATCAGTAAACGATACAGCGCATGTGGTGCACGACTCGGTGCATTCGTTACTAAAAACAAACAGGTATATGATGCGGCAATGAAATTTGCGCAGGCAAGACTAAGTCCACCGGGCCTGGCCCAGATCATGGGTGAAGCAGCCGTTGATCTTCCCGATAGTTATTTTGATGCCCCCAAAGCAGAATACCTGAAAAGAAGAGATCTTTTAGTCAGCAGGTTGAATAGGATGCCTGGAGTATATTGCCCCAACCCCGGCGGTGCATTTTATGCAATCGCGAAATTGCCGATCGATGATAGCGATCGTTTTTGTCAATGGTTGCTTGAAGAATTCAATTATAAAAATCAAACTGTAATGCTTGCACCTGCAACCGGTTTTTATGGAACACCGGGCCTTGGTAAACAGGAAGTGCGGTTGGCATATGTGCTGAACCTGGATGCATTAAATGCAGCAATGGATTGCCTGGAACATGCGCTGGAAAAATATCCGGGCAGAGTAAAACAAGAGATGAAGGCTGAGACGATGGAGAAATAATTTATTTGATGTCAGGCTGAGCTTGTCGAAGCCTGGTTATAATACAGTCGCGTTTCGACAAGCTCAACGTGACAGACCTTACCAAAACCAACACTATGAGAAAGTTCATACTTATCCTTTCTTTATTATTTCTAGCAATCAATCTTTTTGCCCAACAACCTGTAACCGGAAAAGTGACTGATGAAAATGGTCAGCCTCTTTCAGGTGTTTCGGTAAGATCGAAAAAAACAGGACGTGGAGCTATCACTGCTGCTGACGGCAGTTTCAGGCTTAACATGGCTACAGAGGATCAGCTTGAAATATCCTTTGTTGGATACGTTAGTAAAACCGTTCCTTACTCCAGCACTCCGATAAATGTTGCTCTTTCTACTTCGGTTGAGGAATTAAACCAGGTTGTATTGCTGGGAACACGCAGAACCGGCCGTGTAAAAACAGAAACAACTGCTCCGGTAGACATAATTAATACTGCCCAGGCTGTAGTTACAACTGCCAGGATGGATCTTTCTTCGGTGTTAAATTATGCGGCACCTTCATTTAATTATAATAAACAAAGCGGAAGTGATGGCGCTGATCATATCGATCTCGCAACACTTCGCGGATTAGGACCAGATCAGACACTTGTATTGGTTAATGGCAAGCGAAGACATCAAACTGCATTCGTCGCAGTATTTGGTACACGAGGTCGCGGTAATGCAGGAATAGATCTGAATGCAATTCCATCTGCATCGATTGACCGGGTGGAAATTCTTCGTGATGGTGCTTCTGCTCAATACGGATCAGATGCAATCGCCGGTGTTATCAATATCATCACTAAAAAAAATGTAAATGAAATAACCGGTTCAATCGGTATTGCAGGATATAACGATCCTAAATTCAATACCGCGTTTGCTGAAAACCTTTATACTCAGTATGAACATGGCGATAAAATAGATGGAGTTTCAATGCAGGCCAATGTGAATTTTGGTGTACCGATTGGTAAAAAAGACGGTTTTCTTAACCTGACCTTCGAAGGATTAAATACCAATAAAACATTCCGGCAGGCTTTAGATACATCCGATTATTATAATAATGATAAAGCCATGTACCTGGATATTTACCGTCGCGGTCATGGTGATGCCGGATTAGAACTGCTGGGTGCTTTTTATAATATGGAGGTCCCTTTAAAAGAAAAAGCCAGTTTTTATACTTTCGGTGGATACAATCACAAATTTTCGGATGCGTACGCATTTACCAGGAATTTTTCTGCAAGACCGGATCGCTTCCCGTTAGACAATAATGGTAATCTCATATTTGTTCCTGATATCATGAGGGTATCCAATGATGGAGAAACATGGTACAGTCCGCATATTCAAACCAAAATACTCGACTATTCAGTAACCGGTGGTTTTAAAGGCGTGTGCCATAACTGGAACTGGGATCTCAGCAACACAACCGGAAAAAATAATTTTCATTTTTATGGAGATAAGACATTCAACGCATCTGCAGGCCCCAATCAGAATCATTTTGATGATGGAGGTTTTTCTTTTTTGCAGAATACAGCCAATCTGAACCTGAGTCATGAGTTTTCAAAAAAGTTTCATCTTGGTGTCGGTGCAGAATTCCGATACGAGAATTATAAGATCTATGCTGGTGAAGCTGGTTCCTATGCGAATTTTGATCCGAACCAGGCTTCGGGGTCTCAGGGATTTCCGGGTTATCAGCCCGGTGATGTGGTGAATGCAAAAAGACATGTTTGGGGAGTATATGCTGACGGGGAAATAGACCTATCTGATGCATGGCTGATCGATCTGGCTGCAAGGTTTGAAGACTACAGCGATTTTGGTTTCACTCACAATTACAAACTGGCAACGAGATACAAAGCATCGAAGAAGGTTAACATCAGGGCATCAGTAAGTACAGGATTCCGTGCGCCTTCATTACAACAGATCAATTTCAGCTCCACCTTTACAACAGTACAGGCAGGAATTATCTCAGAAGTCAAGATCGCACCTAATTACAGTTCCCTCGCAAAAACTGCCGGTATACCTGAACTCACACAGGAAAAAAGCATCAGTGCCAGCGCAGGATTTACCTGGAGGGCCAGTTCATTCTTAAATCTTACTATTGACGGCTACATGACCAAGGTAAAAGATCGTGTGGTGTTAAGCGGTCAGTTTGATGGCAGTGATCCCAATCTCGATGCTTCTCTTCGCAGCCAGATGGCATTGCTAAAAGTTGCTTACGCACAATTTTTCGCGAATGCGGTGAACACAACAAACAGCGGTATTGATATAGTTGCCGATTATAACAGAAAGGTCGGGGATAAACGTTATAAACTTTTATTTGCAGGAAATCTTCAGAATATGGAGATCGATAAAATAAATGTCCCGGTTAAATTATCCGGTTCAACATTTTTACAACAGACGTTCCTGAGTGACCGCGAGCAGAAATTTATCCTGGCCTCTGCTCCAAAAATGAAATTTGCTTTAACCGGAGAATATGGCAAAGGCAAATGGAATTTCGGTTTAAGAGAAACTTATTTTGGTAAAGTAACCATACTGGGATACGGACAGGATGGACTTGGAATCAATCCTATGGTTCCTCTTGATAATGGCAGCGGCGACGTGCCCGATAGATATGATTACTCTGGAAAATTCGTTACTGATATTTATGCGAATTATCCTCTTTCAAAATCTTTTACTCTGCATGGAGGTATCGATAATTTATTCAACGCACATCCTGATTTCGGTGTAGTAAAAGGAGCAAAAGACTGGGCTTATAATACTGAAACGGGCGGTCCCTGGGATGCTGTGCAAATGGGATTTAATGGAAGAAGACTATTCTTGAGGTTAGCATTTAATTTCAAATGACCCCCCAGCCCCCTAAAGGGCGAAGTGAGAATCAAATCGGAAAAAGCCTTGATAAAGACAAACTGTCGAACTTTTCAAATGGTATTGGTGGCTGAGGATCCATTTCAAAATCGTTAAGGATCTTACGCCACCATCCAACATTTTTCCATTTCCCCAGTTTATAGCCTACCTGTTCATAGGTAGCAAACCAGGTAAAGCCCATGCTTTCATGAAAAGCCACGCTTTTATCATTGGGTAAATTGATTACTGCATAAAGATTCCGGAAGCCCTGAAGTTTCATTATTTCGAATAATGAGGAGTATAAAATTCTTCCGATCCCTTTTTTCTGATAATCATCATGAATATAAATTGAACATTCAGCACTCCATTGATAAGCCACCCTTTCGCGGTAACGGGCACCATATGCATATCCTGCTATTTTTCCTTCTGTTTCACATACCAGCCAGGGCCAGTTGAGTAAATAAGTACGGATGCGTTCCGCAAATTGTTCTATAGTCGGCGTTTCCGTCTCAAAAGTAAATGAAGTGTTTTCAATATAAGGAGCGTATATGTCCAATATACCTTTTGCATCAGCAGGTGTAGCGAGTCGAATGATCATGGTAAAACAAAATTCGGGAAACTTCCGTCTTCCAACCTAACCAGCTGAATAAGTTTTGATGATACATTTCCTAACTTTCTCGAATGAAAAGAAAAAGCGCCGGAATTCTTCTTTATAAATTCGAGAACAACCAGCTCAAGGTTTTACTGGCTCATCCGGGCGGACCCTTCTGGTCAAGAAAAGATGAAGGAGCCTGGACAATTCCCAAAGGAGAGTTTGATGAATCTGAAGTACCAATAGCTGCTGCTATCCGTGAACTGGATGAAGAGACCGGCATTAAGGCCTCAGGAAATTTTATTGAACTAAGCCCGGTAAGGTTAAAAAGCGGAAAGATCATTTATGCCTGGGCACTGGAAATGGAGGCCGATCCATCGGAATTAAAAAGCAATGTTTTTGAAATGGAATGGCCACCCCGTTCAGGAAAGAAAAAATCTTTCCCGGAAATTGATAAAATGGAATGGTTTGATCCGAACCAGGCAAAGAAAAAAATCAATGAAGGCCAGCAGCCCTTACTGGATAATTTATCTGCCTTGCTGGCCTGAGATTTTCGAGGTACTATAATAAGTGATACACTATTCCTGGAGTCATGACCCCACTATTTATCTGGAAGTTGAAGGATAATTTATTTTTTTCCTTTTCCGTTTTAAGTTTTGCATAACGATGATAGTTATTGGCAACCTGGCGCCCGGTAAGGTAGCCCAGGACAGCCCCGGTAAAAATATCAGTGAACCAGTGTTTATTTTCAGTGATGCGGCTTACCGCGATCAGGCTTGCGGCCGTATAAGCAATAACCGGGACCAGTCTTTTATTCCTGAATTCCATGGCAAAAACAGTGGCGGCAGAAAATGCGGCCGTAGCGTGACCGGAAGGAAAAGAGGTATTTATTCTTTTCCCATTCTGATCTCTGCCCCCGCTGAAGAATGGACCATGAAAAGTTGGTTCGGGTTCCTTTAAAGTCGCATTGACATATTGAGGTCTTTGCCGGCCAAAAATCCTTTTTAATATAACTGAACTAACGGCTGAAGTAATATATGCATGCGTAGCCAGTAAGGCTGTAGTTTTAACTTTTGTGTTTTTGGTGATGGCTCCATACCCACCGATACCTGCCAGCACGAAAGCTTCTGTTACGCCTCCAAACCGTGTAACAATATTACCCACGTCGCGGACCCATTTATGTTTTTCATGCAGCTCCTGCCCCCAGTTTTGAATGGATTCATCGGAAAAAGTAAGAATTGCTGTAGTTCCGGAAACCACTCCAAGTTTCAACCAGTCCCTGCCCGTCATATGGAAAGGTTTGGTCAGTTGTTGTTTGAAATCACTTGCCAGCAATTTAAAATATACACGCCCGGTAATTTTAGTATTGCTGTTATAGACCTGTTCATTGATATCATTGAACCTTGGGGGCCGCTCCTGTTCCCTGCTCATACTGTCCAGTCTACGGATCAGGGTATCTTTTTTCTGGGTAAAACCCGGGCTGGTAAAACCAACCAACAGCAGGATCAGAACGTGTAATTTCTTCATATGTAGAAGAACTGAACACATGAAGCGTGCCATTTCTATATTTATCTATAAATGGCTATTTTTGCGCCCCGCCGGGATGGCGGGTAATGCGGGGGTAGCTCAGCTGGTTAGAGCATCGGATTCATAACCCGAAGGTCGGCAGTTCAAGTCTGCTCTCCCGTACGTTTTGAGGCTCCTTTCGGAGCCTTTTTTAGGCTAAGAGTCAAAGAGGTAAAAGAGCAAAGGAGGGAATTTTTTATCTCTCCTTTTCTCTTTGACTCTTAGCTTAAAACTAATTCTTCGCTACATCAAATTTTCTGAATATCGACTTTACGCTGTTCTGAATCTCTTTGGCAGTAAGATTCCTGCTGTTCACTTCATCAGTGGTCCAGCCCTGCCAAACGGTTTTATCCGTTTTAGTGTCGATCATAGAGATAGTCACTGTTCCTTCCCGGATCGGGCGTTGATCTCTTTCATATCCCATAAATTCAGAGGGATAATAGATCGTTGCATAACGGCGTGTATAAGGATTATAGATCACCCTTGAATAAGGTCTTGAGTAAACAGGGTTGCTGATATCTTTTGTACTCCTTTCTACCAGCACATCATAACTCAACAATACATCCGGTCTCCTGCTTTCTCTCCATCCCGATTTAACCAGTTCCTTATTTACCGCTTCGCGAATCCTTTTTTCTGTAAGATCATTTGAACGATTTACATCATTTGATCCTGAGCCATCTTTATCTACCCAGGCAAATGATTTGTAGCGACTGAAATCGGCATTGTCATCTTTTTCAATATGCGCTGTGGTACCACAACTTGCAAGCAAGAAAATGAATGCCAGACTACCCATCCACAGTTTCCAGTTTTTCCTCATATATATTTCTCCTTTTTTTTTAAATTTTAGAGGTAATATATGAACGGCAAAAAGGATGCTGGGATTAATAAGGAAATGTGAAAACTAGAAGCCGCAGGCTTCAGGCTACAGGCAACAGGCTGTTTACGAAAAACTGCATGTCTTTTAATTTAATAGACAACCTTTTAATATATAATTTATTTCTATCATCGAGAATAACCTGCAGCCTGAAGCTTGCAGCCAGCGGCTCTCTAAGTGAGCCCTATCTCGTAGTGTTGTTCGGGGATCTCTACATCCAGAAAGCCTTTCTTAACAAGACGTTGTTTAAAATCCAGTTGAACAGGATATTCACCATGAACAAGAAATAATTTTTTAACCTGCGTTTTGTCCTGACAGGCCAGCCACTGTGACAGGTCTTCATAATCACCATGGGCGCTCATACTACGGATAGAACCGATCTCGGCATTTACTTCATGTTTAACACCGAAGATGCCAACTTCCTTTTCACCTGCCATCAGCCGTCCACCTAAGGAATGAGGCTCGCAATAACCGGTTAATAAAATTGTATTACGGCTGTTTTCAATATTATTACTGATATGATGTTTAACTCTTCCGCCCTCAGCCATTCCACTGGCCGAAATGATAACCAGCGGACCATTCTGGAAGTTCAATTGCTTTGACTGATCGACAGTCTGAATATAACGTAATCCCTTAAACGAAAATGGATCCGAATCGGTCTCGATCACTTTCTGAATTACACGGTTAAAATATTGCGGATATCTTTTTACAATAGTGGTTGCTTTTATACTTAATGGGCTATCCACGTAATAATCCAATGGAGGTAACCGGTTCTCAAGCTCGAGTTGGTTAAGCGAGTATAATATTTCCTGGGTACGACCCACACTGAATGCCGGCATGATCAGTTTTCCTTTTTTCTGCAAACAGGCTTTTTCGATCCAGCGTAACACCATGTCGGGAGTAGTTACTGC
>JADMIO011126992.1_pt1 | contig 20194 bp, 11 predicted proteins | sample 8958161 | NCBI WGS metagenome assembly JADMIO01 (sample SAMN16585339, study PRJNA669376) | soil metagenome | isolation source: Crop rotation soil | place: USA: Cullars Rotation, Alabama | collected 2011 | reverse complement strand
TCGCTTGGAAAACGAACCTGCCGCTAATCCCGTCATCATTCCAGTCCTGTTCAATCAACCGACTGAGCCTTCGCCGGTCGCTGAGCCGTTCGCGCAAATCGCGGCCTAGTCTGGGAATTCTCTCTCCGCTCGTTTGCGTTTCCTTGCGCACCTGCCTACACTCCACACCGTCGGCTCCACTCGCACTCCAAGGCGCACTGGAGCCCCGTCAAAAACGCGACCATGAAACGATTCGTCCCGCTATTCATTGCGCTCATTCTGCTTAGCTCCTCGCTCCTCGCCGCGGATTTTTACGTTTCGCCCGATGGCAGCGATTCAAACCCCGGGACGATGTCCAAGCCTTTCGCCACGATTCAAAGGGCTCGGGAACAGATTCACGGCTCACAGGGCACCATTTTCCTGCGAGGCGGCACCTATTATCTGACCGAACCTCTCCGCTTCGAACCACGAGACTCCGGCACACGGCAAAATCCGATCCGGTATCAGGCCTACCAAAACGAAAAGCCGGTCATCAGCGGTGGCTTGCGGTTGCAAGGATTGGATTGGAAACCTTTCAAAGATGGGATTTATTCCGCACAGGTTCCGAACGATTTGCGGACTGAAGAGATTTTCGTGAATGGCACGCGGCAGATCCTCGCCCGTTATCCCAACTTCGATCCCACCGCGCAGTACTTTAACGGCTATGCCGCGGACGCGATCTCCACGAATCGCTCTTCTCGCTGGGCGAATCCCGTGGGAGGATATTTCCACGCCATGCATCCCTCGCTCTGGGGCGATTTCACCTGGCGCATCACCGGCAAAGATGCCCAGGGCTATATCACCAAGGAAGGTGGCTGGCAAAATAATCGCGGCGGCGCGGTTCATCGCACCATCCGTTTCGTGGAAAATATTTTTGAGGAACTCGATGCTCCTGGTGAATGGTTCCTCAATTCCGAATCGCACACGCTTTACTTTTTCCCGCCTGCTGGACTCGATTTGAAGACCGCGCTCATCGAGGCCACTCGCTTGCGCAACCTCGTTGAATTTCGTGGCACCGAACAGAAACCCGTCCGCTTCCTGGAGTTCCGCGGCATTACCTTTCGACACGCCGCCCGTACAGTCATGGATACACGTGAACCGTTGCTACGTTCGGATTGGGCGATTTGTCGTGGTGGTGCCCTTTTCTTTGAAGGGGCGGAGGATTGCACTGTCGCAGATTGTTTCCTCGATCAACTGGGCGGCAACGGCATTTTCGTCAACCATTACAATCGTCGGATTTCTTTGACCGGTTTGCACATCGCCAATGCTGGCGCGAGCGGAATCTGTTTCGTGGGCGATCCGAAGGCCGCTCGCAATCCGCTCTTCCATTACGAGCAGGTGAACAAGCTTGAAGACCTCGATCGCACGCCCGGTCCGAAAACCTCCAATTACCCTGCCGACTGTCGTGTCGACGATTGTTTGATCTATCTGAGCGGTCGCGTCGAGAAACAAACCGCGGGCATTCACATCGATCTCGCGCAGAGCATCACGATCAGCCACTGCTCAATCTATGACATGCCCCGCGCCGGGATTAACATCGGCGACGGTTGCTGGGGTGGCCACACCATCGAGTTTTGCGACATCTTCGACACTGTCAAAGAAACAGGCGATCATGGTTCCTTCAATTCCTGGGGTCGCGACCGTTACTGGCGTCCGAAAATCGCGGAGGTGAATGCCTGGGTTCAGCAGGTTCCTGATCTTCCGCGCCTCGACGCCGTCAAGCCCGTGACGATCCGCAACAATCGCTGGCGTTGCGATCACGGCTGGGACATCGACCTCGATGACGGCTCCTCGTTTTTCATCATCACCAACAATCTTTGTCTCCGGGGCGGAATCAAAAATCGCGAAGGCTACGGGCGCATCGTGGAGAACAACATCGTGGCCGGCTCCGGTTTCCATCCGCACGTCTGGTTTGCGAACAGCGGCGACATCTTCCGCCACAACATCGTCTGGACCGATTATCGTCCTGCCCTCATGCCCGCACCGCCTTGGGGCGCCGACCTCGATTACAATCTCCAACATCAGGAAGGCCCCACAAAGAGTCCCGCCACAGCTCTCCAGCGAAGAAGCGGCCGCGACGAACATTCCCTGGTCGCCGACGCCGAGTTCATTGATCCAACCAACGGCGATTATCGCGTGAAACCAAGCTCACCCGCTCTTAAACTCGGTTTCAAAAATTTTCCCATGGACCAATTTGGTGTTCGCAAATCCGAACTCCGAGCCCTCGCGCGCCAGCCGGTGCTGCCTGGTCAAAAAACGCCTGCGCCATCAAGCACTTTGCGCAACAAAACCGCCCAAAAATGGTTGGGCGCCACGGTGCGCGATGTGGCCGATGAAGGCGAAAAATCCGCCCTCGGTCTTGCCGCTGTCTCCGGTGTTTTGGTTGTCGAATCGCCGGCGGACTCGAACCTCTCCCGCGCCGGTCTGCAAAAGAACGATGTGATCCTCGTCATCAACGGCATAAAGATCCCGGATTCATCGACTCTCCTGCGGGAATTCCCGGCTCTCGCCGACTTTCAATCCCTCTCGGTCACCATTTCGCGAGACCAGCGACAAGGCGTGGTAACTATTTCCAAGTAACCCTCCCAGCAGGCGTCTTTCATTTCTTCGCTGCTTTCACCCGCCGCGATTTTCCCGCCAGCGAATAACAACGAAGCTCTCGATCGTTTCGCACAAACATCTCCTGCCCCGCCATGGCGGGCGGGCTCCAGGCAAACTTGTGTTCAAACAAGGGAGACGTTGGATCGATCAAATGCACCCGTCCGAGTTCCCGATATCCGGACGGGCTCAATTCCGCGCGCAGCAGATCACCTTGATCGGTGTACAGAAATAAATTCGGCCCGGCGGGAATGAAATGAACGCACGCCCCTTGCCGCAGACCTGTGACTGTGTTCGTCTGCCAAAATTCGCGGCCAGTCCCCGCTTCGAGGCAGACGAACATCCCACCAGATCGCGGACTATAAATAAAGTCATCCCGAAAAAGTGGCGTCGAGGTGTCGCTCAAAATCCGTCCTCGCCCGGAGGGATTCTCGGGCCAAAGAACTTTTGCCGCCGGCTCGGTCTGGCTGAGTTGCAGCATCAACCCGCTGATCAGCAATCGGTCCCCTTGCAGCACCGGAGTGGAAACCGCCGAAAACCCCGGACTCCCGCCCGACACCGTCGGGATCCTCCAGTAAACTGCCCCGTTCGTCGGATTCAGTGACGTGACCGATTCCCGCATCCACACGATCAGTTGGCGCGTTCCGCCCGCCGAAACGACCACCGGCGAACTCCAGGTCGCCGACTCTCCGAGCGCTCTCCAAACCTCCCGGCCCGTCGATGGGTCCAGCGCGACCACGCCCGCCCCCGGTCTGCCTCCGATCGAAAGAATGAGCAAATTGTTTTCGATCAGAGGTGACGCGTCGAGCGAGCTGGGGGGCAATTGATATTCAGCCACCAGATCTCGCTTCCAGACCTCTCTGCCAGCCCGCGCCTCCAGGCACTTCAGCACCGAGAACATCGACAAGCAGTAAACCCTGTCCCTATAAAACAGTGGCGTAGCCCCTGGGCCTCGCATCTGCGCCGGGTTGAAAAACCAATCCGGCCCATTCGCCGCATGTTCAGTCATCCAGATCCGTTTGCCCGTTCGCGCATTCAAACAGAGCGTCCGTTCACGCACGAGTGGTTGTTCAGGAACGAGGTCAGTTAGATAAAGCTTCCCGTCTTTGATGATGGGACTGGAATATCCCAAGCCCACCTCAACCTTCCATTTGGGAACGAGGCCCACGCTCGGAAACGAAGCCAATATGCCCGCATCTCTCCAGACCCCATCTCGGTTCGGCCCTTGCCACTGCGGCCAATCCGCTGCTCCCAACGCGGTCGCGAATAAAACCTGCAACAGGAACACAAACTTCCCGCTGTAATCTGAACGTTTCATCACAGGGAATAGGGGACGCATTCGGCCAAAGCTATCAGGTCAGTCCAGCAGATCCAATAAACTCCGCTTCCCATCGCGTCTTCTTCGCGTGCCCCGGACCGCGCCTGTGCCCAACGGGCCAGGCGCAGCAACGTTCCCAACGGCGAAGTGTGGTTTTCTCGAACGCTTTAACCTACTCGTTCTGCTTCCCGGAAAGAGCATCCGTCGAAACGGCTGTTGCCGTTAAATTCAAGCTCCGAAGATCTATGGATATTTTTAATCGTCGTCGGCAGGCCTCGGGCGCGGCTGTCACGGCTTAAGGGCGACGACTTTCGCCTTCTCCCACACATAAATCGGCGTTCCGTGCATCCGAGCAGTCACCCGTGCCCGTCTGGACGCACGAACCAAGGCACGTCCAACTTTTCTCGTAAAAGGATCGATTTTCTCGGGTTTGCGCTTCACTTTTTCCAATCGATTAACAGTGGCTGCCGTCCCGAACTGTCGTAGACCCGCCAACCGTCGGCAAGCTCACTGTACTGGCGAACAATCAATTTCCCACAGCTCTGTCTCCAACCTCCCGCTCCAGCGCCGCCACCAAATTACTCTTAATCAGTATGGAAGCTTCCAGCCCTTTAACCACTTCCAATGCCCGTTCGCCTGCTTGATCATTGGCTATTTTGAGCGTCTGAACCGCCAGAATCATTTCGGGGTGTTTAGGGTGGAACCGCAGCTTTAACTGGTCAATTTCTGCCTCGAGCCGATCTAAGGAAAGGATCAATTCATTGAGTATGAAATCGGGAGCCACCTGCTGCACCAGTTTTGGGTTGTTCTTTGGTTCCTTTCCCTTCAATGCCGCGATCTTCGCGGTCAGCTCCGCCATCTGAATCATTTCCCGTTCGAGATGGGGCCGAACTTGCGCGCCTCCCCGGCGCTGAACACCCAGCACCCCCAGAGTGACCACCACATTCCGTCTGACTTCAAGCGCGGTATCCAAGCCACTGACGATCGCCTCTAAGCGAGACTCCGCCTGGGAACGCAATCCTTTCAGCGTGCTCTCTTTTTCGATGATATTTGGATGCTTCGGTCCGTACCGATACCGTGCACGGCTCAGATCAGCTTCCGTCCGATTGATTCCGAGCTGCAGATCCAGGAATTGAGAATCCGGAATCAACGTGAGGATGATCTGTCCGAGTTCGGCTCTGGATTTTTGCTTCAACACACTCAACTGGGCTCGCAACGTTTCAAAATCGAAAAACGCCCGATCCACTTCTGAGCTGTCGCTCATGTTCGTTGCCATTCGGGCCCGGGTGCTGTTTTCAATGATTCCCTTCGCGGCGGAGGCGTATCGCTCCTGTTCCGGATATTCCTGAATCAGCTTTTCGTAATTCACCCGCGCTTCGTTGGTCTTCCCCAACTTTCGATAAGCCTCACCCAACCTAAACAAGGCCGCTGCCCCAATCTTTCTCTGCTCTCCCATTTGGGCCGCGACTCTTTCGTAGGCGGCAATCGCCGCGGACAAGTTGTGATTGACTTCCTCCTCGAGCAGGCCTTTCTGGAAATCCTGAGAAACATCCGCCCCGCGGCAGATCAGGTGAAATGCAATGATCAAGAGGAGCCCGATTCTTAGATTCATACGATGACCTTGCTGAAAAAGCTCCTGGGGTTTGTCACGGTTTTGTAAAAACCGCGTTTGCCTCCAGACGATATCCCATTCCGTGAGCGGTTTTTATCCAGACGGGATTTTCCGGATGGTCCTCTAACTTCGCTCGCAGCGTCGCGATATGCGTGTCAACGGTTCGGGTGGTCGGAAATGCCGCGTAGCCCCAAACGACATCCAAAAATGTCTGCCGAGAAACGGGCGCTCCCTCTGCGTCCGCCAGCAGTTGCAGCATTCCAAATTCTCGCGCGCTCAAATAAATCTTTGCCGCACCGTTCCGTGCTTCTCGATGCCGCAGATCCACTTCAATCCCTCCCATCCTTAGCACCTGTCCGCATTTTTTCGTTCGCTCGATCCTTCTCAGGAGTGCGCGGACTCTTGCCAGCAATTCTTCCGAACTGAATGGTTTCACCAGGTAGTCATCCGCTCCCGAATCGAGCCCCTGAACCCGGTCCTTGACCTGGCCTTTCGCCGTCAGCATGAGCAACGGACACGTCTCGCCGCGCTGGCGCAATTCCCGGCACAGCGCAAACCCATCGAGATTCGGCATCATCACATCCACCAACATCAACGCAGGCTTCTCCTTGCAGGCTCGTTCCAGACCCGCCGTGCCGTCCTGCGCTGTGATGACCCGGTATCCCTCGCTCTCCAGGCAATCCTGCAATGCGATGCGCATGGGCAATTCGTCCTCAACGATCAGGATTCGCGCGTTCATGTCTGCTGGTCGGGAATGACAATTCGAAAACAACTTCCATTTCCGGGAGCGCTTTCCAGTTCCACCCTGCCCTGATGGCCCTCCACGATGTGTTTAACAATGCTCAGGCCGATCCCGACGCCCGGGGTTTTACGCCTCAACTCCGATCCCGAACGATAAAACCGCTCAAAAATCTTTTCCTGTTCCCGCGCCGGAATTCCTTCCCCCTCATCCTGCACCGCGATCGAAAGCCCGCCCCCTTCCATTCCGACCGTTACCCTGACCATCGACCCTGCTGGCGCATGCTTAATCGCGTTGTCGATCAGGTTGATCACCGCTTGCTGCATCGCTCCCGCGTCCAGTTCGAATTCCTGTCGCTCCGCGGACTTCGGCGCTAGGAACTCCAGCTTCACGCCTTTTTCCAACGCCACTAGCTTCATGTTCTCGACCGTTTCGCTCACCAATGCACCCACGTTCGCGGGGGCGAGTTCGTAGGCCCGGCGGCTTTGTTCTATCCGGGAAATATCCAGGACATTTTCGATCAATGTTCCAAGCCGTCTGCATTCGTGCGTGATGAATTTGAAATACTCCCCCTGTTTCTCCCCTGTCACTCGCCCTTTGGCCAAACTTTCCGCCATCAATCGCACCGAAGCGATCGGCGCTCGTAATTCATGGGACACGCTCGAAACAAAATTCGTCTTTATCTCGTTCAGGCGATGTTGCCGTGCGAGGGCCTGACAGTTCGCGACGAACGCCCAAATCGTGCTGATCGCCGAGGCAACGATCAAAGAACCGAACACCCACGCCCGCCGCGAAGATTCAGCATAAAGCGCCGCTCGATCCTTCAAGCCGGCTCTCACGGCCACGTTCGATTCACCTCTCGCCGTGGCCAGAACCGCCACGACCGCTGCATCTCCAAAAACCTCCTTGCCGCAAAATTCCACCGAGATCGAGAGATAATCGGGAATTCCTGAGATCCCCCGTAAAAGCGTCGAGACCTGCTCAGCCGCTTCGCGCGCATTGCGGGCGAGCACCACGCGGTCACCGTTTGTTCCGAGAGGCAACACCAGCCCGATCCACCCCCCTTCCTCGCTGAGCCAAAAAACCTCGCGCCCTAATCCTAAATAGTTCAAGGGCACTTCACGCGCCTGTTCATGCAAGCCCCAGAGATCATGCCATTCCTTGGATTGCGATGAATCTCCGCCCGCCAACAATAATGTGGGTGAGAAGAGCGAAGGATTCAGAATGGCCTCGCTGCGCAGGTTTTCCTGAGCGATCCCGGAGGTCGCCAGTTGCCACGCGGCCAGTTGGGAAAATGGAATGCCGGTTTCACTGCTTTCGGTGGACGTTTCCGCGATCGATCTGAAGGCCGTTGTGGCCTGATCGATTTCCCCTTGCTGCCTGAGTAGAACTGCTTCGGAGACCCTCGCTGCTTCCTCAAAGCGTCGCGGAGGATTCAACCCCAGGAACGTTCGATACGCCACCAGCGCCTCCGCCGGTCTATTCGTGAGGAATTCATAAGAACGCGCCATGTCCCAGGTAGAGGCCTGCTCCCGGTTTAGCAGACGGATTGAAAAATCCTCGGCCACTTTCAATGGCGGCGGATAGACTAGCTCTCGCGCCGCTGAAATAACGCAAGCCCTGATCGCTGGCTGGATTTTGTGCCACTGCCAAAGCGGATCCTGCTCCACCGTTTGCAGCCATCCGTTTTTCCGTTCATGCGTCCGCCAATCGATCTGCCGCAACTCTTTCGATGAGACCACCGGCACGAACGGCTTCTCCTTGAGACGATTCGCCACCTCCTTGACGATGTCCTCCGCGCGCCGTTCCGCCTCTTTTTCGACCGCGGCCCGGTCGGTGCGAAGCGAATAAACTCCAAACCCCGCCAGTGCCAGCACCGGACCCAAAAAAAATACTCCTCGTATCCAAAAAGAGGAAGTGCGCCGAAATTCGGTCATGACCTTCAGCCTCATTAATCGCTAATGGGTTGGTTGAATTGTCATGATTTTGTAAAACATTCCGGGAAATCCCAGCCAAAAAGCAGTTCCAATCCATCGGACCGCGCCTGTGCCCGACGGACCAGGCGCAGCAACGTTCCTAACAGCGAGGTGTGATGCCACTTGAAGCCCATAGCCTTCTCACTCACGCCGAGCTTGAAAATATTCTTTGAAGGCTCTTAACCACCCAACGAACGTGATCCCATCCATCTTGAAATCTCGATCCTATCGGTTCCGGATCTTAATCACGTGGGCAGCGCTGGCAGTCAGCTTGCTGATGCTTTTGGCGCGTGTGCCTGCTCTCCTTACATGTTCGCTTTGCCTTTTAATCTGCCTCGTTCGAACCGACTCGAAACCGGCTTTTCCCAGAATGCCGAAACGAGCGGAGCGATTCGTTTACGGTCTGCTCGTCCTCGCCGCAGCAACCGCCTCGGTCATGCACATCAACGGGCTGTCCATCACCCGGCAGCAGGGTCGCTGGATCCTTTGGGCTGCCGTAGCGGTCTTCAGTGCTTGGGCCTTGGTTTTGGATATCCGGCTCTGGTCGCGGCGCTCTGACTTTTCATTGCGGTCTTCCTGATCTCAGCTTTTCGGCCAGCCCCTCGGACTGCACGTGTTTAGGAAAAGCGGCTCTTGCCATCGGGGCAGCCTATCCTATTTTTGGGAGTATGAGTTCGAAGCCTCCATCAGGTCCCAACGAGAATCACGATGTGGAATATTTCCAGCGACTGGCTGATGGAGCCCCTGTCATGATCTGGATGGCCGGCCTGGATATGGGATGCTTCTATTTTAATCGTGCCTGGTTGGACTATCGGGGACGCACGCTCGAACAGGAATTCGGGAACGGGTGGGCTGAGGGAGTGCATCCCGAAGATCTCGACCGATGCGTGCAGCATTACATCAGCTCGTTTGAGCGGCGAGCCTCGTTCGCGATGAGTTATCGGCTGCAGGATCATCGCGGCGAGTTCCATTGGATTCTTGACCGGGGAGTGCCTCATTACGCCGCGGATGGAACGTTCCTTGGCTTTTACGGCGGCTGCGCGGAGACTCCTGCTGATTCGACCGTTGCTCGTGTGGGACAATTGCGGGAAGCGTTGCAGGAGATGCGTGTCTTTGCCGAACGTCTTGCCGAGGCGGAAGCCTGCACCATAGGCACGCACCCACAAGGAACCTTCGAGGCCAGGGCCCACGAGTTGCAAAATTTCGCGCGACACCACGCGGTTTCTGAGATCGGACGTCTTGCGACCGATATGATCACCTATGGCCGAATTGAACAGGGAGCCTGTCTGCGCTAAAGACCAGTCACTCCGTCCGCACTCGATAAAACCGCTTCTTCTCTTTGAGGTCAGCCGCAGGGATTATCGCTTCTCCGCCCGCCTGGAGTGCTCCGCCCAACTCGTTCCAAACCCTCAAATCGGTCGATGTCTGCAACTTGTAAGAGGCTCCCGCGGCTCCTTCTACTCTCAATCTCAGTCCTGTTCCTTCGGCATATGTATACCCCAAGCGCACTGCTGGCACATCCGCGATTGTAATGATCAGTCCCAGACTTCGAGTCGCCCCGTCGTTCATCGCGTCCACCACAGTTTTGTAGGTCCCGTGGAAAGTCGGTGTCCCGCTGATCAGGCCTGTCTTGGAATCAATCGTGACTCCGGGCGGCAACTCGTGCGCCACGAACGTCACCGGTCCTCCACTCACCAAGGTGATCGGCAGGGACAGCGGCGCGCCTGTTGCCCCCGCAACATTGGTATTCGCCACGCTGAGAACCGGCGCTGGAATCCCGCGCGTGTTCAGGTCCAGAATCCACGGCTCTAATCCTTCCCCTCCGGTCCTTCCAGGAAACACGAACGAGTCCGACGAAATGTTGGCCGCGGATAGCGTGACCCCTTCGAATCCTGAATCGGATCCAGGGTTGATATCCTGCACCAAGGTCGTGCCCTGTCGCGTCCCGTCGGTGCGCCAAAGCTCGGTGCCATGAACCCGGTCGGTTTTCAAAAAGAAAACGGTCCCCTTCAAATTCACGAGAGAGTGAATGCCGTATGCTTCCGTCCTTTCGAACGTTTGGTTGTAGAATTGCACGGTGCCAGTTTGCGTTCCATCCGAGCGCCACAGTTCATCCACGGAAAAGATCGCTGCTGTTACGTTTCGGTTGGGGTTCCACGGTTCGGGACCATTCTGGCTTGTTGTAAAATAGAGTTGGTTCTCCGTCGCCGCCATTCCCCCGACTCCCTGGATCCCTGGGATAGCCAGGGTCGTCCCGGCCACCGTTCCGTCCGTTCGATAAATACCGCTCTCTAACCCCCGAGTTCCCGCGAAGTAAAGAGCTCCTTTAAATGCGACCATATTGGCCGGATCTTCCGAACTCGCGGTGGTCGAGCTTAACTGAAATCCTCCCAAAGAGTGAGTTCCACCGCTCGTGCCATCTGTCACCCAGAGCTCGCCCTTGTGTTGAAAGAAGACCTGGTTTCCGACCTGCCGCATGTCACCGATTCCCTCGGGAGCATCGTAAATCTTGACCGTTCCACCATCGGTCCCATCGCTCCGCCAGAGATCCGCCCGCGAAAGTCCCGAATAAATACTCACAAAAAGAAGAGTGCCATTTAGGTCGAAGAACCGCGCGGGCCCGGAAAGAAAGTTTGCGCCCGGAGCGAGACTCTTCAGCTTGATTGTTCCAGCGTCGGTACCATCGGTGCGCCAGAGTTCCATCCATTCATCGCCTGGAGTTACGGTGAAAATGTCGAAGGCAGGATTTCGTACCTTGAAATAAAGGTAGAGACCTGCTTTGAAGAAGGAATCGGGCCAGGAACCTGGATTCGCCAACGGGTCCGCCGGGGAGGAGGGATATACATCCTTGAAGAGCATGGTATTGGTCCCGGTCGCCCGGTAGATCTCGCCGTTGAAGACGCGCCCCCCCACCAACTCGGCGTCCAGATGATACAGAGCACCTTTATAATACGCTCCCCACTTCCCGTCGAAACCGATGTCGGGATAGATTGCATTTTCCACCTGAGCTGTGCCCGCATCCGTGCCGTCGCTCAACCAGAGTTTCACGTCCACCTCATTAAATAGGTACTGATGCGTGCGGAAGTAAAACGAGGCTCCAGTATCGACAATCAGGTTCTCTGTCGTGGTGGAGATGTTTAAGGAATTCTCCGTGGCGGTATTGATATCCTTGAGCATCCGCGTACCAGCCGGTGTGCCGTCGCTCACCCACGGTTCCTGCCCGTGAACTCCATCATTGAAACTGAAGAAGAGGGAATTTTCAAAGCGTTCGAATCCCGTAATGGGGCCTGCCTTCCCAGCGTCCCAGGTGAGCACTCCTCGCGTCGAATTGTCTTTCGCGTCCAACGCCACCAGGGACGTTGTTCCGTCCTGGTTAGGGACAGTGTAGTAAACCAAATCGCCCACGGTTGATAGTGGCCCGTAGGTTAACTGCACAAACTCAACCTTGTTCGTGTCTGCGAACCAAAGACCGCTTCGGCTCTCAGTTGGGTCATCCGGGAACGTGCCGAAGGCGATGAACCACGCTTTGCCGTTCGCGACGAATGGTCCTTCGCTGATCGTCAGCTCAGGATGTAGCAAGCGAGTCCCCGCATCGGTCCCATCCGTGATAAAGAGCGAAGATTTCGTGGGGAACGTTTCATCGCCAGTGGCCCGGTCCACCTGGATGAGCAATTGATCCCCTAAAGCCGCCTCGCGGAGCTCTGGATTGGGGAGGGATGAGAATGTCAAAAGAGGGTTTGAGGGATGTGGCCCCGGTGTGAAGTCGTGGACTTGGAACGTCCCCGCCGCAGTGCCGTCCGTTCGCCATAGTTCACGCCCTGCCGGTCCATTCGCCGCAAAGTAGAGGAGATTTCCCGCTACGACGAAACCGTCGGGCTCCGAACCCCGCCCCAAGTCCGGCCTGTCTTGTTCGGTGCGGGGATCCAGATCTTTCAGCAGAAAAGTTCCGGCGCGCGTCCCGTCCGACCTCCATAGCTCCCCGCCCGTGGCCTTGGTGTAACCGTTGTAATAAAGGACGTGGTTGAGGACGCCGCCACCCGTCAACCCGACCACAACCCCATCTGCTGAATCCACGACCCCTTCCTTCAATCGGAGGGTCCCGGCCGTGGTGCCATCCGTTTTCCAAAGTTCCAAGCCGAGTGGACGGCCGTTCTGACCGAAGTCATTTGTGGTGGCGACGGTCGCGAAGTAAACGAGCTTCTCATCGACCGCCAGGATGCTCGGCTGGGAACTGTTAGGAGTGAAAATGTCCCGCATACCTTCCTTGAAATCCATCACGGGTACCGTGCCCGGTGCGGTTCCGTCCGTTTTGAAGAGTTCGATTCCAAACTGAGGATCATTTCCGACAAAAAAGATCGTGTTCCCCGCCGCCACCACTTTCTCCGTACGAGTGGGAGCATTGTCATCTCCGCGGCCCGGGATGATCTCGCGAGTCAGTTTCGTCCCTGCAGTCGTGCCATCGGTCACCCAAAGCTCTTGGCCATGCACCGGATCATAGGCATGAAAATAACCCTTTCCACCCGCGGTCGCGAAGGAGTGATCCGAAGCAAGCATTTCCGCTGGCAGTGATGAGGAATCTATCGCCCTGCGGTTAAAGTCCCGCAAGAGATGGGCTGGCTGGGCGCTGGCCCATTGCGTGAGGAGGGGAACCCCCAAAAAAAGGATTCTGGCCAGGATCGGTAAGTTTCGTGTCATAAGCGAAAAAGCAATGCTCTTCGCTCGTATTTACGAAAGGATTGGGGGGGTGTGACAAAGTTTTTAGAGGCGGGTGCGCCGGGCCAGGATTGCTTCCCGTTCCGCACTGAGTCCTGCCGCTTCAAGTCCTTGCGCGAGTTGCTCGTAGATTTTCGAGAGTTCGGCCCTTGCCGATTCGCGCTTGGGAGAGGCTTTCACGATCTTCTCCTGGAGTTCAGCCGCTCGTTTCAATGAGGTAATCGACTCCGCTAATCGCCCCAGCTTTTGCAGGAGCGCGCCCACGGCTGCATCCGCCCGGGCGAGGGTTGTTTCGTGGATGAGATTGTTCGGTTCATGGCTGGTCTTTTCCAGAGCGATGCGTTGGCAGATCTTGGCCGCGGATAGCGCTGGCTCCAGCCGATTTGCTTTCTCCAGTTCCGTGGCCAACGCGCGATGAGCGCGATACATGCTGTACTTGTCCGGCCACGAATTTGGATGCTTCCGCTCCCGCTCTGCGCTTTCTTGCGCAAGTGCCGCTAGACGTTCGAGTCCTGCCTCCAGTTGTCCGGCCTCGATTGATCGACGCGCTTCCATGATGAGCCCACGCAACAGATAATCCCAGGCCGCCTGGTTTTTCGGCTCAATTGTCAAAGCCGCTCTCGCGACGCTGTTTTTTTGATCAAGTGCTTCGTCCGCTTCTTTCGAATCACCGCGTGATCGTAAGACATTTTCCAGATGTTGCAGATCCTCCGCCCAGTCCAATCGCCATCGGACTTCCTGTGGGCGCAAGCTCGCCAAACGTTCGCGAAGCGCAACGCCTTCCCGAAAGGCGCCGATGGCATCGTCGAGTTTGGAAAGTTCCTGCCGCACATTGCCTTTCAGTCGCAGGAAATCCGCTTTGTTCCGGAGGAAGTCGGCATCATCCACTCGACTCGTTGCAGTCGCGTAATACTTTTCCACCTGGGAAAGAAGTTGCTCAGCCATATCGATCCTGGCGAGGGACTGAGTGATGTATTGCATCCGCCCCAACAGGAAGGCGATCAGAGTTTCTGCTTCGCGCCGGTTCGCATTCGCCTGCTGGGCGTTAAAACGAGCTTCGTGGTTTTTAATCAACGCCGCCGCAATCCCGCCGCAGGCCAAAAGAAACAAGGCACAAAACGCCAGCGCGAGGCGGTTCCGCCGGCGAAGTTTCGAACGGATTTCGTCTTCCCTCACGGCGGCAGCCACGGAGGCTTCGTTGGCCTGCCTCCGGCTTCGGCTCGCCTGGATCGGCCCGGCCAGCCGGTCGTGCGCGATCTCAACTCGCGCCACGCCAGCTCGCTCCGTCATGCGCAATATGTGCTGTGCCTCCAGAGACCGAAGTTCGTCCAGGGACGTGCCGCCTTTCGAGAGGGCATCTTCCAAAGCGCGGCTTTCTCGGAAACCAGAGCTCGTGAGCAATTCCTCTTCCACAAACGCGCGCAGGCCTGGCGAAGCGCTGTCCATCGCTCCCGCGTAGAGCTCTTCCAGCCGTTGGGCTTCGCTCGTGCTCAGGATCTGATCCTCAGCCATCGCCAGCAGGGAGGCTTCGGCGGCCCGCAGGAATTCCGTCCGAAAAACCGCCGCCGACCCATGCCGCTCCGCCGGGTTTTGACTTAAAGCTTTGAGCAGGATCTGGTCAAAGCGCCAGAGCACTGGTTTCATCTTCGAGGGCAAATCAAAATGCCCTCTCGGCAACACGCCCGTGAGCAGTTCGTAAGCAAGCACTCCGAGGCTGTAGATATCGGTCTGGGGGCCGACCTCTTTCGCGCTCGCCTGTTCGGGCGCCGCATATTCGGCGGTGCCCAGGGTCATCCCGGTTCGGGTCAAGCGTTCCTGGAGATCCGAGGATTGGATCGCCAAACCGAAGTCCGCCACTTTCAGAGAGTCGTTCGGGCCGAGTAGCACATTGGACGGTTTTAAGTCTCGATGGATGATCCCGTGACCGTGGGCATGTTCCAGGGCGAAGCAAACTTGGTCGATGACTCGCGCTGCGAACCCGGCCTCAACCTCTCCAGCGCAGATTCGCTTTTGCAAATCGGTCCCTTCAACGAATTCCATCACATAGAAGAGATGACCTTCCGTAGTCTCACCGGAATCATAAACCGCTACGATGCTTGGGTGGTGCAGGTTGGCTAGAATGCGCGCTTCGCGGCGGAACCGGTCCGCGAAATCCGGGTCTGCGCTGATCTCCAGAGGAAGAACTTTGATGGCCACATTGCGGGAGAGGCCAGGCTGCCTGGCTTTGTAAACCGCGCCCATTCCGCCCCGGCCGATCAGCTCCAGGACCTCATACCCGGGTAGAACGCCGCGAAGTTCTTCCGTGGAGAGCAGCCGCCAGGAAGTGGTTTGCGTTGCAGGGCGCAAACCAAGAGCCATCAACCCCGCCGGTTTTAATCCCGCGAGCTCGCGATGAATGTGGGAGAACTCCGACATTACTGCCAAGAGCGGTTATGAAAGGGCAGGGAACACATCGTTCAGCTCGTTATCTATTCGTCAAATCAGGTCACTTGTGACACTCTTACGCCCGATTTCTGAGTGATGAAAGAAGCAAACGCAGGCGCTTTTCCGGTGACTCGCTGGAGTCTGGTCTCGCGGGCTCGCGGGCCCGAGGATTCTCCGGCGCGGCGGGAGGCGTTGGAAGAGCTTTGCCATCTTTACTGGTTTCCGCTCTACGCTTTCGCGCGCCAAAAGGGCAATACCCCCGAGGACGCGGAGGACGCCACCCAGGGATTCTTTCTGGAAATTCTCGAGGCCGAACTCTTCAGCGAAGCTGATCCGGTCCGGGGCAAACTGCGCACCTTCCTCCTTTTCGCGTTTCAACGATTCCTCATCGACGCGCACCGTTTCAGCAAAGCCGCCAAGCGGGGAGGCGGATTCGATCGAGTGCTGCTGGACGTCGAAGCGGCGGAGGAACGTTATCAGGCGGAGAAACTGAGCGGTGCTTCTCCCGAAGTGATGTTCGATCGGGAATGGGCGCTCACCATATTGGAGAAAGCCCTGAACACGTTGTGCGACCAGTACAAAACCGCTGGCAAGGAAGCTTTGCTGGAGGAACTGCGGCCGTTCCTGGATTTGGAAGCCGAATCGCCCGGCCGATACGACCAACTCTGTTTCCGAACTTCGATGACCAAATCCGCCGCGCGCCAGGCGGTACATCGTTTGCGTGATCGATTCCGTGAATTGCTCCGCGGCATGGTGGCGGACACACTTCGCGACGCTTCCGAAGCCGCCATCGACGAAGAACTAGCCAGTCTCCAAAAGATCCTCACGAACTAACACCTGGTCAGACCAGGCCGGCCCTGAAGGTTGTCCGCTAGACAGCTGGATTATGCGTGGGTCATTAGCACGTGCGCCAGCTCCTGGACTGCGGCGACCTGGCGCCGCCTTGGGCCGCGCGACCTGGCGCGCAGGGGGGGCGGCATCGAAATCGTGATCAGTGAGGTGAAATCGTGATCAGTTGCAGAGAATTGTGATCAGTTGCAGAGAATTGTGATCAGGCCCCGAGAACTCCAGACTCGTTTGACCGCCGAAAGCCCTGTAGAGGCGGTCTATGACCGCCTTTTGGTGAACGAGAGGACGGCGCTGACACAGCGCCGCTACAGGGTGGATGCGTTTGTCGTGATCCAGAGATTGTGATCAGCGCCGAGAATTGTGTTCAGGGAGCAGCCCGGCGATGCGAGGTTGCCAAAACCTCGCATCGCCGGATTGATCCGTCCGGCCACTAACAGGTTCAGATGTCAAAGAACCGCGACATTGGTTGAATGTCGTTATTCGTAAAGAAGATTAGTAATTATATTCCGCGAAGTCAAGTAATTTGGAAGATGCAAAAGCAAATTCACCCCTCACCTCCGCGCCCCCGTCACCTCGGCCACTCTCCCACCAACCTGAAAAACTTCATCCGTTCGATGGCCCGATTCGTCCTGGTCAACTCTTGACCGATGACACCCTCATTCACCCACTCGTGACAGGAAAAGTCGGGCATCGATTGCAGCGTGTAACCGCGCCCCTCCACCGGAATCCGAATCACCACATCGCCGGCCGCAGTCCGTTCGGAAATCAACCGGATGAATGGCGGCACGTTCGTATACCCGTCAATCCGCAACAGAAAGGCGTCGTACGATCCGCCGAACTTCGACTGGAACGCATTGACTAGAGGCAATCCTTTGGAGGTCGGAGTTAGTCCGGAACTCGTTGATCCGCCTACCATCAGGCTCCCGTCTCCCGTGAGCACCATCACCTTCGCCACATCGTCCCCCGCGGCTCCGTACCTGGTCGAAAAAAGAATGTCCCGTCCATCGGTAGAAATAACGGTGACGAACGCATCGCTGGTTCCTCCCGCGGAAGATCGCTGGAGGGGAGTCGCGATCGGGAAGTCTGCCGACGCATCCACCGCGCCCACCACGATCGCTCGCCCCGCGGAATCGATCTTAAGATCGTTGATGACCGCTCCCGGGAAAGAATTCGTGGAGAGGATGCGCGATCCATCTCCCTGCACTTTCAAAAGCTTGGAGACTTGCCCCGTAACCACCCAAATATCTCCTTGCGGATCCACTGCCACCGAGCCCGATGACGCCCGCGACCCCGTAACCCACCCCGGCAACGGAAGGAGGATCGAAAATATCAAGTCACCTTCCTTCGAATACTTCTGAAGGAATTCACCCTCTCCAGTGGCCCGGCCTTGAGTCACCGGGAATCGTCCGTCTCTCGTGTATCCCGCAACAATCAAATTCCCCTTTGTGTCCTGAGCGATTCTAACGCGCCACCATTCTGAGCCACGACCTCCGATGCGGTAGGAACGCTCCACTCTTTGGCTGATCGAATTGTAGAGAATCAGAAACGCATCCAGGTCGCCTAAATCTCCGATCACTTTGTCCAGGTCAGAGGTCGGCCACGCGGTTGACGTAAACTCCCCTGCCAGCCAGACCTTTCCATCTCCCACGGCCATGATATCCGTGGTCCTTAAAGGTATACCCCACGTGGTGGCATCCAGGACCTCCGACGCGTCCGCGTTCAGCTTCATCAGAAACGGAAAACTAGTTTCGATGCTGGAGGTGGCAGGGAGCGCTGGGAGGTTGGTCGATGTGGTAGCGCCGGTGACATAGATATTGTCCTCACGATCCAGCCCGAGCGCATAGGGTGTCTCTACGCCGGTGCCGCCGATCTTCGTGGAAAAAATTAATGTCTGCCCGGTGGGGTCAAACTTCGCGATGAACATGTGCAATTTCCCACCGACCACCTCATTTGTAAAAACGATCGCATTCGTTATCTGGAAATTGGGCGAATCCGTCGTGCCGAGAACCACAATGTTAGCCTTCGAATCCAACGCCATCGCGACGACCTGTTCCGAGCCATATCCCCCAAAGAAAGTAGAGAAGTTGACCACCGGCCTGGCCCAATTCGAAAGTCCGCACAGGCACATGCACACCGCAATCGCATAAATTCGTCGCATAGTTCCTCCGTTGTTGATTTGGCACCAAGCCAGGCTTGCGTGCGTTGGTTGATTTGCGGCTTATAATAGGAGGCGGCGGTCAGGAACAAGATGCGTGTTTCAAAGCACAGCCCCCTATACAGCATGCGTGTTTCGCTGCACAGGGTTTAGCTCGCTGATTATGCGGCCGCCTTCGGCCGTAGCAGACCGCCCTTTTCTGAACGAGGGGACGACGCTGACACATCGCCGCTACAGGGTTGGCCCTCCACTCTCAAATTCACTCATTGCCTCACCTCCTCACCCCGTCACCTTGTCACCTTGTCACCTCGGCCATGCTCCCAACAACCGAAAAAATTTCATTCTTTCAACCGGCCGATTCGTCAAAACCAACCCACCGGCCGATATTGGTTCGTCCACCCATTCTCCGCGCGTCAGATTCGTGATCGATTGCAATACATAACCCTGTCCTTCCAATGGAACGCGAATGACAACCTCTCCATTCACGTTTCGTTCCGGCGTGAGCCGCAAAAATGGCGGAACATTCGTATAAGAATCGATGCGTGTCAGAAAGGCATCCAGGTCGCCCCTGAATTTCGGCTGAAACGCGTTCACTACTGGAAAACCCTTCGTGGCGGTGGCCGGTGCCGAGCTTGTGGATCCCCCCACAATCAGGCTCGCATCGCCGGCCACTGCCACCGCCTTGGCCACGTCATCCCCGGCAGCTCCGTACCTGGTCGAAAAGAGAATGTCACGTCCGTCGGATGAAATGATCGTCACGAACCCATCACTTCGGCCTCCCGCGAACGAACGCTGCAACGGGGTCGCGATCGGGAAACTTGCGGAATCATTCACCGCTCCAACCAAAACCGCGCGTCCAGTGGAATCGACCTTCAGATCGTTGATCGTCGCGCCCGGTAAAGATTTTTCGAAAAGAATGCGTGAGCCGTCTGCCTGAATCTTAATCAGTCGCGATGTCTGGCCCGCGATCACCCAAATGTCCCCCTTCAAATCCGCTCCCACCGAAGTCACCGAGGGCAACGGGAGCAAGATAGAAAAAATCAGATCACCGGCATTAGAATACTTTTGGAGAAAGCCGCCTTCGCCTTTGAATAAACGATGAGTAATGGGGAACGGGTTTGATGTCGTCGATCCAGCCACGATCACGTTCCCTTCTGAATCTATGGCGGTCCGGACCTGAATCTTTTCGTCCCCGGGCCCCCCGATTCGATACGAGCGCTCCACGGTTCGAGTTTCGCTGTCATAGAGAATCAAAAAAACATCCTGACTCGCCAAATCTCCTATGTCCCGGTGATTCGCGGACTTGGGCCAGTCCCGCTGCCAAACCTGCCCGGCAATCCAAACCTTCCCGCTCCCCGCCCAAACCACATCCCTTGTGCTGGTCCCGAATGGCGCACCCAACGTGGACGAAACCAGAACCTCTGACCCATCGGCCCTCAGCTTCAGCAGAAAAGGAAAATAAGTCCCCGTCCCGTGAATCGGAATGTCAGCCGGAAAATTCGTGGAGGTGGTGACACCTGTGACATAAACGTTGTCTTGGGCGTCCAGTGTAAGCGCAAAGGGCGTCTCGACGCCGTCCCCGCCCATCCTGGCCGAAAAAATCAACCGTTGCCCGGTCGGATCGAACTTCGCGATGAACATGTTCACCTGCCCAGCCCGTGTTTCATTCGTGAAAGGGACCGAGTTCGTCAGCGGGAAACTGCGTGAATCAGTCGTGCCCAGCGTGATAATATTTCCGTGCGAATCCACGGCTAGGGCCACGACCTGTTCCGAGCCATAACCGCCGAAGAAA
>JADMIO011621128.1_pt1 | contig 20198 bp, 10 predicted proteins | sample 8958161 | NCBI WGS metagenome assembly JADMIO01 (sample SAMN16585339, study PRJNA669376) | soil metagenome | isolation source: Crop rotation soil | place: USA: Cullars Rotation, Alabama | collected 2011 | reverse complement strand
CCGGCGCCGCGGCGCCGTGCCACATCGAATAACCTCGTTCGAATTTGTTCGTCGATAGCTTCATGTTCTCTACTCTTCGGCTAAACGCCGAGCGAGGGTGAACTATTCCACACTGATTTGAAAAAGGCAAGTCAAAAATATTACGCGTGCTTACGGGCCATTGTTCGCCGTCCTGGGCGGGCAATGGAGATTTTACGCTTGGCGCGGGCTAGAGCGGTGCGGACGGGCTTGGCTTTGGAGCTGGCCAGGACGCGCGAGCTGCGCGTGATCTCCGCGCCCAGGCGACGGAGCTGGTCCAGCGTCTGTTCGGAGTCGTCGCGCTTGAGATTGATTCCGCGGCAGCCGTCTTCGATGACGTGGACGTTGTAGCCAAGTTGCAAGGCATCGAGGACCGAGAACTTCACACAGTAGTCTGTCGCCAGGCCCATGAGATAGACGTCGCGCACGCCTTGCGACTTGAGATACTTGTTCAGTCCCGTATCCCTGCGGTGGCCGTTGTCGAAGAAACAACTGTAGCTGTCGATCCAGGGGTCTATCCCTTTGTGGAAGATCTTCTTCACGCGCGATCGATCTAGTCCCGCGACGAATTCAGCGCCGTGCGTGTTCTGCACGCAGTGGACAGGCCAGAGGATCTGCCGCAGGCCATTCAGGTTGACGATATCGCCCGGGAGCTTCCCGCGATGGTTGGCGGCGAAGCTGCCGTGCGAGCGCGGGTGCCAGTCCTGCGTCGCGACAACCAGGTCGAATGCCGGCTGCACCTTGTTGGCGATGGGGATGACGGCGTCGCCATTGGGGACCGCGAGCGCTCCGCCTGGGACGAAGTCGTTCTGCAAATCGACGAGGATCAGTGCGCGCTTGGGCTTCATTTCTGCCGACCCCCACCGCCAAAGAAGAAGGGTTTGGGCACCCGGGATCGGTCGTCCTTGCGATCGGCGCGTTTGACGTTGACGCGCACCGTGGAGCTGGACGCAGGTTGGCCGTGCTTGGCGCCGATGCCGGCGAACTTCGGGCGCGCGGAAATCGTCACCTGCGGCTGCGGCTTTGGTTCAGGCTTGGCTTGGGGCTGGGCGTTAGGTTTGGCATTGGGCTTGGGCCCAGCGCTGGCCGGCGCCTGCGGCTCGGGCGTTCGCTCGCTGGGGGCTTCGACATGATCTTCCATCGTCGCTTGCGGTTCCTCGGCCAGTTCCAACTCGCGTTGCTGCTCGACCGCAGCCGCCGCGATGTCGACCGCATGCTCTTCCCGCCCCTCGCGCGCCTTCAGGATCAGCTCGTGCCTCAGATCGAAGAGCTTCTTCTCCAGACCGGCGGGGTAGCGGTGCGGATTGGTGAATCGCTTGACCGCCGGATGCAGCAGCGCCAGTTGATCGATGGCGCGCTGTCGCACCTGTGCGATGGGCGGCTGCTCGTAGACGCATTTCCCGTCGCGGAAGATCGGAACGAGCAGGTCTTCGTGTGCCATGCCGGCACCGATTTTCTTACGGCGGATTGGATCGACCGGATCGACGATCGTCACCGCGCCTTCGTCGATACCGGTGATGGTGTCGTAGATTGCATCGGCGATAAAGCTGCCGTTGCGGAATCGCCGGACCTGGAGCATCCCGGGCACCGAGACTTTGCCGGCCTGCTCGGAAAGCTTGAGCTTGTGCTGCCACAGCCCGTTCTTGTCTTTAAGGGCCGAGAGTTTGTAGACGCCGCCAAGCGCGGGCTGATCGTACGCGGTAGCCAGGCGTGTGCCGACGCCCCAGATTCCGATGGTTGCGCCCTGTTGTTTCAGGTCGGCGATAAGGTGCTCATCAAGATCGTTGCTGGCCAGGATGCGCACCTTCTTGAAGCCGGCTTCATCGAGCATCCGCCGCGCTTCGATGCTGAGATACGCCAGGTCGCCCGAATCGAGCCGGATTCCCGCCATCTCGTGTCCGCGCTGACGCAGCGCTTTGCCGACTTCAATCGCATGGTGGACGCCCGCGATCGTGTCGTAGGTATCGACGAGGAACGTGCAGTTGTTGGGCAGGGCCTTGGCGTAGGCTTCGAAGGCTTCGAGTTCGCTGTCAAAACTCATCACCCAGCTGTGGGCGTGCGTACCCTTGACCGGGATGCCGAAGACCTTCCCGGCCAGCACGTTGCTCGTGCTCGCACATCCGCCGACATACGCGGCCCGGCTGGCGGAGAGCGCGCCGTCGATCCCCTGCGCGCGGCGCAGTCCAAACTCGATGACCGGATCACCCTTGGCCGACTGGCAGATCCGCGCGGCCTTGGTCGCGATCAGCGTCTGGAAATTGATCAGATTGAGCAGCGCGGTCTCGACGATCTGCGCTGCGATGAGCGGACCCTTGACGCGCACCAGCGGCTCCTGCCCGAAGACAACCGTTCCTTCGGGGATCGCATCGACATCTAAGTTGAAGCGCAGTCGGCGCAGATGAACGAGAAAGGATCGATCGAACAACGGCTTGCCATCGTTCCCGGGGAGCTTGGCCAGATACGCCAGATCGCCGTCACCGAACTGGAGTTTTTTCAGGTAATCGATGGCGGCCGAAAGCCCGCAGGAAACCGCATAACCCCCGCCAAAAGGCGCCGAGCGAAACGTCAGATGGAACACCGCCTCGCGCTCTGCCAGGCCGGTCTTCCAGTACCCGTACGCCATCGTCAGCTGATACAGGTCGGTCAGCAGGGCCAGCGACGGATTGAGCACATTGACCAGCATACGGCTTTGCGTGATCCTCTCGTCGTTGAGCCCCCCTGTAGTGTACCCACACCGCCCGGAGGCGCGAAAAAGGATCTGGCGAGGTGAACATGTCGTTCTGGCGTTATGTGTTTCTGACTACGCTGCTGCTTACCCAACCGCTGGGGGCGGTGACCATTGAAAAATTGCTCCCCTTCACGCCTGACGTCGATAGCGTGCGAATCCAGGCGGTTTTGCAGGGTGATGGGCAACGTGGGCCGATCGAGCTGCGCGGCGTGATCACGCCCGTCGGGGAGAAAACCCCGGCATGGAAGGGACCGATCGCCCAGGCGGATCTGCCCGCTGATGCATCGAAGACCGTCGAGCAATTGATCGAGAAGCTCCCGGTCAAGCCATGGAGCCCCGGCTCGCCCAACTTGTACGACCTGACCGTCCTCGCACTTCGCGGCGACAAGCAGGTGGCGACAAAGACCCTTCGCTTCGGCTTCCGGTCCTTCACCAGTAAAGATGGGCACTTCTATCTCAACGGCAAGCCGATCTTCCTGCGCGGGATTGCCATCAACCCGCCGGGGCGGACAGTGCCGGAGGAGGTGGGCGAGTCGCGAAAGTATGCGCATGACTACGTCAAATACCTCCGCACCCAGAACGTCAACCTCATCCGCCTCGACCACGACAACCAGGATTGGTTCGACGCCTGCGATGAGCTGGGGATGATGGTCTACCAGGGTTTTTACGGCTCACCCCCCAGCGGCATGACCAAGGCCGAGGAAGCCGCCGCCAAGGCGCTGGAGGCGCAGGACGAAGCCGTCGGCAAACGTCTCCCGCGCGACTTCGACAAGAGCATGCGCGGTTACCAGGATCAGTTCGAGACTTACGTGCGCCATCCGTCCATCGTCATCTACATCCTCAGCAACGAGATGCCCTACAAGGGGAAGACCGGCGAAGCGGTGCATGACTTCCTGACCAGGGCGTACGAGCACCTCTCCAAGTGGGACCACACCCGCCAGTACATCGGCAACGCCGGGTATGGCGAAGGCCATGAAGGCGATGTGAACGATGTCCACCGATACTGGGGCTGGTACTACAACTCGTTCCTGACCTATCTGAACGTGCGCGATCCCAAGCTCTTCGGCGAGTACGACAAGAACCAGCCGTTCACCTTCAGCGAATGCGTCGGCTGTTTCACCGGCCCGACGGGCGCGTGGAACTACATCGAGCGGAAACAGCTCGCCGCGGGGTTGGGATGGACGGGTCATGCGCCCGATCAACCGGCCGCGGCACAGGCGCACCAGGCGTTCATGGTGAAGCAGGCAACCGAGAGCTTCCGGCGCATGCGTTCAATCAATCCGCGCATCAGCGGGCTGATGCCCTTCACAATCACCTTCCACAACTGGCGCGGTATCAGCGATTTTAATCAGATGAAGCCCACCGCCGCCGCGAAGCAGTTCGGCGTTTCGTATCAGCCGGTGCTCCTGAGCTGGGAGAGCTGGCAGCCGCAGGTCTATGCCGGAAAAACGATCAAGCCGATCGCGCATGTGATCAACGATGCGGACGACATGAGTAATCTCACCGATGCGACGCTCGCATACGAGCTGCGCAATCGCGAAGGGAAGGCGGTCGTGGAGGGGAAGATGGACCTCCCGGCCATCACGTATTACGGCACCTGGAAGTCCGCCATCGAGCTGGCGCTGCCGGAGAAGCTGCCGACCGGTGCATATACCTTGGTCGGAAAGATCCTGCACGGCGGGAAGGCGATCTCGACCAACGACACGGCGATCTTCATCGCCGGCGGCGACTGGAAGCAACCCACCAAGCCGGCGAAGCGCGGGATCATCATCGTCAAGTCGCCCGCAACCGTCGAAGCGATTGCAAAGCTCGGCGTGCACGCCGAAGCAGCAACCGAACTCGGCACGCTCGACCCGGCGAGCAACTGCCTGGTCATCGGCGAAGAGGCCTGGCAGCCGCTGGCGTCTTCGCAAAAGAAAATCCAGGACTTTATCCGCGCCGGCGGGCGCGTCGTCTGTCTCGGTCAGAAGCACGATCAATTCGACGCGACGTGTCTTCCCGGCGGTGTTGAGCTGTGCGAAAAATCCGTCACCGACCCCGAATACTCCGGCCAGATCCGACCCGCCGCAGATCAGACGCACGTCAATCTCGAGCGGACCCAGCATCCTGTCTTCGCAGGCGTCGATCGCGATCGCATGCAACTCTGGTCGGACTACACCGAGTGGGACCAAACCAAGCCCGGCTTCCCGCGCGTCTCGCCGATGCGCTTCGGATACAAGCTGACCAAGCCGGACGATCTGGAAAAGATCGCGATCCTGGCCGATTACGATCGCGGGCTGGAAGGGATCGCGCTGGCGGAATTTTTTGACGGCAAAGGATCGGCCGTCCTGTGCGGGCTGGATCTGATCGGCCGGGTCGGCGTGGATCCGATTGCCGATCGCGTGCTGACGAATCTGCTCGCGTACATGACCGGCGACGCGAAGCACGATCCGCATTCGGCGATCAAGGACCCGATCCGCTGGGGCGATTTTGCGACCGAGCATGGCGTGATCGGCTCGCCGATTTATGGCCTCTTCCGCAATACCGACTGGACGCCGCCCCCTACTGAACTCGACGCCAAGCCCCTGACCGACGCACAAGGCGGGTGGAACACCCGGCCATCCGATCAGTTCCTCCCCAAGGGCATCCGCCCGCGCGGACCGTTCAGCTACACCTTCAACTGCGCCCCGCGCGACGACGACAAATCACCCGAAGGCGCCGGCATTTTCTGGGCCACTATCCCCGCCGGACGCAGCAAGGTGCTGACCAAGGTCCGCAACGACACCAAGAACGCCTTGAAGCTGCGGGTCGAGGTGAACGACGCCAAAGCCGTTGAGCGCGAAGTTCCCGCGGGGCAGACGATCTCGATCTCCGCTCCCATCCCCGGCCGCGCAACGGATGTCGGCGTCCGCTACTCGGGTGATCGCGACCTGATCATCCTGGAGACGGCATTTCAGTGATCCTGCGGGTACGATTGTTCCCATGATCCGCGCATCCGCCGTTGTCGTTCTTGGTCTGCTGCTGACATCGAATCTTGCCGCCCAGACTGTCGAGATCACTAACAATCAGCCGTTCGCGATTCGCATGCCGTGGACACTACGCAGCGCCGAGCGCACGGTGCTGATCGATGTCCCGGCGAACGGTCGTCAGACGATCCCGCCTGACACCGGCGCCCCGCCGAAGCTTCCGCCGCCCAATTTGATCGTCCGCGCCGACGAAGTCGGCACGGTCACGCTCGAGTACGCACAGGTGAAGCTCGGCAAGCTGCAATGGGGCATCATCCTAGAGCAACTCGACCACAAGCCCACGACGCAGGAGACCGGCGGGATTCAGCGGGACTACTTCAAGCTTTTCGATGCGCTGCCGCTGAAGTTCGAAGACAAGGGCGGCGGGGATTTGTTCGAAACCTGGGGCGCCGAGGTGAGCAAGAGTGGGCTGAAGCTGTCGATCGAGCTGATCGTCTATCGCTGGGCCGGGTTTATCGACATTCGCGCGACGCTGGTGAACGAATCGGCGCCGCGCAAGAACGTCTATGCGGCGGTCGTCTGCCGCTGGGAGCAACCCGCTGCCTCGTCCCGGTCGGTCAATTACGACAATCACATCATGCCGCTGCAGGACGGCGACACGACGCCCTTCCGCGCGGGCGGAGAGAAGCAGCGGCATCTGATGATTCAGCGCGGCGTGGATTGGTTCAAGATGACGTTCAGCGGCGCATCGGTCGCCTGGCTGAATGATTTCGCTACCTCGTTCACCGTCCACCACGAAGCCACCCCCAAGCTCCCAGCCCGCTGGGTCGGCGCGAACACGGCCCAGCTCGGACAGGAAGCGATCCTGAGCGGCAACGCGCTCTACAGTATCACCGAGATCGCCCGACCGAATATCAAGATGTACGCCTCGCGCCTGGATGACAACGTCCTGCCCTCGCCCGAACAGCCCCTCCGTTTTACCTCGCGCCTGGCCTTCAGCGCCGAGAAGATGAGCGATGAGCAGGTCGACCAATCGTTCATCGCGTACACCGGCTTCAATCCGGAGACGAAAGACGGCGAGACAGTCCGCCTGAGCGTCGGCGTCCCGCATACGCGCTTCGGCACGGCCTACTTCCCCTACTCCACGCTCGGCGAGAATTTCGAGAAGTGGCACATGCCTGGGCAGAGCCAGAACACCTACTGGCCGCTGTCGGCTGACACGGTCACGCACTGGAAGCTCTTCGCCGACGACATTCGGCGCGACCTGCGCATCGCCAAGGCAATGGGCTTCGAGTCCATCCGCCTGCATCACCTGGAGTTGATCGCGCCGCTGCCGAAACAGGTGCAGGATGAATATCTCGACTTTTTCTTCGGTGAATTGAAGCACCTGGGGCTGAAGGGGTTGCTCGATGTGAAGCTCCCGCCTGAGCGCGTCGTGGATCTGGTCAAAAAGTACCGCGAGCAGGTTGAGGCGGTGGAATACGACAATGAGGTACTGATCTTCGGCATCAATGATGATGAGGTGCAGACATGGAAGGACGTCTACGCCGCGGTGAAGGAAGTCGCGCCGGATTGTCCCGTCTGGTGGACGGGGCATACTAACACCGGCGCGTTCGATCGATTGCAGAAGCTTGGCGTGTCGTTCGATCGCGTGGGAGCCCACGCATACATGGATTCGGTCGAGGCGATTCCCTCATCGCGTGACTATGCATTGGCGGTGGCGAACTACGCGGCGAAGAACGGCAAAGAGCCGGTCATCACTGAATGGAACTGGCGTTTCCTCACGCGGATGACGCCCGAAGCGCGGGCCCAGGTCTATCCGCCCATCTTCGAGAACGTCCTCAAGGCGCGCTGCATGCCGGAGGTGTACCAGTTCCAGTTCCAGGAAAGCCTGGCGATGGCCTCGCGGACGCTGCGCGGAATTCGCCATTACGAGCAGCTGAATCTCTCGCGTCGTCCGCGGCCGGAGGCGGAGCAGTTCATGCAGCTCATCCAGACCTACGCCGATCCTGCTTCGCCGCAGCGGGCGCTGGTGACGCATTACCAATCGGTCGCGATGCAGGAGCCGATGCACGGCAAGGCGACGATTCTGGTCAGCGTGACCAACGCAGCGGATCAGCCGCGAACCCTCACCGCAACCGCTGAGGGGCCGGGCGATATCTCCGTTTCCATCAGCGGACCGGACCGCTTCGAGATCGCGCCCAAGCAGGTTGCGACCGCTCAGTTGAGCGTCGCGCTTCCCGGTGATGCCAAACCCGGCTTCTATCATTGCTTCGTGCGCTTCGACGCCGGCGAGGGGCTGGTGTCGTACGCGTGGGTCGAGATTCGCAATCCCGGCCCGGCACAGTTTGAAGAAGGCGATAAAGGCGTGCATCCGGAAGTGAAGTACGGAGACCGCGCGCTCGACTTTGACTTCAACCGCGACCTGGCGGTCGTCTACGGCGAGAAGGCGACCGGTTGGGAAGTCGAAAGCGCCTGGCTGCTCTATCAGACGCTCGAATCCGCCACCGGCCGGCCGGTGAAGATTTTCCAGTACAACGACCTGCCCGACGCCCTGCGCGAAAGCGGCAACCTGGTCCTGGTCGGCACGCCGGAGAGCAATCCGCTGATCAGGGAGGCGCCGCTGCCGGACAAGTCGTGGGTGGCCGTTCAGAAGCCCAATCGCCTGGTGGTGGGCGGCGAGGATGAGGCATCGGTCAACATCGCCGCCATCGATCTCGTACTACGCTATTGGAAATACGCCAAAGACTCCGGCTGCCGGCGGATTCCGCTGACCGACAAACCAATCGAGAAAGGGGCCGATCCCAATGCGTTGCCTTGACCGCTTCAATGCAACGCGGGACAACTGACACATCCATGAAGATCACGGACATCAAAGCGACGACCGTCACCATTCCGCTGGAAGCGCCCCTGCGCCACGCCAACGGCTGTCACTGGGGACGCTTCGTCCGCACCGTCGTGGAAGTGGAGACCGACGAAGGCATCACCGGCCTGGGCGAGATGGGCGGAGGCGGGGAATCGGCGGCGGGGGTCTTCGCCGGCGTGAAGCCCTATCTCCTCGGGCACGATCCGGCGCGCATCGAGGAGATGCGCTTCAAGATCGCCAATCCGACAGCGTCGCTCTACAACAATCGCACCCAGGTCCTGGCGGCGCTCGAGTTCGCGTGCCTGGATATCCTCGGGCAGAAGTGGAACGCGCCGGTTCATCAGATCCTGGGCGGGAAACTCCAGGACAAGATCCCCTTCGCGTCATACCTCTTCTTCCGCTACCCCGGCCCCGGCGGGAAGAACGAAGTCCGCACCATCGACCAGATGGTCGCGCACGTGAAGGATCTGAAGAAGCGATTCGGCTTCACCAGCCACAAGCTCAAGGGCGGCGTCTTCGCTCCGGAAGTCGAGCTGGAGTACTACCGCGCCATCGCCTCCGCCGTCGGCGCAGACAAGGGCCCCGGCCGCCAGACCGACCGCGTCCGCTTCGATCCCAACGGCGTCCTCTCCTCCGAGCAGGCGATCCGCTTCGGACAGGCGATCGAGGATTTGAACAACGACTACTACGAGGACCCGGTCTTCGGCCTCAACGCCATGCGCCGCATCCGCCAGTTCGTCCGCATCCCGACGGCGACCAACACCGTCGTTGTCGGCTTCGAGCAGCTCTCGGCCAATGTCGTCAGCACGGCCGTCGATGTGATCCTGCTCGACACGACGTTCTGGGGCGGGATCCGCCAGTGCGTCAAAGCCGCCGGGGTGTGCGAAACGCTGCAACTGGGCGTGGCGGTGCATTCGTCGGGTGAGTTGGGCATTCAGCTCTCGACCATGCTTCACCTCGCCGCCGTCATTCCCAACCTCAGCTTCGCCGCCGATGCGCACTATCACCACCTGACCGACGACATCATCGCCGGCGGGAAGATGAAGTACGAAAACGGGTGTATCGCCGTGCCCGATGGCCCAGGGCTGGGGGTCAAGCTCGACCGCGACAAGCTCAACTGTTACGCGGAGCTTTATAAAAAGCTCGGCAGCTATGCGTATGACCAGGACCCGCTGCGACCCGGCTGGACGCCGATCATCCCGAACAATCGCTGGGCCGATCCGAACGACGCGCGCACGCCGGAGATCAAGCTGTGAAGACGTGTTATTTGTTGTTTGTAATTGGTGGTTTGATGGCGGGAGTAGCTCGTGCGCAATTCGCGGTGCCGAATACCGATGTCGGCACCATGATCGACTTGACGGGCAAGTGGAACTTCACGCCTGGCTCCAGCGGCAAGGAAGTTGCGGTCCCCGTCCCGCAAATGCTCAGCCGGATTCAATGGTGGCTGGACGATTCCGAAGATTTCAAGAAGTGGGAGCAGAAGCGGCTGGACGCGCTGGGCTTCGACACCGAGAAGACCGACGACGGCACGTATCGCATCACCTTCGAGTGTCCGCAGCTTCGCAAGGATCGTCATCTCTGGGTCGAATTCGACGGCGTGGCGATGCAGTGCAAGGTTGCGTGCAACGACAAGCCCGTCGGCGAGCACAAGGGAATGTTCAGCCGCTTCAGCTACGACCTCACGCCTCATCTCAAGCCCGGCACGAACACGCTGAGCGTCTGGGTCAGCATGGAAAAGATCCCGGCGACGAGCGCGCAGCTCGGCGAAGCGGTCACGGTCAACCTCTCCGCCGCCAAGGTCATCTCCATGAGCAAGGGGATGTTCGGCCCGCTCACGACGAACAAGGACAACCGTGCCTATGACCTGGTCGGCATCTGGCAGCCGGTGAGGCTGGTCGTGCGCGGTGCGGGGAAGATCGATGATGTCTGGTTCCAGCCATCGCTCACCGGCGCCAAGGTCCAAGTCACTGCTTCTGCGCCTGGAAAGGTTCACGTCAAACTGAGCGAGCTGGGCGAATGGAGCGGCGACGTTGGCGAAGATCCCGTCACCATCAGCATCGATGGCCTGAAGCCCAAACTCTGGACTCCCGCCGAACCGAATCTTTATCAACTCGATGTCACGCTGGAGCGGGAAGGTCAGACGATCGATCACTGGTCGCACAAGGTCGGCTTCCGCACATTCAAAGTTGAGGGCAACCAGCTTCTGCTCAACGGCAAGCCGTACTTCCTGCGCGGCGCGAACCAGTTGCCTTACGGCAAGAATCCCTGGGATCCCAAGCTCGCGCGCAAGCTGATTCAGCTGCTGCACGACGGCAACATCAACTCCACGCGCACGCACGCGACGCCGTGGAACCAAGCCTGGCTCGATGCCGCCGACGAGATTGGCCTGGCCGTCAGCGTCGAAGGCATCCGCCCCTGGGCGTTCGCCGGCAAGGCCGCCGATAGGAAGAGCACCATCATGCCGCCCAAGGAAATCTTCGAGCACTGGATGATGGAGAATGACGACGTCGTGCGGCGCTGTCGCAACCATCCGAGCGTTTTCATCTTCACGGTCGGCAACGAGATGCTGCTGCGGGATACGAAGAACCTGGACAAGTGGAAGCTGCTCAGTGAGGTCACGAAGCAGACACGAAAACTGGCGCCGGATCATCCGATCGTCTGCTCGTCGGATTACACGCGCGATGCGGAGTTCTACGAGAAGTCGCTCAAGCCGCTGGGCTTCGACGACGGCGACGTCGATGACATGCACCGCTACAACGGGTGGTACGGCAACTCGACCTTCGTCATCGACTCCAAGTTCGACAAGGAAGCCGCCGCCGGCAAGCACGCCCGGCCGCTGATCGGACAGGAGATGGCGACGGGATATCCGGATCTCGATAACGGTTTGCCGGTTCTGCGCTACACGCGCGATCTGCTTACGCCGCAGGCGTGGGTGGGATTGCTGGCGTATCCGGGGAACGATCCGGCACCGTGGCTGAGTGAGCATGCCAAGGTCACGCAGCGCTGGGCGGAGCAGATGCGCTATCAGCGCGGCAAGAACACCGCGGGCTTCTCGCTCTTCTCGGCCGAGTGCTGGTTCAGCCACAGTTACGATCCCGACACCGTGAAGCCGTATCCGGTCTATCAAGCAGTCAAGAACGCCTTCGCCCCGCTGGGGCTGGCGATCGGAACGAATCGACGGCGGTTCTATGGCGGCAGCGAGCTGACATCGGCCATCAACGTCACCAACGACGATGAGCAGTTCAAGGATCAGAGCGATCTGACGGTCGTCTGCACGGTCACTACGCCCGATGGGAAGGAACTCGCCGCGAGCGAGCCGGCGAAGATCGACAAGCTTCGCTATTACGAGACGAAATCCGCGCCGCTGAAGCTGACCTGGCCGGCGGTCACGTCGCGGCAGCGCGCGGTGCTGGTGACGCGGCTGCTCAAAGGCGATGCGGAGATCAGCCGGACCACCAACGACATCGAGATCTTTCCGCCGGCTCCCGAATCCCCGCGAACGAAAATTGCCATGCTCAAGCCCGGCGCGTCCCTGAGCGGACTGGCCGAAGGCAAAGATCAGCGCAAGGCAATCGAGGACGGCGCGACGGTGATCGTCTTGGCGCCGACGAAGGAAATCGTCGATCTCTTCCCCGCCGACATCCTCGATGTGAAGGCAAGCGTGGGCGAGTTCGCCGATTGGGCGCCCTGCCGCGGGACCACGCTGGCCAAGGACCTCGAGCCGCTCGATCTGAAGTGGTGGTCGCACTATTCCGACGACCGCGCGTTCGTCGCGAAGCAGTCGCACCGTCTTAAGCCCGGCGGGAAGGCGCGTGAGCTGATCCGCTACATCCCCGCGCACGGCTACATCGCCGACGACAAGGTTCCCGAGCAGTATCGCTGCGTCATGTCGGAGATCCCCATCGGCAAGGGCCGGCTCTGGATCTGCGACCTGGATGTGCAGGACTGCTCCGCGGTCGATCCGGCGGCTAAGCAGTTCGAGCTGAATCTTCTCGCCGCCGCCGCCGATCCGGATTCCACGCGCAATCTGCCAGCCGTGCCGACGCACGATCAGCTGTTGAAAGGGAGCAAGTAACCGTGGCAGCCGCCAACAATCTCACGGACCTGAGCGGGCGAGTCGCCGTCGTGATCGGCGGGACGTCGGGGCTGGGGAAGGCGATCGCGATGGGGCTGGCCGAGTCGGGCGCGGACGTCATCCCCTCGGGCCGGCGCAAGGCGATGGCCGAAGAGCTTTGCGCCGCCATCGAGAAGCTGGGGCGAAAGACGATCCGGCACGAGGTCGATGTCGCCAATCGCGCCAGCATCGACAAGCTGCGCGACAGCGTCGTCCAGCAATTTGGCCATGTCGATATCCTCGTCAACGCCGCGGGGCGCACGTTCAAGAAGCAGGCGAAGGATATCGCCGAGTCCGACTGGCATGCCGTGCTGGACACAAATCTCACCGGCATGCTGCGCACCTGCCAGTCGTTCTACGAGCCGCTCAAGGCCAGCCATCACGGGCGCGTGATCAATATCGCGTCGCTGGCGTCCTTCCTCGGTTTCTACGACGTCGTCGCCTACAACGTCAGCAAGATGGGCGTGCTCTCGCTGACGCAGACGCTGGCGATCGAGTGGGCGCGGGATGGGATCAGCGTGAACGCGATTGCGCCGGGTGTCTTTCCCACTGACATGAACGCGTCGTTCCTCCACGGCACCGAGCGCGGGCGCGAGATGATCGCACGCACACCGATGCAGCGCTTCGGAAGACCCGAAGAACTCGCGGGGGCGGCGGTGTTTCTCGCCTCGGATGCGGCGAGTTTTATTACGGGGATATCGCTGCCGGTTGACGGCGGGTACCTGTGCAGCGGCGTGAATACGTAGGTCCGCCGTGCGGACCTCTTCGCGCGTGGTCCTCAAGACACCGGCTTGGTTGACGCCTCGTAATGCGCCCGGATTTCCTTGGCGCGGAGGGCGAATTTTTCCGCCTCCGCCGGCTGAGCCAGGCCGCTCATTGTTGTGCTGAGCGCTTCCAGCACGCCGATCAATGCACGGTGATCGCGCCCGAAGGTCTTCTCCACGATCGCCAGCGACCGCCGAAACGCCGGCTCGGCTTCCTTCGGCTTGCCCTGCTGCAGATACGATCGGCCGATATTGAAGAGACAGATCGCGACCTCGGGATGATCGCGTCCATCGACTTCCTCGAAGATCTTGAGCGCCTTCTGCCGCGTGGCGAGCGACTCGTCAAGCTTCCCCTGTCGCGCCAGCATGCCGGAGTAGTTGTCGAGCAGCTTGGCGAGCATCTCGCGTTGCTGGGGCTTATCTTCCAAAGCCTGGCGGGACTGCTCGTAGAGCGGCGCCGCTTCGTCGTAACGCCCCAACCCATCGAGCGCCGCCGCCAGGTTGGCGCGACACGTGATGACGTGCGGATCGTCCGGCGGAAGCGCCTTCTCGAACGCCGCCAGCGCCTGGCGATGCAGCGGCTCGCCGTCGTTCAGCTTCCCCTGCTCGTCGTACAGGTTGGCGAAATTGTCCAGGATGATCGCCAGCTCGCGCGGGCGTTCGCGAGCGGTGAGCTGACAGAGCTCGACCGCCTTGCGGTAGTGCTCGGCCGAGTCGTCGAAGCGGTGCAGCTTCTTGTACGCCAGCGCCATCCCCGCCTGCGACATCGACTTGCGCGGATCGCGATCGTCGGCGTTGGCGACGAGCGTCATCGACTGCTCAAACTGCGTGGCGGCCGACGTGTAGTTCCCCGCCGTCAGCAATCGGTTCGCCTGGCGATAGACCATCTCCCATTCCCCGGGATCATTCGTCGCCGCGGAGACAGGAGTGGTCGTCAGCGTCGCGACGAGCACCCCAGCGAATACCGCCGCCGCGCATCGCACCCACGTCATGACGCACCCTTGCGTTTAAGACTGAACCGCCCGACCAGCTCCACATCGATATCATACTCCCTATCCAGCCCGCGGCGTTTCAAAGCCCGCGAAATCGCCTCCTTCGAGCTCATGATCTGCCGCAGCCGCTGCTCGGAGGAGACGCTCTGCTTGTGCACGCGGTAGAGATACAGAGGTCTTGGCAGGTGCTCGATTTGCGTCAGTTCGGAGATCTTGAGGCACAGGTCATAGTCCTCGGCCGAGTCCAGCGTCGAATCCATCCCGCCGGCCGCGTCGAACACCTCCCGGCGGATGAGGCGGAAGTGGAAGGTCATGAAATCGATGAGCAGGCGGTCTTTAGAGTAGGGAATTTTGGTCCGCGACCCCGGCCCGATGACCTGGCCCGACAGGTTCATCGTGACATAGCTGGTATAGACCATGCCGATATCAGGCTTGGCGTCGAGAACGGCGGCGGCTTCCTGCAGCGCGGTGGGGGCGAGCATGTCGTCGCTGTCCAGGCAGCCCAGGTATCTGCCTGATGACGCGCGGGCTGCGGCGTTGATCGACGCCGATGCACCCGCATGCTCGCCGGCGATGACGCGCACACGCGGATCGGCGCCCGCCGTCTTGCGCGCGGCGCCCAGGGTGTCGTCGGTCGATCCGTCATCCCATACGACCAGCTCGAAGTCCTGGCGCGTCTGCGCCAGCACGCTCCCGATCGCCGCGGCGACATAGCCCTCGCGATTGTACGCCGGGATGATGATCGAGATCGCAGGAGTCATTTCTGGGTAAGGACGATTCTCCCGTCAAACGTCTCGGGCGGGGGCTCGCGGAGATACTGCTCGCACATCTCGCGGTAGATCTTCGTCAGTTTGGTCGCGCCCAGCTCTACCTCAACCTGCGCGATGAACCGCATGCAGTCTTCAAATCGGCGAGTGACAAACGCATCCACCATCATGGTGGACATGGCTGCCAGCTCGCGCTGTTTTTCGCTGGCGTGTTCGGCGACGCAGATGGGCTCGTAGCACATGCTCGCCTGCTCCTGCCCGACGACCTGGATGCGTCCGACCGGACGGATGAGGAATTCCCCGTCGAGCAGCTCTGCGGCGCGGGCATTCATGAGGGTGTGGGTGCCGATGATCTTGTTCGCCGGCTCGAGGCGCGCACTGAGGTTCACGGCATCGCCCAGGGCGGTGTAATCGTTTCGCCCCCCGCCTCCCGCGTCGCCCACGACGACCGTCCCGCTGGCGATCCCCGCGCGCATCGCCAGCTCCTGCAACCCACGCTCGCGCAGGCGGACGTTGAACTCCTTGAGCCGCTGGTGCATGTCCAGCACCGAGGCGACAGCGGCGTTGGCGTGGCGCTCCTTGTGCATCGGGGCGTTGTAGAAAAACATGATCCCGTCCCCGAGGAACTTGTTCACATACCCGTGGTGGTGATCGCGAATGACCGGCACCAGCTCGCCCAGCAGCTCGTTGAGCACCGGCACGATCTTCTCGCCCAGCTTCTCCGAGAGCGACGTGAATCCGGCCAGGTCGGTGAAAACCACGGTAATCTCGCGATTTTCCCCTTCGAAGGTGACGTTTTCGTTTTCCAGGACATAGTCGACCAGTCGTGAGTCGGCGTAGTTGCCAAATCGCGTGGTGATGCGTGTGCGCTCGCGTGCCTCGGCCCGGACGCGCGCCAGCGTGCACCCCGACCAGGTGACCGCAACGGCTGTCAGCGGGCCCGCGGCGCCGACGATGCGATTGCCCCAGTCGAACAAGACCATCCCATTAATCACCGCATACGCCGCAACGATGATCCCCGCGGCCGCCAGCGCCCGCATCGGCGAGAAGTATCCGACCGCCAGCGCCGTGAGCACCCCCATTCCCGCCGCAATCAGCGCCGCCACCCACCCCGGCGTGCGCCGCCACATCTCCCCGGTCATGATCCCGTTGAAGATCACCCCGTGAACCACCACGCCGGGGCATTTCTCATGCAGGCTGGTCGGCACGAAGTCCGCGATGGCGGCGGTGGCAGTCCAGCCGATCAGGACCGCGTTCCCTTTCATCCGGTTCGACAGCTCCGAGCGCATCTGCTTGAGCTCATTGGCAAGCACCGGCGTCTGATCCACGAAATTCTTCAGCGCGCGCACCGACGGCAGGAAAGTCTCCCACTCCTTGGGAATATCCTTGGCCGGAAGTTTCTGAAATTCGTCCACGTAAGGCTGAGCATCCTGGATGGCGGCACGAATGCGCGTGAGCCTGGTCTGGATGTCGTCCGGCGGGGGGAGCTTCGCTCGGTACTTATCCACCTGCGACGGGTCGAGATTCTGATAGACACTCAGCAATGCCTCATCCGCCTGCGACGTGTTGGTGCGAATCTTCTGTTTCGCAAAGGCGGCATACCAGACCATGGTGAGGGGGACATGCTGCTTCTGCGTCACGTGGGTTGGGTAGTCGTACATCGTCTCCCACTTGGATCCGCCGAACCAGGGGATGTCGATCAGGCTTCCCATCATGTGCCCCTCGCTGCTTTTTCGCGGGGAAGCGAGAGGAATCTTGAGATCGCGACCACCTTGCCGCGGAACGATCAGCATGCCCCCCTCGACGCGCATGGCGGTCATGTCCGCATCGAGCATGCGGCAGGCCAGCGCCAGTCCCATCTGCGGATAGACCCGCCCGTCCTGCTCCAGCAGCAGCGGAAGCGTTCGGATCACGGCGCTGCCGAACTTGGTGTAATCGACGAATGCTCCGCCCGCGGCGGCGAGGCTGTGCTGCCGCAGCGGCGGGATGTCCAACTCCATGTTCGTCAGGTGCAACATCCCTTCGGGCACCGCCAGCGAGTGCCGCTCGCGAAACACCTGCTTGGAGAGGAATTTCTCCCACTGCTCCTTCAGCACGTTCTCGACGCCCGGGTGGATGTCCACGGGCGTTTTCGGCATCAGCTTGGCGCGAACCTCGCTGAAGGGAACATCCGGTGTGGCATGCATCGCCGCAAGCCGGTGCGCGATCGCCTCGCGCCGCGCCAGGTAAAACTGATCTCCCACCCCGCTCGCGCCAACCTCGAACCCCCGCGCACGCATCGCCTGCGCCAGCGCCGATTCGTCCTGCTCGATGTCCCGCGACAATTCTTCCAACATCGCGGAATAGCGGGGTGACGGTTTTTCGATAACCTTGAGCGTGGCGGGGACAATCATGTTCCCCAGGCGTCCGATCGCCTCGGCCAGTTCCGCATCATTGTCGATGGTCTCGAACTTCCCATCCCCCAGCGGCTCATGCTGCACGAGTTGCGGCTCGGAATAGAGCACGTCGGTCTCGACCGCCTTCGGCCCGGCAAGGCGAATCTCCTCGAGCATCTGCGCCACCTTGCGCCGAGGCCAGGGATATGCGCCGATCACATCCAGCGAAGTGTCATCGATATCGACGTGAACCAGCTTCTCGGTGGGCGGCGGGCTGAAATGCTGGCAGAGGCGGGCGCGCAGGTCGTAGAAGAAGTTTTCCGCCGGCGTGAGCAGCCCGGCGAGATCGCACGCCACCACCAGCCCGGTCAGGGCGATGCCGATGCGCAGGGAATCGAGTAGCAGCCGGCGTTCGTGGCGCAGCATAACCCGCCGGCGATCTTAACCGATCCGAGGGTTATACCTCATCCTTCGTGTCGGTTCCCAAGCCGAAGAGGATCTGGTCCTTCCCGGCGTTCGGGCCGGTGGTGTGGGCGAAGAACCAATCGTTGCCGGGATCGTTGGTCAGGATGTCGATCACGCCGTCGTTGAAGACGGTCGCGCCGGGGTTGGTGCCGCGGAGGACCGTGGAACCGTTCAAACCGCCCACGCCGCTGCGGATGTGCGTGATGCGCAGGTTCACCGGGTCGCCGGATTGCCACTCCTTGATCAACGCCTTGAGCGAATCGGCGTTCGCCAGGGTAGCGGCGTCGTAGGACGTCGTTCCGCCGATCTGGATATCGTCGTCGCCTCCGCCGGCGATGGCGTCGGCATCGGCGCCGCCGATGACGATGTCGCGTCCGCCGTCGCCGTAGAGCGCGTCGAGGCCCGCGCCGCCGTCGATGGCGTCGTTGCCGGCGTTGCCGTTGACCAGGTCAATCCCGGCCCCGCCGAAGATGACGTCGTTGTTGGCGCCGCCGGCGACGATGTCGTTGCCGTTGCCGGCATCGACCAGCAGCGGGATGGTGATGCTGTTGTTGGCCAGGATGACGTCATTACCGCCCTTGGCAAAGATCTGGATTTCCTTGGTGGTGGTCGGGTCGTACCAGATGGTCTGGATGCCATCCACGTTCATCCCGACGTTAAGCTTGCCGTCGCCGGTGGTGGCGGTGGTGAACTTGACGCTGTTGTTTCGATCGTCCAGCTCGACGCGAACGATGCCCTTGTCATCCGGCTGCCAGAGCAGGTTGTTCTTGGCGATTTCGGAGATGCGGTCGAAGATCGCCTGAACGTCGGGTGAGGGCGGCTGCTGGTGCAGGCCTTGGTAATTGATGTAGCCTTCGACTTCGGTGATCTCGCCCTCGCCGTTGGGCGGCGTGGTGTCGCCGCCGCGGTAGCGAGCGATTACCGGAACGGTGGTGTCGGATTCAACACCGGTCATGTAGAAGCTGGTGCCCGCGGCGAGGATCTTTCCGCCGGCGACTACGCGCGTCGCGTAGGCTTCTTCGCGATGGAAACTCTCGGTGTTGAAGCTGGTCAACGTCACGCCGCCGAGACCGAACGTGTTGTCCGGCTGCATGTTGGAGTTGATGCGTGCGACGAGGAACTCGCGCTGCAACTGGTCGTCCTCTTCGGAGCCGACGACGACGTATCGCCCCTGTGGATCGACGGTGACCGCATAAAAGAATGCTGAATCACCTGCGGCGACGCCGTTGTGACTGGCCGCGTCGATGAACGCGCCATTGCTGGCAGCGAACTTGCCCAGGACTGCTTCGGACGTATTGGCGTTAGGGGCGGGAACGCCGTTGGTCAGGTCTGTCTCGAAGTTGCTGATGTAACCGGCGGCGAGGATGTTCTGGTTTGCATCGATCGCCAACCCGTTGATCGCCGACCCAAACGACGTTCCGCCAAAGTCGTGCGTGACAATCCCGCTGGTGCCGAAGGTGCTGTCGGGCGTGCCGCTGGAGGTGTAGCGCTCAAGCTGCCACTCGCCGCTGTTGAGCGCCCCGCCGATGACGACGCGCTGTGCGCCTTCGTCCACAGCGAGTGTCTGGACCGCGACGGCATTGGGGTTGGAGATGCCGACGGCAGCGCCCTGCTGTCCGTTCTGACCGAAGCCCGAATCGAACCCGCCGGTGGCGGTGAAGCGGAAGAGGCGCGGCGTCGAGCCTTCGCTGCCGGCAGAGCCGAGCACCACCAGCGCGCCGTTGCTCTGCTGCACACCGGTAAAGATGCGGTCGTCGAAGCTGTCGCCCGAGGCATCGTGGCTGGCCTTTCCGGCGCTTCCAAAGGTGGCATCGGGCACGCCGGCGCTGGTGAGCTTGGCGGCGGCGGAATCAGAATCGCCACCGAACATCGGTCGGGTTGAGCCGAGGACGAAGATGCTGTCGTTGGCGCCGATGACGACGCCAAGCGCCACGTCGTCATCGTTGTATCCAAGCCCGACGTCGGCGGTGCTGGTGAAGTCGACGATCGCCACGCCGTTCCCGCCGAAGGTCGAATCGCGGTTGCCGTTTGCGTCGTAGCGGATGGCGACCATGTCGTCGCCGTATCCAGTGCCGCTGTTTTGATGATCGAACAGCGTGCCGACGTAGACGACGCGTCCCTGCGAGTCGATCGCGGTAGCGACGGGTTCGAAGTTGAGGGTCCC
>JADMIO011064038.1_pt1 | contig 20200 bp, 12 predicted proteins | sample 8958161 | NCBI WGS metagenome assembly JADMIO01 (sample SAMN16585339, study PRJNA669376) | soil metagenome | isolation source: Crop rotation soil | place: USA: Cullars Rotation, Alabama | collected 2011 | reverse complement strand
GGCAACATCCGTAATAGACACCTGCATTTTTGTTCCCGGCTCAGCGCTCCACTTTACTTTCACTTTACCCTCATTAGCAGGATTAGGGTATACAGCTACACCTTCAAAAGGATCTTCTGCAATCGTACTATCTGTATAATTGTATATCCTGAAATCATCTATCGCCAGTCCCTCCCTTTCTGTTGCCATATCACTGGTAAATACATACCTGAAACGTATCGGCTGTGTACTCACAGGTAGCGGTATGGTCGCATCTCTCCAGAACACTGAATCCTGTTTGGTCCATACATTATAAGTCTCATTGGTATACCAGTTAGTTCCTTGTCCGTATGCGCCCAGCTTTGTCCACTGGTTACCATTGTACGAGTATTCAAGATAAGCGCCATCACACATCGGGTTACCGCAATTCTCTATATCCATTATCATCTTAAAGTTCAGCATCGGGCTATCCAGTGAACTGATGTCAAAACAATTGGTGTAGAGATACGATAGCTCTTGGTTATTATAATATCCATCCAGGTTGGTCTTCCATGCTTTTGCTCCGCTAAAGGCAGCATTGATATTCGGAGAACTTGGTGTGCCCCACTCCCAGCTATTACTTGCACCTTCAGAATACCAGTAACCATTGTTACTATCAAAATTCTCTAATGAAGGATAATCCGTTACAACAGGCTGGTTATGGAAAGTTGTGTTCTTTATACTATCATTAGCCAGGTATCCATCACCGGGTGCAGAAAGCCACACATCTATTGTATGGGTACCTGCAGTTACAGGACTTATTGTTTGGTTAAAGGTATAGTCTACTGTATCATGTCCTGCAATGTTCGCTATAGTCTCGCTTATTGTAGTGCCATTGTCATACTTATAGTTTACCTGCGTATTGGTTTGTGCCTGCGATACACTATTATAAACTCTAACGGTTACAGGGAGTGTATTACCAATACCACATGTACTTTTTATTGGCGATAGCACACTCAACATCTGCATATCCTTCTGCAGAGTGTACATCTTGAAATTATCAATGGTCATTCCGTTACCATAATCTTTCGAAGCAACATTGGAGGTATCATTCTGCCCGAACCTAACCTGGAAGCTGGTACTGAAATTCTGGCCATTTGCTTTCAGGGCCTGGGTAATAGAAATTGTTCCTGAGTTAACTATTGTCGCCGAAGCAATTGCTGTATCATAATGATACAATGGCAACCATGAATTGTTATCTGAACCCCTCACCCATGCCTGGTTGCCATTATAGAATTTAGGCTTGCCATGTATCATATAATCAAACTCCATTCTCACTTCATCAGAAGCCGTATCCATAGCGCTGAAATTAAATGTAGCTATAAGGTAGTTTTGTGTACCCAGCGGCTCATTTCTTTCCCTATCCAGTGTAATAGAACGGCTGCCGGTAATCACAAAGCTATCATTTACATAGCTGCGCAGTCGCCCTGAATCAGGCATATTGCTGCTATAGTCCCAATGCTCATCCGGTGATATTCCTAAAGAATCTCTTTTGCACAATACATTAAAGTTTTCAAAGCCTTCAACATATTGTGTGGTCAGGCTCACAGGATTATTGTTCAGGCAGCGGACTACTTTTTTAGCAGAATCATTTGCATTTATATTGTCCGTCATCCCGGTATGCTCTATAGCGGCTTGCAAAGTATATGTACCTGCTACAGACAAATTAAGCCCGGTAATATTAATGTTTGTAAAGCTATTAGCAGGTATACCTGTGCCTGTCTGGGTTTGCCATGTACCATTTACTGCATAGTGCAGTGTATAAGCACCACTGGCTACATTATCCAGGTTACGCACCCTCACTACCATGGTTTCATTCGTACCAAGTTGCGTATTGGTCAATTTCCTCCCTCCTATCGGCTGAAATATCTTTTCTACCATCAGGTCGCCGTCCGACATACTTCCTGGACAAGTCCCGCTCGCAGGCTGGTGAAATACTCCAAGGCTCCTATACCCCGGCACACCATTTATCAGCGGTTGCACTGCCATATAATAAGTACTATCAAGCGCTAGCCCTGTAAATGTATACGTAGTATCGTTAAGCGTTATTTCAGGCTGCATATAGTGCCCTTTCTTGCGCATCACCATATAGCCCGTCGCATTCGGCACCGGCGACCAGTTGATCTTGATATACCCCGGGCATAGCATAGTTGAATCTACATACACCACAGGCTTAGGATTAATAATGAACGTCCCTGACACAGCCTGCATAGCAGTTGTATTCCTTGTCAACCTTAGCAAGCATTGCTCTGAACTTACATTAGGCACAAACCATGTATAGTATTTCTGATTGGCTGGTATATTGTTATCCAGAGTTGTCCAGCTACCGCCATTGTTAGTAGAAAATTCAAGCGTAAACGGATTAGGATCATTCGACGCATCCCAATACACATTCAGCGAATCATTGGTAGACTGTGTAGTACCTAAAACAGGATTTTTAAACTTAACACCGGTCTCTCTCCAGTCCCAGGCTAGCGTATAAGACACGGGACCTGAAGGGACATCATACCCTTTCACACGGATAGTATAAGTACCCGCCGGCGGATTGTTGATCGTCACTTGCTCTGTATTGTTCAGGCTATCTCTGCCTTCAACAGCAACATCCAGTACATTCGGTATACTAGTGTTCAATACCAGCGGATAATGCACTGTACTATTCGGCTCTATTACTTCCAGGTCCAGGTCATTTACCAGTTGCTCAGGCGCTATCAATGTAGCGGGGGCATCATGATAGCAAAGCATCACTTTCAGTTGTGCCATACCTGCGGGTACAGTTATGGTCGATGTTTGCTGTCCTCCTGTATTGAACATGGCACTCGATGCAAACCTTCCGCTATCCATCATTTCCATCGATCTGTATAGATCTACCATTCCATACCCGAATGCATAGTCAGGCCCGGGGTTACCATCATCATAAGCGCCGTTCAGCAATAGTACTTTTAATACATCTGAGCGTGGATTAGCAGGGCCGAATAGTTGCTTATGCCTTTGCGTCAACAGGCCGGCTAGTCCCGACACTTGCGGACAAGCCATACTCGTACCGCCCGATACCAGGTAGCCGTTATTTTTTGTTGTGGAAATAACTTCCTGTCCTATTGCAGACAGTTCAGGTTTCAGTCTTCCATCCTTTACAGGTCCTTTAGAAGCTACATAAACATTTATCAGCTTCTTGGTACTATTGGTCACTACCAGGTTGTTCTTTGCCGGCTGATAACCTCCGCACACAGTACCGTACGTCATCGGGTACGGCGGTCTTGCCATATAGCCATCATTGCCTGACGCGAACACGTGCAATACATCCAGGTATTGCAATGCCAGTTGGTCCACTGCCTGCGAATACACATCATATGTTCCTGCAAATGCAGTATCACCTACCACTGCTGCATAAGAGTTGTTGGTGATGTTCATATTATGCGCGCCACGTGCAGCTCCTGTATTAGCTAATACATTATCATAAATATGGTCTACAAGGCTTGCATGCGGTACCACGCCCTCCGATTTCGGGTCAATTATGCCCGCAGAACCAACAATGCCATTTATATGCTGTCCGTGATTAGTGTACTTACCGGGATGGTAGTTAATGATACGGTCCACAATATCAATATGGAATATGCCTGAAACATTATCTCCCACTCCTATTACCACACCATCACCTTTCATGTTGTAGCCACCGTTCGATAGAGGTGCTTGTACTATTGCTCCGCCTACTGCACCATTTTGCTCCACATCCAGCGGCACATATTCAGCAGCAGGACTTATATATCTTACTCCATACCACCCTGCAAGCTCTTTCACTTTATTGGCAGAAATACTCACCCTGTAGCAATCCAGCTTCTCCAAATCAGTCCTGATAATAGAGCCGCCAAGTAGGGTTATGATCTTCTGTATCTCTTCGCGTTTTATGTCTTTATAAATGGCAATAGCAATTTCTGTTTGCTTATTGTTCATTACCCTCAGCCTGTTCCATAACGCATTCTCAGCTTTCCAGTCTGTCTGCATATCTGTTATGCTCCTTAAGGAGAACTCCGCAGCAGCACTTGGAGAAGCCAAAGAACTAACCAACGCCGTATAAGCATTACCATTCACATAGTCCAGTACTTGTATTCCTTTTGCTTTTAGTTCTGCTTTTTGCTCCTGCGTAGGTATTTGATCAAATTGTACTAAAACCTGTTTCGGACTATTGTCGCTTTTCAGCAAGGCTTTCTGTTCCAGCCATTGCTTTGCATTAGCCTGGGGATTTAAAACAGTCGATTTTAAGTGGATGATATAAGGCCCTTTTTGTCCTGCTGACAGGTAAGGATTCAAAAGAAAAAAAAGAAAAAGACAGGCGGTGGTTTTAATAGATATGCTCAGCCTATTTACATTCGAAAAAAATCTCATAAATCATGCTATATTCTGATATACAAGTTACGTAAAAAAAGCGTCCCCTCGGCTAAGCCAAGGGGACGCGTAGTATTCTGAATCAACAGTTTCTGAGATTAGTTATCTCCTTCTTCTGCTTTCTTCATTTTGTCTTTGATAGCGGCAAGAGCTCCGAGGTCACCCAATGTTGGTTTTTCAACCTTGCTCTGGATGTTCTTCACTGCTTTCTTGGTTTTTTCACCTTCAGCAGCTGCTTCTTTCTTAGCGCTTTCTTTTTCTTCTATTTTACCTTGTTCCCATATCCTGGTATGAGATACCATGATGCGTTTGTCATTGCGATCGAACTCAATGATAACGAACTGTGTAGTCTCATCAGCTTCTACATTGCTGCCATCTTCCTTCTTCAGGTGACGTGCAGGTGCATAAGCTTCAAGGCCATACTGGAGCTGAACGGTAGCGCCTTTGTCATCCTTACGGGTAACACTGCCTTCGTGTACAGAACCTATAGGGAATACTGTTTCAAATGTATTCCAAGGATCTTCTTCCAGTTGTTTGTGGCCAAGTGCCAGTTTACGGTTTTCTTTATCGATGCTCAGGATTACAACATCTATTTCATCACCTACCTTAGTGAATTCACTTGGGTGGTTGTAACGCTTGATCCAGCTCAGGTCGCTGATGTGTATCATGCCCCCTATACCTGTTTCCAGTTCTACGAACACACCATAAGGAGTGATGTTCTTAACAGTACCCTTATGACGGCTGTCGATAGGATATTTGTTTTCTATTGTTTCCCAAGGATCTTCAGTCATTTGCTTGATAGAAAGACTCATCTTACGTTCGTCTTTATCCAGTGTTACCACTACAGCTTCATGCTCTTCACCCATCTTGAAGAATTCCTTCGCGTTGATAGGCTGAGAAGACCAGGTAATTTCAGATACGTGTACCAGACCTTCAACACCAGGCTGAATTTCCAGGAATGCACCGTAATCTTCAATGTTCACAACTTTACCTTTCACCTTAGCACCTTCAGATATTTCACCTACCAGGTTATCCCAAGGATGAGGAGTCAGTTGTTTCAGGCCGAGGCTGATACGTTTCCTTTCATCATCAAAGTCAAGTACTACGACGTTCAGTTTCTGACCATTTTCCAGCACTTCGCTCGGGTGCGTTACGCGGCCCCAGCTAATGTCAGTAATATATAGTAATCCGTCAACACCACCCAGGTCGATGAACGCACCGAAGTCGGTAACATTCTTAACAGTACCTTCCAGTACTTGTCCTTTCTCCAGCTGAGAGATGATAACGCTACGTTGTTGTTCAATGTCACTTTCAATAAGCGCTTTGTGGCTTACTACTGCGTTACGGATAGCTTCGTTGATTTTCACAACTTTGAAATCCATAGTCTTACCAACATACTGATCATAATCAGTTACAGGCTTAACGTCGATCTGCGAACCCGGCAAGAATGTTTCCAGTCCGTATACATCCACGATAAGACCACCTTTGGTCTTAGATGTAATAGTACCTGTAACAACTTCACCTGTTTTGTAGAAGTCAACGATTTTTTGCCATGCACGAAGTTGGCGGGCCATTTTACGGCTCAGGTGCAAATGTCCGTGACGGTCTTCTTTTTCAACTACCATCACTTCTATTTCTTCACCGATCTTCACTTCCGGCATGTCGCGGAATTCATTCAGCGATACAAGGCCATCAGATTTGAACCCGATGTTGATAATAGCGTCAGTCTTAGTCAGGCCAACGATTGTTCCTTGAAGCAATTCTGCTTCGTCAATAGACTTAAATGTACTAGAGTACATTTCATCCAGTTGCTCACGTTTGTCATTCGCATAATGTGCAACATTGCGTTTGTCAACGCTCCAGTCAAAGTCATCATGTGCTGATGCTTGTGCTGTTACTTGGTCTTCGATTTGATTTTCTGCCAAATTTTAGGTCCTCCTTTTTAATGGAATTTTGGGCTGCAAAGATACGTAGATATTATAAAAGACAGAAAATAATTATTTATCATTTCAAAATAAAATAACATTAATATATTTGTACAAACAGCACGTATTTATGCTCCCTCCAGAGGCCTATGTTCCGTTCGACGAATCCAACAAAGAACACATTAACAACATTATAAATACAAGATGGAAAAAGCATAAGTTCAATCTCATCATTTCTATGACTTTGCCGCTTGTAGCTGTGATGATACCCGCCATCTGCATTTTCGTCTATGTAGTTGTTATTATATACAATATCATTTCCACCCGAAACCGCTTCTCAGCCCTATATGCTGACAGGAAAAGAGGCGAAAAACTGGTCATCCCTTTTCACCCCTACCCTTACTGTATCCCCGACGTAGGACGGTATTATATAAAAACCAATATCAGCATTTACCCCTACATCTCTATAGATCAGCAAACCTATTATTGGATGAATTCCGACCAGGTATTATACATGGAAGTGGCTCCTAAAAGCGAGATCATATTCAATATATCTGCCGAAGAAGCCCCATCTGGGGAAAACATAGCCATACTCAATACTCCTTCGCAATCTCAGGACAGGAAAAGATGGAATTAGGGCTTTAGAGAATCCCCACCTATTTTTGTAACAGATAAACAGGAAATGGAACAAGTAGATTGGTTCGAAAGTTGGTTTGGCTCACCGTATTATAAAATACTGTACCAAAACAGGGATGAGTACGAAGCACAGGAATTTATTGAGACACTCTTAGCTCACCTGCAGCCGCTCCCAGGTAGCAAGATGGTAGACATCGCCTGTGGTGAAGGCCGCTTTGCCATACAACTGGAAGAACATGGCTTCGATGTCACAGGCATAGACCTCTCTTACCCCAGCATTCAAAAAGCCAAAGAAAGCGAAACCGACAACCTGCACTTTATGGTGCACGATATGCGAATGCCGTTTTATACCAATTACTACGATTATGCTTTCAATTTCTTCACCAGCTTCGGATATTTTGCTCACGACCGCGACCACTTGCTTGCAGCTAAGTCTTTCGCTGCAGGATTGAAGAAGAATGGCATACTGGTTATCGACTACCTCAACCGCGACTATGTATTGAGCAGGCTCGTATCAGAGCAGGTAATAGAACGTGGAGACTATACGTTTAGCATTAAGAAAAGAGAAGAACGCAAGCACATACTGAAAGAAATATCTTTTATGGATGATGAAGGGCATATGCGACACTACACAGAAAGCGTAGCTGCATTCGACCTTTCCGATTTTGTACAGATGTTCAAAAAAGCAGGCATGAAGCTTACGGGTACATTCGGCGATTATGAATTGGGCGAATACCACCCTGTCGACTCTCCGAGGATGATCATGGTATTCAAAAAACAATAGCATTTGGGAAACTTCCAGAGATCATTGCTCAACTGGGACCATGAAGCATGGTATACGGTACATGTTACCTGGCAAAACAGCTTTATGGATGCTGTATGTCCTTACCTGCGCAACCAATGGTTCTGGGCTCCGCTATATTTATTCCTGCTTGTTTTCTCAGTAAAGAATTTCGGGCGCAGAGGTTGGTTATGGTGTCTTGCATTCCTGCTCACTTTCGCTGTTGCCGATTTCGTTAGTGCATCGCTTATCAAACCCTACTTTCTGCGCATCCGTCCATGCAACGACCCCAACTTTGCAGATGTAATACGCTCACTGGTACCTTGTGGCAGTGGTCATAGCTTTCCATCTACACACGCAACCAACCACTTTGCTTTAGGTGTCTTCGCTGCAATTACCCTCCACAAAAAATATAAGATCGTCTGGCCCCTTGCATTACTATGGGCAGCTTCAGTTGCATTCTCGCAGGTATATGTCGGCGTCCACTACCCGCTCGATGTCATGTTCGGGGCTATACTAGGCACCATCATCGGTACTATAGCCGGCCGCCTCTTCGCAGCCCGTTACAAATTGCATCTATAATAAAAGTCCAATAACGCCGTCACCTCGAATGAGCGCCAGGTCACGCAGTGACGGTGCGAAATGAGAGGCCTCCTGAGAAATAGCGGCTCAGACTAATAGAATTCCCATTGTCATCCTGAGCTCTTCGCAAAGGATCTTCCGCTCGCACTAACCTCAGCGAATGTCTGCGATATCTGCGGGAGCCAAACTCCTCTTACAAGCATTTACATTATACAATCATGCTCCGTAGGAGCTACCGATTTGTAGCCAATGCATCACAAAAAAACTTGCCCCGGAGGGGCTACCCATGCTCATCACAGGCAAACCACACCGGGGCAAACAATTTAAAATTCAACCGCTCTCTTATTTCCTTCCCTGCACATACTCACTCAACTCAGTCTTCGAACTACTAAAGCTGAACACATCTTCTAGTTTCCAATAATTCTGCCTGTCTATTGTGCCGTCATAAGCCCATTTCGCAAAATCCAACTTCGTACTTTCAAAACTAAACCAACCTAATATTGTCCTTACCTGGTTAGTATAATACTCTTTACCGTCCAATACAGACTGTACCAGCTTCAGTTTATCACTATCTCCTATCCTGTCTTTTACCCGAACTTCAAGATCTGTTATATCCTGGTCATATAGTTTCCTGTCATTGTAATTATTCCTGTCGTTATAGTTATTCCTGTCACGGTCATCTCTGTAGTGGGTGTTGTTATTGTTGCTATTATTAGCCTGTGGTCTGCCTTGGATATACTCTGTCAGTTCGTTCTTTGAGCTGCTGAAGCTGAATATATCTTCAAGTTTCCAGTAGTTGTCTTTATCTATGGTATTATCATAAGCCCATTTTGCAAACTCCAGCTTTGTACTTTCAAAACTCAACCAGCTGAACATCACCCTTAGTTGTTCGGTATAATAAACCTTGTTGCTCAGTACCTGTTGCATCAGTTGTTGCTTATCAGCATCCATCATCCTGTCCTTTACCCTTACACCAAGGTCTGTTACATCCTGGTTCCTCAGCAGGTTATTGTTCCTGTCATCATTACGACGGTCCCTGTTCCTGTCATTCCACCTATCTATATCATCACGACCATTATCATTCCAGTTCTCATAATAGTCATTATCATTATTCCTGTTATCAAAGGTTTGCGTGCTGCGCATGCTCATCTTCCTTTGCATTGGGTCAATAGTACAAACGTTATAAGAGTTAGGCTTGATGTCTATATACCCTGAGAACACCATATTAGCCCTGCCATTTCCTGAAATACCCATACGGAAGTTGTACACTTTCAGGTAATGCCTTCCTGCAGGCACATCACCTATAGTCAGTGAAGTCGTCCTCTTTTCAAAATATTTGTCATCCAGCGATGCAGCTACCATCTGGTTGGTGCTGAGTTTTATCCTTACTGTAGTACCGGGAGCCCTCCTGTCAGTTCTATCGTTTCGTCCATTTCTGTCATCCATGTCATCATACACCCTGCGGGCTCCTTGTGCAAACACATTCATGTTGCTTGCCAATAAGATCGTGAGTAACAATATCCGTTTCATAAAAAATGTTTTAGTTGTGATCTACTATACTACACCTTATCCAACTGTCGTGCCAAAATATAAAAATGGAATTATAAAGCCTTTAGTGAGGCAATAACAATGAGCACAATATACCTGCGGAAACGCCCGCATTCAGCGACTCTGCGCCGCCTTTACGGGGTATAGTAATTTTTTCAGTGGCAAGCTCCATTACTTCTTCCGATATGCCTTTCGACTCGTTGCCTATTACCAGTATGCCTTTTTTATGCTTTTTCACTTCATACACACTGGTACCTCCAAGCGCAGCCGCATATATATGCAGCTTAGTATCCTTCAGAAATCCTTGCAGATTTGCTGTATGTATAGCTACCCTCAGGTGCCCGCCCATTGCAGACTGTATCACCTTAGGGTTATAAGCATCTACACAGCCGGGTGAGCAAACAATATCCTTTACCCCAAACCAATCTGCTATACGTATGATGGTACCCATATTGCCCGGGTCTTGCACATTGTCAAGGGCTATGCACCAGTCTTTAATGTTTATCTCGGGATACTGCGGCATATGCCTCACTACCAGCAGCGCCTGGTTAGGTGTTTGAAGCAGCGATATCATTGCCAGTTCTTCTTCATCTACCGTGTGCACCGAGGCTTCGGAATGTTTATGCACCAGGGCGTTATTGGTCTCCAGCCATTCTTTCGTGCCCACTATCATCTCCACCATTTCCTCTGAGGCCAGCCATTCGCGGGCTATTTTGTCCCCCTCAGCTATAAATACATTGTTTTCTTTACGGTATTTTTGCTGCGATAATGACCGAATATATTTATTTTGTGCCTTAGATAACATAAGGCTGCAAAGCTATATCAATTGTTCATAATATACATGCTAAAAAGAGGAGAGGTATATAACAGACTGGCACTGGCTTTCTTATGTATGCTTCTTGTCTTCACATGGACCTCATGCAACACTACAAGGGCAGTTAAAAACGGTGACTACCTGCTCCGCTCCAATTCCATAAAGGTCAAGTCTCCCCAGCCTATCAAAAACAAAGGTGAACTAAAAGATAACCTGGAACGCCTGGCTGCTCAAAAACCTAATAAATATGCTATTGCCGGGTATCTTCCGTTTAAACTTTGGTGGTACAACAACCGCTATAAGAAATACGAGAAGGACCCCAACAATTTCCAACTAAAGTCTAAGACAGTAGAAGCTCCCGTTATTTACGATAGCACCCTCATCCCACGTTCCCTGCAGAATATGAAGGCCTATATGTACAACCAGGGTTACTTCTATGCTAAAATAGATGACACTACTGTTTTCAAAAAAAAGAAAGCTTATGTAACCTATACCGTAGAAACAGGCATCAATTACCTTATCCGGGAAACGAGGTACGACGTAAAAGACAGCCTTCTAAAAAGGTCACTGCTGGAAAGTGCCGGTGAAACCTTATTGAAAAAAGGTGTCCCTTATTCTAAAGCGCTTGTAGATGAAGAAAGGAGACGCATCGTCAATTCATTACTCAACAGGGGATTTTATAAATTCTCACAAGACAATATTTCTTTCCTGATAGACACTTTCAAAAAAGAATACCTCGCAAATATTGACGACCCTTTTGAAAGTGCTATCAACAATATCGATCTGAAGGACAAAAAACCAGAACTTGATATCACGGTTATCATACGCGAAGAAGATGACCCTACTGCTTTCAAGCGCTATGCTGTGAGCCGTGTTACCGTTTACCCCGACTTTATTGACGTTAAGGACGTGCGGGATACTACTATGATACACAAGAAGGTAAATAATACTTTGTTCAAGTACCACAATCGCTATGTAAGTGAGAAAGTACTCTACCGCAATATATACCTCCGCAGGGGTATCATCTACAACCAAAACGATTACGATGAAACGATCAATAAACTGACTGAGCTCGGTGTATTCAACAATGTAAACATCTACATACGGGAAGACACATCCGCACCGGGAGAGAACCTGCTCATCTGCGGTGTAAGTATGAGCAAAGCCAAGAAGCACGACTTCTCTACCAACGTAGAGGCGACCAATGGTAGTACCTACACACTCGGTAGCGCTGTCTCATTAAACTTCCGTGATAAGAACATTGGCAAGGGTGCCAACCTTCTCCGTATGTCTGTTAGCGGCGGTATAGAATCTCTGTACGACAATAAAAGGCCCGGCAATTTCATTGAGAAATTCTACCTGCGTACCACATACTATGGTTTCAATGCCAGCCTCGACTTTCCTAAGTTCCTCGTTCCTTTCAGGGTCGATAACAACAAGCGTAACCTTCCGCGTAGTATCATCAGCTTCGGCTCCAGCCTTATGGACCGCCTGAATTACTTCACTATGGTAAATACCACCGCGGGCCTTACATATAGCTGGAGAGAAACCAAAACAAAATCATGGGAGGTATCACCTGCCTTTATCAATATCATTCAGCTGCCCAGTATCAGCGACTCTTTTAAAGCCCGCCTGGCAACCAACCAGTTCTTAAAGAACAGTTACAGGGAAAGCACCATTGAGGGAGAGAACGTAGCTTTTATTTTCACCGATCGTGAAAAGAACAAAGGCCGCAGCTATTCATATGCCCGTCTAAGTCTTGAAGAAGCAGGATCTATTATGACCCTCATACAAAGGGCTGGTCGTCTCTTCGATAATTCTTTCAATCTCGATTACTTCCAGTATTTCAAGTTCGATTTCGATCTGCAGCATTTCTTCATCCGCCCGCATGCTTCATTGGTGGGTCGCTTCTATGGTGGCATCGGCATTCCTTACGGCGGGTCTTCTACCCTGCCTTATGTTAAGCAATACTATGTAGGCGGAGCATACAGTATGCGTGGATGGCGTGTACGTAGCCTCGGCCCTGGTAGTTCAGTAGACACTTCAAACAATACCCTTATAGACCGTACAGGTGACATCAAATTGGAAATGAATGCCGAGTACCGTTACGACATCGTCCGCCTCTTCTCAGGGGCTCTAAACCTGAAAGGAGCGCTCTTCGCCGATGCGGGTAATATCTGGCTGGCCAATAAGTCTACCGATAACGTTGGCGGCGAATTCAACTTCAATAAGCTCGGGCAAGACATAGCTATGGACTTCGGCACAGGTATCAGGCTCGATATTGCAGGTTTCTTCCTCCTCCGTCTCGACCTCGCCATACCTGTTAAAAAGCCTAATATACCTACCAATAGCGGCTGGGTCTTCAGGGAAATGGCGCCCTTCAATAGTGCATGGCGGGCCAACAATATGATCCTCAATTTCGCCATCGGTTATCCGTTTTAACCCTTTTATAACCTGGTCAGGTTTTGTTTTAGCCCCTCTGTTTAATACCTTTGAGGCTTATGCGTAATATAAAGATCATAGAAGTAAGGTCAGAGATCGGTGCAGGTACAAGGGGCGCCAGCCTCGGTATCGATGCCATCAAGATAGCTGCCCTCGACTTTATGAGTAGCCTCTTCACCAATTTCTCTACAGAGAATGTCCCTGATGAAAACAAACTCCTCTACGAACCCGTAGCCTCTCCTTACGCAAAGCGTATAGCTGGTGTATATACAATGTACGACCGTGTTTCTACAACAGTATCTGAAACTTTAAAATCAGGACTTTTCCCTGTCGTACTTTCGGGCGATCACAGCACTGCCGGTGTTACTATAGCAGGCATCAAAATGGCGCGTCCTAAAAACCGCCTCGGTGTTATCTGGATAGATGCACATGCCGACATGCACACTCCTTATACTACGCCGTCAGGTAACATGCACGGTATGCCACTCGCGATATCTCTGGGTGAAGACAATCTGGAAAGTAAAGTGCATAACCCAAATGCAGAGACCATCGAGATCTGGAACAAACTAAAAAACCTCGGCAAGATATCTCCTAAGATATCTCCTGAAGACATAGTATTCATTGGCCTCCGCGACTTTGAAAAAGAAGAAGAACACCTCATAAAAAAATATGGCATTAAAGTGTTGCCGGTACAGGAAGTACGCCGTAAAGGTGTGGAGAATGTTATCCGCCAGGCGCTCATGCACCTCAGCAACTGCGACGACATCTATGTATCATTCGATGTGGACAGCCTCGATAGTTCTATCTCACGCGGCACTGGTACACCTGTAAGCAACGGCCTGAAAGAAAGAGAAGCAGAAGATATGATCGCTGCCCTCATGCAAAACCATAAGATACGCTGCTTCGAAATAACTGAGGTAAATCCAACCCTCGATAAAGAAAACCTCATGGCCGAAATAGCCTTCAACATCCTTCAGCGTAGCGTAAACCTATTAATGGTAAACTAACAAACGTACATAAGCGTCTGCACGGCTTATCGCCGTCAGTACGCGATCATAAGTAATTTCTAAACCAAATTTAAAGCCGAGTTTCCTTGAAGGGACTCGGCTTTAAAATAACTTCTATTAAAAAAATCACTGCAAGATGATCCGCATAGCACGTCCCTTCCTGCTCTTACCTTTGGCATCTACCAGCTTTATATCATCTATATAAGCAGTGTCGCCTTTCTTCGTACGTTGAAACAACCCGCTTGCAATATTCTCCGTAAGCTTATTGCCATCACAATATTCGGTAAGCAGATCTGTAATTACCATCAAGTTACCAATGGAGTCTTCATACAAATTACGCTCTCCATACGTGAACATAAAACCATGAAACTGGAAAGGCACACCCGATGAATCTCTCGACGTAAGTCCCTGCTTCATCAGCGAATCAAATACCTTTTTAGATATCCTCAGGTCCACATCCGATAAATTGGAGTTACCCAAAAAAACCGCAAACCCCGGAAATTCCTTTGGCTTCTTATCCTTATCACTCTGCGAGCTTTTGGCCCATATGCTTATGGTAAGGAACGATCCTGCAAGTATGAGAATAAGTTTTACGCCTTGTTTCATATCATATAAAGTTATAGTAAACTTAGGCTTTCTTCAATAGCTTTTATTTTTGCTAATGCGTCCGCTTGTTTCTTGCGTTCTGCATCCAGTATCTCCGGTTTGGCATTCTGCACAAAGCGCTCGTTGCCCAGCTTTTTATCTACACTCACCAGGAAACCCTTCAGGTATTCCAGGTCCTTCTGCATTTGCTCTTTCTGCACACCGGGGTCTGCAGTAGGCATATTAGCCACTACATATATCTTATCCGTCTGCACTACTATGGAGAGGCTGCCTTGCTTCGCTTCGCTGGTATATTCCAGGCTCTCAGCATTCACCTGCCTCTGCAGTATGTCGCCTGTAGTTTCGTAAAACTTCCTGTTCTGTGTATCTATATACAGTTGTACAGTTTCCTTTGGCTTTATAAGGTTCTTGTTCCTGGTATCGCGTATGGCAGTTATCACCTCTTGCAGCAGCGCACCTTGTTTCAGTACGGCCGCATCTGCAGCTACCATTGCAGGCAATTGCTTTACTATTATATCATCACCTTCCGCACGTTCGCGAAGTGTATGATATATTTCCTCCGTAACAAAAGGCAAATAGGGATGCAGCAACTGCAGCAACTGCTCATATATCGCTATCGTCTTGTCGTATACGTTCTTCGATGTAGGCTGGTCTTGCGCAGGCTTCACCCACTCCAGGTACCACGAGCAGAAATCATTCCATATCAGTGAGTACAAAGTCTTCAGCCCTTCACTCAGCCTGAAATCTTTCATCATGCTCTCCAGTTCTATAGATACTTCCGCTATACGGTTCTCCATCCAGCCGATAGCAAAACTTACATTACTATCATCCACACCATCAGCTATCCTGCCCTCCCAGCCTTTCACTAGCTTCATGGCATTCCACATCTTATTGATAAAGAATTTACCTTGCTCTATCTGCCCTTCGTCAAACAGCAGGTCATTACCCGCAGGCGAAGATATCATTACACTGAAGCGTATCGCATCTGCGCCATGTTCTTCTATCAGTTCAAGCAGGTCAGGTGAGTTGCCCAGCGACTTGCTCATCTTCCTGCCTTTCTTATCCCTTACTATACCGGTGAAGTAAACCTTATCAAACGGTTTCTGTCCTTTAAACTCATAACCCGCCATTATCATTCTCGCTACCCAGAAGAATATGATCTCCGGCGCAGTAACCAGTGTATTGGTAGGATAATAATATTTCAGTTCTTCATTATCGGGGTTGGCGTTCCAGTCAAACACTTCCATCGGCCATAGCCAGCTGCTGAACCATGTATCCAGCACATCTTCATCTTGCCTCAGTTCAGGCTTGCTTGCTGCCAGTTCAGGCTTCGCGGCCTTATATTTTTCGTGCGCCTGTTCTGCTGTTTCAGCTATATACATGTCGCCATCCGCATCATACCATGCAGGTATGCGGTGTCCCCACCACAGCTGGCGACTGATGCACCAGTCCTTGATGTTCTCCATCCAGTGGCGGTACAGGTTCTTGAACTTGGCAGGATGAAATTCCACCTCATCACTCTCCACTGCATGCAGTGCCGGCCTGGCCAGCTTTTCCATATTGCACCACCACTGCATACTCAGGCGCGGTTCTATTACTACGTCCGTACGCTCCGAGTAACCCACCTGGTTGGTATACTCTTCTTCTTTCACCAGGTTGCCGCTATTGCGCAGGTCTTCCACTATTTTCTTACGCACTGCAAACCGGTCTTCACCTATATACAGTTGCGCTGCATCGCTCATGGTACCATCTTCGTTCAGGGTATCTACCACAGGCAACTTATGTTTCAGCCCAAGGTTATAGTCATTCAGGTCATGCGCTGGTGTTACTTTCAGCGCACCCGTACCGAATTCCATATCTATGTAATCATCAAAGATGATCGGTATCCTCCTGTTGATCAACGGCACAAAGCAGTACTTCCCTTTCAGGTGCGCATAGCGAGGGTCTTCAGGATGCACACATATCGCAGTATCACCCAGTATCGTTTCCGGGCGCACCGTTGCTATCGTTATATACTCCTCTCCATCTACATCCAGTTTGTACTGCACATAGTACAGTTTTGAATTACTCTGCTTGAATATTACTTCTTCATCACTCAGGGCCGTTTTCGCTTTCGGGTCCCAGTTGATCATCTTCACCCCGCGGTAGATATAACCCTTTTCATACAGCTCATTAAATACCCTTATTACTGCAGTGTAGTAATTGGTATCCATGGTAAAAGCCGTCCTGTCCCAGTCCAGCGCACAACCCAGCTTTTTCAACTGCTGTAGTATAATACCGCCGTACTTCTCCTTCCATTCCCATGCATATTTCAGGAACTCATCGCGGCTTAGGGTCTTCTTATCTATACCCTGCTCGCGCAGCATACCCACAACCTTAGCCTCGGTAGCAATAGAGGCATGGTCGGTACCCGGTACCCAGCAGGCATTATAACCCTGCATTTTAGCACGGCGTATCAGTATATCCTGTACAGAATTATTCAGGGCATGGCCCATATGCAGCACACCTGTCACGTTCGGCGGGGGCATAGCTATAGTATAAGCCGGGCGCCCGTCAGGGACCGACTTGAAATAGCCTTGCTTATTCCAGTATTCATACCAATGCTGCTCAGCCTCATTATGCTGAAAATTCTTACTCAGTTCCATGTATTATTTCCAATCGATTGAAGATTGCAAATATAAGGCCTATACCTACAAAACTCTCCCCCTGTTTTTAGGGGGAGTACTCCCGCCCTTCAGCGGGAGGGAGGGGGTCGACAGCATTGAAACACAGCTACCCCAGCCTGTCATTGCGAGCCGCAAATGAACCAACCCCTGAAACCACAAACAATTGCTGGCGCGGCGAAGCAATCTAACCAAACGTTCTTGCCCAAACCACAAAACTCCCCTCCTGGCAGGGAGGGTAAAGCACCATAGGTGCAGGGGAGGGCAATACAGCGACCGGGTTAATTCCCACACCATCTGCCCCATCGGGGCTACCGCTTTGTAGCCCACCAATCCCAACCCCATTCATGCCCCGTAGGGGCTACCCACCACCATTTTTTCATAATAAAACATATTTATACATGGGCAATTAAAATATTTACCTATTTTTAGAAAATTCAAAAATTAATTAATGCGTAGATCATTACTCCTAACCGTCCTTTTATCACTGCTGGGCTTACAGCAAGCCGCAGCTACACCCTATGTATGGAGCACCGATATTGCCCCCATACTGTTCAACAATTGCGTGAGTTGCCACCGCACAGGCGGCATCGCACCCATGCCCCTAACCACCTATGCCGAGGCCTTTGCATTTGCTGCTTCTATCAAGCACGACGTGCAGGATAAGCACATGCCGCCATGGCCTCCCGATGTCAACTATAGCCGCCTCGCCCACGAGCGCACCCTTACCCAGGCCGAGATCAATAAGATCGTGAGCTGGGTAGATAGCGGTTCGCTTTCAGGTGTTATCAGCCAGGCCCCGCCTGTTCCTGTATTCAGCAACAACGGCGATATACCGGGCACTGCCGACCTCACCATTACCATCCCGACCTTTACTTCTACCGCAAGCACCAGCGATGTATACCAATGCTTCGTGATACCAAGCGGACAGTCTGTAGATAAATTCATTAAAGGCTTTGAAGCCATCCCCGGCAACCGCGAAATAGTACACCACGTACTCGTATATGCCGATACTACCGGCACGCACAATTGCCTGCAACTCGATAACGCTTCTCCCGGACCGGGCTATGTAAGCTTCGGCGGTGTGGGCGAAGAAAGCGCTATCATGCTGGGCGGATGGGTACCGGGTACTGCACCTATCATCTACCCTACCAACTTCGGCGTAAAGCTCAAAGCCAATGCCGACATAGTAGTACAGATACACTACCCTGCAGGCTCTGCGGGCTACCAGGACAGCAGCAAGGTCCGTTTCTTCTTCGGCCCTGCTACACGTGAGGTATTCATCTTACCGGTGCTGAACCACGAAACCAATATCAATACACCGCTCTCTATAGCACCGAATACTACCCAGGACTACTACGAGAACTTCCTCGCCTTTACCAATGTTTCGCTGCTGGGTGTGGCGCCGCACATGCACCTCATAGGCCGCAGCATCAATGTATTCGGCGTAACAAGTACACTCGATACTCAGAAGTATATCAATATCCCCGACTGGCATTTCCACTGGCAGGGATTCTATATGTTCCCTAAGATAAAGAAGGTGACCGCTGGTACTACTTTCTACTCCCAGGCACATTACGACAATACTATGGCTAATCCTTACCAGCCTAATAACCCGCCGCAACTGGTAACAGCAGGTGAGGCTACTACCGATGAAATGATGCTCACTTACCTCATCTTCGCTATGTATGCCAATGGCGATGAGAACGTGGTAATAGATAGCGAATTTGTAGCTACACAGGTACCTACAACCTACTATAAGGACGAAGAACTGCTGGAACCCTACCCTAACCCCGCACAGAATGAGCTGGTAGTAAAAAGCTATTTCAACGAAGCAACTACGGGCACACTGGAACTGGTAAGCATCGACGGCAAGCTGGTACAGCAATTTGCAGCCAACCATAAATTCACTGAAGGATATAATGTAAACACCTTCTCAGTCACCTCCATCGCCTCCGGCAGCTACATGCTCCGCCTGCGAACAGGTAAACAGGTACTGACACAGAAGGTGCTCATACAACACTAATTGTTTTGAACCATATTCTTGAAGAGCCCCGCCAGTAGCGGGGTTTCTTCGTTTTTAAACTGATGGTTCGTTGCTCAGCTGGTCATGGTTCGACTCCGCTCACCATGACAGGAACTTCGTTCATCATATATGAAAAGTAAAGTTTTTCAAACATGCGGAGCGCTGAAAGTGGCTGTGGACAATGGTTTGTGGGATTGAAAATACCATCTTTGGTTCATTTGGTGGTTTATTTGTGTATCATTTGTGGTGCAGCAATGACCATGAAAAGTAAAACTTAGTACCAGCATTGTGCATTTTATGACCTGAAAAGTACAGTGGAAACTGTTCCGTCTTCGTTCTTTATTACGTCATTGCTGTTGCGGGACTGCTCCATATTGAAGCGTGTTCTTTCTACATCATGATAGTCGGCCAGGCTTTTGCTGGTGTATACCTCTGAATAGTTGAAATCGGTGGGGAGGTTTCTCCAGGTGGCTGTGCTGCCGAGGGGGCCGGTGATGATGGCAATAATTTTTGCTTTGGCATCGAGTTCTTCTTTGGTACTGTAACGAAGACCGGGTTCGCGCTGCTGAATGTTGTAGTTGATCTGTTTGAGTTCTTCAAAGAGATTGTGGAGCTCCTGCTCTGAGGAATAGAGGGTGCTTTTCTTGATGTCGGCCCAGCGACCGCGGCGGGCCCAGGTAGAAAGGGTCTTTTCTGTGACCTCGAGGACGCGGGCGATCTCTCTTTGTGTTTTGGAGGTGTTGAAATAGAGGTAGCGGGCCTGTTCTCGCTT